>Ga0302188_10000285_pt1 | contig 43585 bp, 40 predicted proteins | sample II_Bog_E2_1_FD_198783 | JGI IMG/M metagenome (GOLD analysis project Ga0302188, IMG submission 198783) | Peat permafrost microbial communities from Stordalen Mire near Abisko, Sweden - II_Bog_E2_1 | ecosystem: Environmental > Terrestrial > Soil > Wetlands > Peat | place: Sweden: Abisko... | reverse complement strand
ATTAAATTTGAAAATAATTATTAATACAATATTTTAATGATTAACTCTGCCTTCGCAGATTATTTATCTTATCCTATTCTATTTTAATAATTTAAAGAGTTCTAATTCTGGTAGATTGGATTCACCATCATTGCAAAAGTGAATTAGGCATAAAATCATATGCTTTAAGAATATGGAATTTCCAAATACTACTGGAGATCATCCAGAACACTTATATAAACATTCTACGTTTATTTGGATCTACAACGAAGACATTTAATGAAACAAAGAACAACTTCTAATCATTCATATATTTTGCCTCTTGGCGAAGAGGGATGCGTATTGGAAATTTTGCACCTCCGGCGTTTGCACTGTCAACAAATCATCATCCAAGATCATGGTAGGTATCGCCTCAGCACCACTTGCTTTTCTAATCTGATCTTACCAATCCTTCTTCTTTTTTTGTGCCTCAGCTGTTTTAAGATATTCTTTGAGGGATGGACTTTTGGGAGGTTATGTTTTGCTTATTCTATTGGAGGCCTGTAGGGAGAAGTTTTGTGTGAAGAAGTCTTTCTCTTTGGGATTGGTCATATTGGCGTTCTCCACGGAGGGAATAGGTTTAGCAATGCAGTCACCCATTTCATTATAAACGGGTGGCCACAACTCATTAAATATATAAAGAAACGGGAGGCTATTTCTAGAATAATAATAAAAATGCTGACGATTTCTCAGGACAGAGTTAAAATGATATCTTTGCTGACAGAAAAGAAGTAGGATAATTGAGCATGATTGAAATTGTTTTCCTATTTAAATATAAAACAGTTACTGGTGAAGAGCAAATTGCAATGATTCTTACTCAACAAGGATTACATTAATGCAGAGAAAATAGAGTATCGTCATGATAGAAGAATAATTCACAGAAGAAATATTTTACAATGATATTCGATACTGCTATTTTTTATTGCAATAAGGGGTTATATTTGAAGGACATCCCAAATCTAAAGAAAAAACAGGTGGTTGTAAAATCAGAAATCCATCTATATAATAAGAATTATGTTGATATAGCAATTAATTTAAATTGATGAAGTCCGTATATCTGTTAGCGTGCTTGGTCGTGATGATGATGTGCTCTAGTTTTGATATCTCTTCCTCCTCTATCTGCACCAATTACTCATCTGGTTTCTGCACAAGATGGGAACAGAATGGGACAGTACAAGAACAGATGGGATCCTGCTTCCCAGCAACTTCCAAGGTCATGACTCCATCAGGATTGGCCTAGATTAGAACTATACAAAAGGGAGATTTTATTCTAGGGTGGATTGACGGAAAGGAACAATTTACAAAGGTCACTTCATGGTTTCATCACAATGCGGAAAGCCAAAATGATTATCTCAGCCTTGTTGTCGGCGAAGGCTGGCTGGAGGTTTCCCATAAGCACAATATCGCCACTGATAACTTATAGTATAAGTTTGCGGAAGAAGTGCTAGACAACAAATTATTTGGAGCAGGTGCAGTCAAAGAAATTAATCAAATTCAAGCTAAAGGAAAATATGCCCCTAAAACTGAGTCCAACAATTATTTTGTTTACTTTGAGGGTAATTCCAATTAAAAAGTTTTGGCTCACTGCTTCGCCCATATTCGCAATCCTCAAAGCTACGAATTCATCTTTTCCACTATCGAATCGACCTGGTAATTGCTGTTCGAGACATCCTCTGATTTGGTCCACCCCAGTTATTCATGGATGCAAGCTAATTTCGCTTTCCTAACCGAATGATCTTTCATTACATCAATATCCTATTCGATAGTGAGATGCAATTCTAATTATGGCATCACTATGACGGGCATCATATTTGTTAAAGTGATGAAATTGAGGTCCTCTGATATTTGTGCTATAAATAAAATTGATGAGTGATCTGTTTTTTGACAAGGAATCGGACCAGTAGTACTCTTTTAATGATGAAATGGATCCATCGGGAAGGGTCGAGGGCAGCTAGCGTTCCTCAAATCACAACTCTCGAACTGTCCACAAGAATAAATATATCAACAAGATACGCGACCTAGGGGCCGAGTAACGCAGTAGCGCACTCAAAGAAGACTGTTCCGCTAAAAGTCTTGACAAGAAGGCAAGGAATAAATATTCTGCGAAGCAATCTCGTGACCGCAAGAAACTCTATATCGAGATATTAGAAGACAAACAACGGACACTGGCTAAGCAACTTGAGAGCAGAAAGAAGGAGCTTTAGGAAACAAGGGGTTATCTTCAACGCGTGGTCAACCAAAACAAAACCGTACCTTAAATATGACTTAGATGAGCGGATTTACGGCTAGTCGCCATCAGATGATGAAAAAAATAGAAGGACTCTTAGAGAGAGTCAAAAACGGTGAAGATCCCTCCACTTAAATAAATGGCATAATTGATAGCCTACGCTACCGCATTGGTGCCACTGGGAGGGAAAGAATCAACACTATCAATGAATATTTTAGGCAGATAGTCAACCTGAGCTTGCCAGCATTGCATCGGTATATGATGTGGTCTGCAGCAGAGGGCAGGCACCTCTTTGGGGGAGACGAACAGGAAGATGATGAATGGTTTTTGGAGCTTAGAAATGCTCTTAATTTGAGCGAAGAACAGAAACGGGAGATTCAGAGCAAGCGAGAATTCCTTAAAGAACAGAAAGTACTATTGGAGCGCCTTATTCACGACCTCAAGGATATTAAGAATGATATTGAAGAGAAGAGCATCTAACTTTAAGACATGATTGACGGCATACGCGAAATATTGACTCCCCTTCAAGCTGCGCACTTCATTCTTTTTATCGAGAAAAACAAATTCCGGAAGGAGCTGAACCTGTGCGAGGCTACCATCGATTAAGACGAGCCTGCCCTCCGTAAGATGGTAAAGCATGAGGAGACGCAATGATAGGTGTCTATCTGCTTGCAGTCAAACTCATCAATATAATAAGTAATTAATTTAATATGTTATAATTATAAACTGCAAGGATATTAAGGAAAGTGAAGAACAATAGTGATTTAAGATATAAAATCATCCGATTTCGATAGGGTAAAGCTTATCATTTATTTCTATCCTATTATTTTCAAAAAATCAGTTTGTTATTTTTGTGGAGAACATAGAGGAATCGTGATTTTTTTGACTTAAGTCGCAGATGGTTGAGGCTAACAATCATTAAATTGAAAGTCCCGAATGGGTGTATCAATAAAAGAGGAGAAACATCAAAATACACAAGTTGGGTATACTCACCATCACACACAAAAACTGACTTCTACCACTTATCTGAAGGAATCTGTCTTAAATACTCGTCATAATGAGTAAGCATGGAAGGACACCAATGATTGAAAGTTCAATATGCAATTATATCTCCAACATTCCTACTAATAAGTTTGTTAGATCATCAAAGTTAATTATCGTCAAAATCGATGTCCTCCCATATAACTTTTCGCTGTTGCCTTGGATCTAAAATAATCCTACTGTTTGAAACTTATGGCTACTTCTGGATGATTACCTACTCAATAGAATCGCTCTCTGAAGCTTGATTAATTTTCAGGTGTTTGTCTCTATGATTTCTCCAACTCCTGGAAGATTTTTTGAAAGGAAATTCCTTATCTTCGGAGCTTTGACTCTTGAGGGGAACGATATCACTACTTTACGATGAAGCGGGCCTGGATACTCTTTTATTTAACTTTTTGATATCAATGGGTTTATTTTCATTTGGATGTGGTTCCTCCTCCTCGTGATCTTGATCGAAAATGTTAAATTTTTAATCCAAAGAATTTTTTTTAACTGACTCTTTTTCCAGATGATGATCAGTTCTTTAATCCTGAGATTTGTTTTCCAGAGAGCCGAAGTCATACTCAAGATCTTTCTTCCTTTGCTGCTATTTGAGGTATTCAGGATCGGTGTTTTCTGTCAATTTTTTATAAATATGTTTCCAAACATTCGTTTCCCTAATAACAAGAATAAGGCGATAAGTAGCCCAAGCTAACACAAGCAATATAACTAGGCCTTCGATGGTGATCATAGCTATAGAGAAACCCAGTTGACTGTTGATATCTTTCGCAACGAGCTTATCATAACCGATAAAAAGACCTTCTAAGATGATATAGCCTATCTAAATAATCATACAAACCTTGTTGGTGATGGGAGACGTGGCAGGCTGATAGCAAAGGTAAAATATAAAGAAAACAGCATTTGTCATCAGCATTGCTAAGGCTTGTGATTGAAGGCTTGACAGTAATAGAGCCAATGCGAGTAAATATTTTCTACCATATCTTATAGGGATCTCCATTGGGAATGTCGAGGGCTATAAAGCTAAAGAAAGATATTTGGTAGGTATTTTTTAAGGTTATTTTCTATACTTATAGCCGAGATAGATAATAAAAGCAGTGAAAGCAGTTAGTATTCCAAAAGTAACGATGGCCAGTAGCATGTTAATAATTGCTAGGGCAGATCCAAATCCTCCCACCTTAAATTGGAGAAGACTAATGAACAAGGCGTATAGATATGAAATCCAAAAGGCATCGTGGATTATGCCATATCTCATACGATATTTGCGAATGTGCTTGAAAGTTCTCCTGACTCCTTTATTGGACATTATTTTTTTAGATGACAGGGCTTTGACCAAAAGGTATGCAAAAATTATAAAGGCAAATATTAAAATAATTGGACAGTTGGATAGAAAGGACACGTCTGATGAAAAGATTTGATAGAAGCTGTTAGTTATGCCTAAAGACGGGAAGATCTGTGGAAGAAACAGTAAATTAAAGTATTTTAAAGTATCAAGGAAGTGATATTCGAGGAAAGGTAAAGGATTGCTGTAGAGGAAAATGTGTATGTAGAATATCTGTAAAACTTCAATGGATATCAGGGCAGGATAGCCGCCTTTTATGAAAAGCAGAACCAGTACCAGCAACAAAATATAGGAAATTGCTTGAGTTCCTGAATTTAACTTCGAGTTAATCTGCGACACTTGAGCGTTTACTCCTATTGATGTTGTTATATTTTGAGTCACTGTCACTACAGTAAGAATATTTCCATATTGGTCTGATATGGTCCCCGGGGCAAAATAGAACGACAATGAATTTTCATTCAGTGAGACGTCTGAATTGAAAATTACGAGGAAAGTTGTTTGATTGAAGACTGAAGCAGTGAATTGACTGGATTTTACCGATTGACCGTTGTAGCTGATTTGAACAGTTGAAATGAATTGTGATAGAGAAAGATTCACTGCTCGGTTGAAGACAACATAGGCCTACATTTGGTAGTTAGCTGTGAAGGGATGTACCGTATAGCTAAGTGGTGGCAGGATACATTTCTGAGGATTAGAGGAACATGCAACACAGTTAAGGTTTGAATCGACAAAATAGTTTGTTGGACAGGCAGATTTGCATTGCCCGAGGTAGTAGTATGACCCAATGCAGGATGTGCAGTTACCTGAAGTACCAAAACAAGTTGCACAGGGAGAGCTACAATTCAAACAGTGTACCAAATCATAGGAAAGATAACTTCCGCTTGGGCACAACGTATAACATACAAGATTGTAATAATACATAGCAGTTGAATTACAATTTTGATTGCAACTTAGAGCGGAAGCAAGGAAAGTATAGCCTGAACTACAAGTATAACATCCAAGAGAATCACATGTAATACAGCCTGTTTGGCAAGCAGTGCAAGCGCCAGTTGCTACATTTTGATATTATTGAGGAGAGCAGGTAAGTTGACAAAGTTGAGTGGAAGGTTCACCAAAATAAGGATATGGACATGATTGAAAACATACACCCGATTGCTTTTCGGCGTAGTACATTACTGGATAGGAAGGACATGATATTACGCATGTACTTTCATAAAGATAAAACCCAATCAAGCAGGAAGTGCATACTAGATATCCCTGGCAAGTGACGCATTGCACCTGGCATACTTAGCATACCTTCGTCGTTAAGTTACCATAGTAGCCTTGCTTGCAAGTTGCAGTGCAGGCTTGGAGACTGAGATCTGCGAAATAAGGATATATGCATTATTTTACGCAGGCATTGGTTGGAGAGTAAGTATAGTATACTGAAGGAAGGGTTGGACAAGTAGTCACGCACGAAATACTGACTTCACTTGAATAAGTTCCATTGGGACAGTTATAAACACAGAGACCCACTCCTCCTGTTACAACAGAATAGGAAACAGGGTCAATTGGACAATTTATCACACATCTGCGAGTTGAACTGTCAGCAAAAGTGCCGTTAGTACAACTCAGTTAGCATCCTCCTGTCTTATTATCGGCGTAGTAGCTATATGGACAAACAGTGACGCAAAAATTGTTATTTCTATCCTCCCATGTATATTTAGGATTTTGAAAAATGCACTTATCAAGACAGAGGCGAGTGTCATTATCTCCATAAGTACCGCTTGGGCATTGCTGCACACAAGTATTGGTGGAATTTTAGCCATAGTATTTATCAGGAAACTCAGGGCATCCCGTAACACAGGTGAGGGTGGAGTTGTCTTGATAGTATTGAACAAGTGTGCCATTGATGGTGTGATTAATGCAAGAAGTAGCGCATTCCCTTAAGATACTGTCTGCAAAAGTTAGATAAGAGAGTGGGCATACTAAGACACAATCAAGGTTATATGTATCTGCAAAATAGGGAAAAGTGCAGCTTGTAACACATTAGCGTGTAGAATTATAGGAATAATGATTGGCAGGACAGGAGAGTACACACTTTTGAGTTGTCGGATTTGCAAAAAGATTAGGCTCGGCAGGACAAGATTATACACAAGTATTGGTTGAATCATCAGAGTAGAGACTACTATTGTAGCTGCAGTTTGCCATACATATTCGCGAAGAGATATCAGCCCATTCCCCAGGAGGACATTGATAAACGCATGCCCATGTAGTATTGTAAGCAAAATAGCCGGGGGGGCAAGTAGAGACGCAAGATTGGTCATAAATGGAAGCATAAAGAGTAGCCGGACAATCGTTAATGCAAAGATTGTGAGTTGTGTTTATATAGGAATAACTAAGAGCTGAGCATTTGGCTAAGCATCTTCGAGTAAGATCATCAGCCCAACTCTGGTTGAGGTAGATACTGCTCACGTTAGGACAAATTGAGACGCATGTTCTGGTGAAATTTTAAGCATAGGTGCCATTCGGACACTGAGTTAAACATTTATAATTATAACCGTAAAGATCAGGCTTGCTGGGGCATACTTTAACGCACGATTGAGTGGTTGGATCTGAATAATTATAAGTAGAGGCTGAGCAGCTGGAGACACAGGTGAGAGTATCATTATCGCTGAAAAATCCCTATAAACAAACCTATAAGCATAAAAATAAGGTGATCTCTTTATAGTAGCCTAGAGGACAATTGCTAATGCAGGTGAGATTGCTCAAAAAAGCGTATTCGCTTGGTTGACACATTGTCACGCATTGATTGGTTGATGAATCTGCAAAAGTGAGGAGATTAGCTGGACAGTTAATCACACAAGATCTGGTGAGGTTATCTGCAAAACGAGGCGGAGTACAGGAGTTGTAGCAGACATTATTAAGCTCATACTGACCGTAGTCGCATTGAAACTGGCAAGAATAGGTCGAATTGCTGGCAGTTGTATTGGTAGGACATACTGAAACACAAGATTTATTTTGGTTATTTGCGTAGAGGGGGAAGCAGCTCAATACACATAAAGTATTACTCTCGTTAGCATAAGAGTAGTCAGGGCAAACCTCCACACATGCCATTGTCAGAGAATCGCGGTACTATCCGGCAGGGCAGTTTGTTATGCACATCCTAGTTGTTAGGTTAACCCACATAAACTGTAAAGGTGGGCAGAATAGTGTGCAATAATAATTGAGAGTGCTATTTACCCCGAAGTAAGGAGGAAGACATTCATCTAAGCACATATTTGTATTATTGTAAGCAAATTGACCGTTGGAACAAGTAGGTCCGCATAGATTAGTTTCCACTGTTAAATAATACATTGGGTTTTTGGTACACTGAAACACACACCGACCGCTAATTGGATCTGCGATTGTACCTGAAGTGCAGTTGATAGCAGGTAGACACATTCTACTGCTGCTATCTGCAAAAGTGCCAGGGTAGCATTTGAAAACACAGGCAAGGTATATTTAGTCTGCATAGTAGTCGGGATAAGATGGACAGTGCTCGACACAGGTCCAGGTCGTGTTATCATTGTAAAAGAATGTGCCATTTGGGCATTGTGAGAGGCACAGTTTGTTATATGCATAAAGATTGCTAGGGCAGGCTCTAACGCATGTATTATTAATACTTTCTGCAAAATATCCTTCTGAGCACCAACCTGAACAATTCCAAGTCACATTATTGGCAAAAGTCCCATTTGGACAGTGATAAACGCATAAAGAGGTAGAATTATCTCTATATTGATCACGCGTGCAACTGACAACACATTTGAAGTCTATTTGATCGCCATAACTTCCATATACCATCATTGGGCAACTAGTGACACAGGTACGAGAGTTATCCTCAGCATAGTAATAGGTAGAGCCTACCTTTAGGCAATAACGGACGCAGATGCGTATTGTCGAATTTGTTGGATGTGAAAAAGAGTAATATCCATAGGGGCAGATCTGGACGCAGGTCCAAGTTGTATTATCAGCAAAGAGATCAACTGACAGAGAAGAGTTATATATCTGAGGAGGGCAATAATCAAGACACACACGAAAGGTGTTATTCACTAACTTATAGGTATCATTGGCACATTGGATCACGCATACTCCACTTTGCATGTCAGCTAGATAGGGAGGGGTAGAGGGACACATTTGAACACAGGTGCGACTACTTCCATAAGCAAAGGCGAAGTAGCCGTTAGTACAGTTGTATTCGCAAGTCATACTGTTGGGATCATTATAAAGGTCAGGAAGAGAGGAACAAGTAGTTACGCAGGACTTACTGGCAGGATTTTTAAAAAGCTTTGCTGTTGTGTTGCATGTCAACGAACATTGACGTGTGGTGGGGTCAGAGTAGTAAGGATAATTGCAGACTGTCACACATTTTTTTACAGATGGATCACCATAGAGATTGAGCAATTTCGAACAAAGTGACACGCAAAGACCAGTGGAATCATCTCCAAACAATCCAGCAGAACAGTTAAGGGCAGTTACACAGATATTGTTATTTGGATCACCGTAAGTCTAACCTGGACAGCCAAGCACACAAGCAGCAGTAAGGTTATCGCCATAAAACAATTTAGGGTATTTAGGACAAATATTGGTGCAAAGTTTTGTAATTGGATTTCCATAGCCGATAGGGCATCGTTAATAGCATCTTCCATCAGTTAAATATCCGTAATATCCGGCAGTTACATTGCAGTTGGAAAGACATGTTCTTGTAAGAGGGTCTGCAAAGTAGCCTGATATAATACATGCAATAACACATGTGTTGTTGCCGTCATTAATATTTTGGCCATAGTAATCTGGAGATGTGGGGCATGTTGAAACACAAAGATGAGTAGATGGATCAGCATATTGTCCATTCTGAATAGGACAACTTGTGACACAACTTTGAGAGTAGGAATCACCAAAATAACCATCAGGACAATTTGATATGCAAGTCCTATCAGGAGAATAAGCATAGGTATTATTGGAACATACACTCACACAGGAGAGAGAGGCATTGTCTGCATAGTAATTGAGAGGGCAGCCAGTGATGCATGTAAGGTTCGGTTTGTAGAAGTAAAGAAGGGATGAAGTGTTTTGAGTGCAATTAGCTACACAGACGTTGGTTTGTGTGTTGGCGAAGAAGCCATTAGGACAGGTTAAAACACAAATCATATTGATTGGAGAACCAATCGATCCTGTTGGGCATGTTGACACGCAGGCTCTGGTAGAATTGTCTCCGAAAGTGCGAGGGTTGACGGGGCATGTATTTACGCAGTTATTTGTTGAACTATCCATATAGTAAACATAGATTGGAGGATTCCAAGGGCAGGTAGGCTCACAAAATCCAGTTATCGGATTTCCCCAGCTACTGCAGCGAACTACACATAATCCAAGGCCAATATCGATATAAAAACCTACAGGACAGTCTGTATCAATAGTTTTGTACTTCCTTGAACTACGCATTGCTGGGTAACAGGGTTGCCAAAGGTTTGGCTAGAACAATTTATTGCAGAAACACATGACCGAGTGGCATTGTTGGCATAGTAATTGGCTGGACATATCGACACACATAGTGAAGACAGAGAATCTGCAAAAGTAGACTGATTATAAGGACAAGTCTTCACACATGTTCGAGTCGAGTAATCGCCGAAACCGACTGAGCAAACAAGTGTGCATTGGCGAAGGGAGAAGTCTGCAAACTCGCCCTCATTGCACTAGAGTAAACAGTTTCTAGTGATATTGCTTCCAAAATAAGGGGGTGTTAGTGGGCATACTAAATATTAATATACTAACCTGTTACACACTGTTGAGTGGTGGAATCTGCAAATTCTCCGAGGGGGCAATAGAATAAACACTTGCGGGTTGTGTTTTATGCAAAAGTTCCAGCAGAAATTGGGCACTCTTTATAAAACAGTGATTACTTGTAACGCAAATGCCAGTGAGATCATCTCCAAAATATGCCACCGGAATACTCGGACAACTTGTAGCAGCAACGCAAGTACTCGTCAAATCTGCATAAGTATTTGGGTAGCATTTAAGTACACATATCCGCTCACTACTATCAATCTGATAATAGGAGCCGACTGGGCACACACTAACGCACAGTCCCAAAGCTTAATCAGCCCATGTGGGTGAGGGACAATATTGCAAACAGGTATTATTGGTTGTATAAGCGAAGTAAGAAGGATCAGTCGAGCAGTTTCGAACACAGCGATTGTAAACATTATCGTAGTAAGTTATGATGGGCGTAGACGGGCAAACTAACTTATGCTAATAGTACCCGTAACACAGGTTTTGGTGGAGTCGTCACTGTAAGATCCCGAGGGACAGGCTTTATAATGAAATGAGTACATGTGAGGCAGGTGCTAGAAGAGGTTTGCAGATATGTAACTATTGTGCTATTCCAAGGACATGATGGATAGCACGAGCCTGCGTAGGCATAAGGATTTGGCACGGCGCAGCTCTGAGCCAATGTAAACGATAGGATGATAAATATGAAGGCAACGATATGTCTAATTGTCATGGTTCAATGAAATTATAACTTTATATTTTTATCAGTCACGCAACAATTATAATCATAGCAAATTTGAATAAGATTCTTTTGGTCCTTCGGTTGATTGGTAATATAAATTTATTCCACTCCCAATTTTTAATGATGAGATGGCATCCCACTTATAAATGATCAAAGATTGCTGGTATTGACTTGTATATTTAAAAAGGAATTAATTTATTGTTTGTGAGATGAGACTAAATAGTCTAAATAGTCGGAAAGGTCAATTTGCTATTATTTTTCATTCTACAACTTTATTAATTCATATGTATTATAAAACAAACCATCTTTGAGTTGTTAGGTCTAGTAACTGCCTATATTTAAATTTTACGGATAATCCATATGGAAGCCAAAGATAGTCATTGTTAATCATTAAAAAAAATGTTATTTGCGGACTGAACTCAAATTATAAATATAGGACAAATGTTTCTTCTATTCTTTTATCCTACACAAGTAATTTCCTGATAAAGCTACCCCCTGTAATAAGTTTTATTGATGGGTAAATCATTAGCTGGCTTCGCTTGCTTCACTGCCTGCTTCACTAGCTGCTGCCGCTTCTTCCTCCAGCTTTTCTAAATCTCTGAGTTTCTTCTTATGGGCACGTTCTTTTATCATAGCTGCTTCGTAGGTGCGGTGTTTATTATTTGATCTGTAAACGTACAAGGTGGGGAAGTAAATAGCAGCCCAGAATCCAAAGGTAAGTCCGAAGACGAAGACTTGGTAAAGCCAACTCGAGTTGAATACCACACCAAGCATTCTCCATCCACGTTTTATGTGTGGTTTTGCGTTCCATTTTGATATCACTTGTGGCTGTCGGCCTAAATAGTTCACCAGTTACCGAAGACAGGTTTGGTGGTCTGGGAGTAAGGAATAGTAGGGAACCACTTGGGTGTGTACTCCTTAATATTGTTGTAAAGAATCTTGCCGTACACCATGAGTTGATATTAATATAAACACAGCATAGAACTCATGCATGATCAAAATAAAGAAGATTATTGTTTTACACAGATTCGCAAGCTAACCTCCCCTATACTCTCTGTGCTCAAACATTTGAAGATTGCCTCTTCACTAAGACTTTCCCCTTTCTACTCTTAGTCTCGCATATCCAACTGTTCGCGGCATTTATCCGCCAATTCGACTATTAATTGTTGATATCGTGAAGTCTTAAGGGAGGATTTATGATCTTCTCCCTCCACGTGTTATTTGTAATCTTAGTAGTATGTTCTGCAGACACCACAATACTTGTGTTTGCTTCTAGGTTTCGGGTAAAGCTGATTAGCAATAAAAATACGATGTCAATGATCTATACCTGAGATTATGCAACCCTTCGTTCGTGGTCGTCAATAAGTTGTTGATCTTTCTCATTTTCGACTGAAGGAAGTCTGAATGCGAGGGTATAGCATTTACCATCATGATTGTAAGTTGGTACGATGGATGTGTGAACTATGCCTTTCCTACTTTAGGCGGTAATTACTTCTTGTGAAGTGGTTTAAAGTTAGTGACAACTCTATCGCGTACGTAAAGGTGTTCCCTACCTCTAATAGCGGAAAGGCAGAAGCTGTTTTTAGAAATTCTAGATGTTTTTTTAGGAACTGTGGTCATGATTAGTAATGAAGCCTTGCCAACAAGAATATTAAATAATAAGAACTGGAATCAACTGCATTTAAGCTACCACACCATTTACCATCTAATTATCTTGCTTGCATTTTAATGATAAAAATATCCTCCAGCCGTCTTAGTAATAAATTCATTATCAAAATTGCTGCCGTTAGCTGAAAACATAGCTTAAGTCAATACTACTTGAAATTATTAAATCTAAATAGAAAGCGTTTATCTTGCATTTGTGTTGTTTAAAAATATTGAGTGGAAGGATTTAGTGATTGTGAATAAATATAGTTATTGGTATTGATATTGATTGATTTGCAACTTATATTTTGTTTATTATGAAAGGAACCACCGCCTTCGTTGCCAATAAAAAACTCATTTTGCACTTCGATGTCGACGAGGTCATTAGATTGTCCACTAAAGGAGACAAAGATATGTTCGTAACACATCTTTAATGTAGATATACGAATTGTGTGCGTCATGGGTATGGGGCAGACTTTAAAAAAATAACAAGGAAAACCCTGATAAAGTGACAGGATGGAAGATTGCTTTGAATGCCCTCAGTCGGTAGAGTCCATAGCCTGAGTTGATTTCTTACAGGTCTTATCTATAGGAATATGTTCAGCCATCAAAAGAGTAATATGAAAAGCTGATAATGAATCTAAGCAAGGGGCCAGCGGCTAAGGCCAAATCTGAAATAGAGAAAAACATAAAAAACATTGTAGCATTAATTTAAACTAGAGTTTGCCGAAAACACTCGCAGAGGCGATCAAGGAGGTGGTTGACCCCAATAACAAATTGCTTAGCTACTTCAACAGCACAGGTAAGTACTTAATTCTCCCTGCTTTTTACAAACTACTATTAAATTTGAAAAAACTAAAACGGTAGTTCGCAATCATCATCTAAAATAATAATGTAAAGGAGAATCATTTCGAAATCATTAATGAATTGAACCAATTCTTCGGAGGCGAACATCCTCTATATAATGGCAAAAATGGCACTCCTACTGTTAAGTGGGATGGATCGAAGGGAGCAAAGAATTTTGTTATTTAAGAGAGTCACCAAGCAGTATATTACAAACTAGCTGAAGGGGAGATTGTCTCCACTTTTGGAACTCTTAATATCGCCGAGGAAAAAGATGCATAGATGTTCAAACAAAGTAAAACATATTTTATAAAGGATTTAAAAGCCTAAAATTAGTGAAGCTCTGTCAGGGAGTCGAGTAAAGTTACTCTGTATCTCATTCAATTCTAGCCTAATCGGCATGTATTTATGAAGTGAACCCCGATCATGTTGTGATCATTGACCCAGTAGACTATCTAACTCACGAAATATACTTCACCAACTCTGATAATACCCATATCTATAGTTGCTTGGGTGAAGAAATAACTGATAAGAGAAATTTTGTTGTGAAGGTGAACCTTTTTGATTATATTAAGGACGTCGATTATTTCATCAGAAGTATCGAAGTTTTGGAGGGACAGAGAGTTCAAGAAATAAACAGAATTGAGAAGGGAGAGGCACAACAGAGCTAAGAGCAACCGGATGAGAGTGTTGTCCCACAACAGCAAGTAGAAGGATAAAGCAATCACGCCTATCTAAAAAAACATCTTTTACCAGTCCTCGAGGGAGCCCTGAAACAAGTGGATTTATTTCGGCCTGAAGACCCCATTGGATTTATTGCTCTCTATTGCCTTAAAAACAAAGATCGACTTTAGTGATTCTCAATTATCTCCTTTTATTGTCATAATCAAGATTCATTCTATAATTGATCAAAATTCGACTTGCAACACTTGATAGTCCTTCAAGGCAACAGTATTCTTACTCTTGCTCTTTGAATCTTTAGCTCGTAGGAATGTAGCCCTTTAGTCGATGTTGATCTAATAATGCAGTTTATTTGTGGAACCATTAACTGAGAAACTCCTGAGTTCAAGTTTATTTTTTTCAATGCAGAGTTCCTCATGACCGAAAAGTATGTAGTCCGTATCGTATTATAAGCTTCTTTTATTTGGCTTTAGTTTGTAAGTGTTTATCTAGTCGTTAGTTGAGTTGAAAAGAAAAGACTTTGTGTTTTAAGGTTAGTTCTTTAAAGACAGGGCAGCTGTAGTAAATCCTCCAATCAAACGATCATCCTCAGTTAAACAGAGTAGTAAAATATTGGGTTTCTTATCTATCATATCATGAAATTTGAGTCTTCTATGAACACTATACTTATATAACAATTAAGCTTTCTTAATAACTCCAATTTCAGCTTACATTTTTCGGAAGAAGTTTTAAGTTAAAACTTAATTGGAATTGAAGAATTTGATAAAATATAGAACTATATTGTCTTCATCAGAGAGTATCAAACGAGAAATATTTGATTTACCATTAATTTGTGATTTTTATATTTGATTCTCCTCAATTTGAGATTTGAGATTTAAGATGCTAGAATCTTGCTGTTTTATTATCGACTATTTTTAAGTGAGGGTCAGACTTGAACTCTCATTCTTTAATTTATATTATTTCAACTACTCCTGGACGATTTTGAGAGATTCTTCTTTTTCATTTAATCGTTCATGAAGGTCTTGAGATTATTGAGTGACCCTTTTCACATATTCTTCTCTTTCATTTAATCGTTCTTGAAGCTCTTAAGTTTAATGAGTGGCTATTTTCAGAGATTCTTCTTTTTAATTTAATCGTTCGTGAAGGTCTTAATTTTATCGAGTGGCTATTTTGAGAACCTCTTCTGTTTCATGATATTTTTCTTTGATTTGTGAAGTTTAATTAACAGCTTATTCGAGATTTACATTTGTTTGTTACACTTCATTTGATTTATCTGCCTTCTCATTTTCTAAACGTTTCACTAATTCTTAGAGTCCAGCAATCTGGGCTTTCAGTTTGGGTTAGGTTTGCTCCTTGAAGCGTTCATTCTCCAATGCTAGCTTTGCAAGTTGTGAGTGAAGTTCTTCTACTTATGCCTTCATCTTCTTTTTCTATCTTGTCAATGCTTCAATTTGATCTTTGAGTTTCTATTTATCTTCTCCAACTTCCTGCTGAATTTGATCTATTAGACTTTGTAATTTTAGATTTTCCATTTATAAGTCTTGCATCTTTTAAATTTGTTTGTGTCCCATCTATTACTCTTTTTCACCAAAAATTTGGCTTTAGTCTTTGATTTGCTATATTTTGCTGATCAATCCTGCAGCTACTTATCGTTTCTCATTATTAACTTCATGTTGATTCATCACATCTTAAACTGTAACCACAACTCCATTATTTATTTTTTTAATGATGTTTTTAAAGAAAATAAAGTCGTTCATGTGGGTATCGATTTGCTAATTTTTTATTGTTATTAGAGTTACATACTCCCGAAAAATATTGCGAACGTCATCACTTAACTACGGACGAGAAAGAATGTCTTCAATCTCATCATAACTTCCCTCAGTCAAATAATCCATTATGTTCCTAAACAGATTAATGATCAGTTTGTAGTTCATGCTCATGGCTGCAAAACTAATTATATCGAATATATCTAAAACTTATTGTAAAAAGTATTATCCTATAAATGGGGAATCCAAAAGATAATGAAATTGCTAATTTGGTCGTTGAGTCAAGTCTGCACCATATATGTTTAATAGGTATAAAAATCAGTGTTTAAATCCATTTACTGAGTTAAGCCAAACATCAGTTGTGCTTAATCTCTTCAATTCGATGCTTTTGAATCTTTTTCCATAGTTCTATTTATGAGCAGCATCAATCCCCATTAAAGGATGACTTGATCTTTTACTTTCTTTAATTTGACGAATTAGCTTTCTTTCATACATTTTTTGGAGAGCTAACATCACTCTTTGTCCTTTAGCGATTTGCTCAACAGAATGGTCAATATTTACAGAATTGCTACTACTACTACCTGTTTTTGCTTGGGAGAGGCATTGTGAAGAAATTTGCTCTTGCTTTTTATATGGTCGGCCAATGTTCAGAGCAGTCATCATATGTTTTCTCCTGATGTGACTTACGACCATTTAAAAAGAAAGGCCCTTCGGATAAGGGTATTTTTATAGCATTTGTGAAATATTGCTTTGAGGTATATTCTTTTCAGAGTACTTATGATTCTTTTGCAATTTGTTAATTGAATACTGGGCATTTAACTTATGCTCTTTAAATTTGTCTCCAATCACAGTTTTAAAAAATGAAACTATCTCTTCATTTTGACATTAATCGTTTTGAATCATGGATAAGAACTCGTCAAATTCGATTTTACCGGACTTACCTTCGTCCACAGAGTCAATTAATGTCTTTACTTCCTCTCTTGTTTCAAAAAGTCCAATTGATAGCAGTAATTCCTCCAGCTCATCGATACCAATAAACCCGCATTTTTTTTAATCTAGAGAATTGAAATATAGTTTCATTTACTTTCTTTCCTCATTGTCGAAATCTATCAAATACTTCTTTCCTTTTTTAGTGAGCCATCTCCTTTCTTCAAATTGTTTCAAGAATAGCTAATTATCCTTAATTTCCTCGTTATGTTTCTTTATTAGTTCTGTGTCAGCACTTGCCTCGAGCAGACCTTTAATGTTTTTGTGACTCAATATTATTTACTTTATCCTTTGGTTTGATATATCCTCGAGCAAAGAACTCTTTGATTTTTATGAAGTGTTTGATTATGTTTTAGTCAGAGGAGGCTGAGAAAATGTTTTGCTAAGCGCAAAGAAGTTGGTCTTTTTGGCATAGGGATCGAGTAAAGACGGAAAAGTTGATGTCATATCGAAGAATATTAGTTATTAGAATAGTTTAGGCAATAGAATAATAATTTATTGGCAAATTATGAGCATACTTTACTTTATAAACTTTCAAATATATTCGAGCATTCTAACTACTTAAGGAAACAACAGACGAAGATAAGATATGAAATCATATTTAATAGTATTTTTATCAATAATTGGCAATTTTTTATTCCCTTCAGACTAAATGGATTATCAATTTCAAAAGATAGTTCATTCATTGTCATTTCTATTGTAGCCTTCCAATACCTTAATTTAATACAGGTATTTAGTCACCTTAGAAGTCACCATACTGCTAATGCTTCTAATTTGTTATAAATAATGTTCTCCAATGGTAATTCTCTCCTATAAATCTTTCAAATAATCGATGTTGTGATGATGCTATTTGAATCTTTTTTGGTTATTTTGGTGGCCCTCCTGGATGAGCTTTTCAAATTGCTTAATATTCCTGCCATTTTGTATCGAAGCTAAAAATAATTTTGCTATCTCATAAATATTGGTAATCTATGGTTGTACTTTCTTTATAGATATTTGCCTACGCTTAAATACTTTGATTTCTGTATATCTGGGAACATATCAATAAATTTCTTAGTATTTTATAGTTGATCTTGATTCGCACTTCGAGCGATAGTCTTCCCCAATCTTTCTTTGAGATCTTCTCCGCCATCAATCTCTATTCCCTGCTCCTAAATTTACAGAAAATTTACCTGAAAATTTTTAAAGAAATATTTTCTTTCACGCTATTTATAAATAGATGTTAAGATCCATTTAAACACCTAATGGGCTATATCCTTCCTGTCTTCGATTTTCAGATTCAAAAACCGCTTATAATTTATCTAATTAGCCAATTGAATCCTCTTTTAGCGATTTTAGCTGCATTTCGTTTCTTAGTCGAATATTTTGGTCAAGTACTCCTACAACTGCTCGTTTAGGCTGTGGTATTAAGTATCGAACAGATGAGTTTTGTTCCGGATTACAAATGCTTCTGGTTTTAACTAAATCAGACTGCAGATACTTTTTACAATCGTTTATTTACAAATTACTAATTGTTTTTACAGTCTTAGAGGATTGTTTGAAGATTTTATACGTATTACCTCAATTTCTATGTCTGAATATTTGATATCTTACCTGGGCAATGACTGTGGCTTGCCCCGAATTGACAACATAATCTTCTAACTCTTTTCCGCACTTTATATAGGATTGCAACTGGCTTTAAGTGGGATTATCTTCACCTGAAAAAGGATTTGTTAATTCAAATTAACTCATATATGTATATTATTACTTTTCTCAGATCTTTCTAATATAATATCTAGAAATCCTTAAATTAGTGCTTCTCGCGACAAGATAAAACTCGCCAAGAAGACCTCAATAAAATATGATGATTACCTTATTCTTTGGCTAAAAATATCTTCGAGCAGAACTCTTTAACTTTAGGAAGTGTTTGATTATGTTTTAGACAGCAACCAAAGAAAAGAAATCAAAATGATATGTTATAGGATTTATTATTAATAATTGGCAATATTGTATTTCCTTCAGATTATCAATGTCAAAAGATAGTACATTATGCATCATTTCTATTATAATCTTCTGATAGCTTCATTTATTTGAGGTATTTAGTCAGCTTAGAAGTCGCAATATTCCTAATGTTTTTTATTTGCGACAAATAATGCTCTCCAATCTTAATTCTACTAGATAAAGTCTTCAAGTCATTGATGTCGTACTGATTTTATTAGATTCCTTTTTAATTATTGTGACGGCTTTCTTGGATGAGCTTTTTAAATTGCTTAATATTCCTGCCATTTTGTATTGAAGCTAAAAATAATTTTGCGATCTCATAAATATTGTTAATCTATGACTGTAAATCCTTCATAAAATATTTTATTACGCCAAAATGCTCTGATTTCTGTATAGCTGAAAACATATCGATAAATTTTTGGGTATTGACGAGTTGTTCTTGATTTCCATTTAGAGCGCTAATTTTCCCCAATCTTTCTTTGAGATCTTCTCCGCCATCAATCTCTATTCCCTGCTCCTAAATTTACAAAAAATTTACTTGAAAATTTTCAAGATAGTATTTATTCTCAGGCTATTTATAAATAACTGTTAAGATCCATTTAAACACCCAATGGGCTACATCCTTCCTGTCTTCGATTTACAGCTTCAAAAATTGCTTATAATTTATCTAATTAGCCAATTGAATCCTCTTTTTGCAATTTTATCTATATATATTCTCTTAGTCTAAGATTTTGGTCAGGTACTCCGACTACTTGTTTGTGTTTCGATAACAAGTATCGAACTGATTAATTTTGTTCTGGATTGCAAGTGCTTATGTTTTTAACTGAATCACACGAAAGGTACTTTTTACAATCGCTAATTCACAAATTATTGGCTCTTTCTGGAGGTTTATAGGATTTTTTGAAGATTTTATACGTATTTCTTCAATTTTGAACTCTGAATCTTTCGATATCTTACCTCAACAGAGACTGTGGCTTGGTCTTCGTTGACAACATAATTCTTTAGCTCTATACCGCACTTCATGTAGGACTGCAACTGATTTTGTGTCGGATTATTTCCGCCAGAAAAAGGGTTTCTGAATTCAGCTTGACTCATTTACTTTGTATTATTATTTTTCTTAGATCATCCTAATATAATATCCAGGTAGGCTATTATTAAAAAAGAGCAGCTTAACAAATAGTAAAAGCTTCATTGACAGAATTTTCTTTTGTTTTAAGTTATAAAGCTTGATAACAATGTATATATAAGATAAGATTTGTCATTCATTTATAGTTATCATCAAGTAAATTTTAGAAATTTTAGAAATAAAAAATCATTACTTATTATGGCAATATAGACAATCTGGATCATAATATTATCTGTTTTCATTGATTTTTACAATAATTTTATATATATTTTTGAATGCTATTTAGAAGTTATCCGCATTTTTTAATCTGATAAATATAATTAACATGGGCAGCGTACCATCTACTGGCAAGACTGGAACGACCACAATCGAGTATATTCAACCATAGAGTCATTTTCAAGCCGAAATATAACCCCATCCTAAAGAGCCGTCACAATTTGCTCGTGAACCTGAGCATAAGACAATTTAAATAGATGATCAATCCACACAATTAGTCCCAAATCCTCTGGATATTGCCCCCAGAAAACCTCTATAAATTAGTGGTTCTCGAAACAAGATAAAATTAGCCAAAAAAATACCTCAATAAAATATATGTGAATCGCCCGAATAGTAAAATGGTGGACCAATTAAAAGTTAAAATAAAATTCGATAAAAGCGAGAGTAATTTCATAAGCTTATCCGTATCTATGATTTGTAATGACTAGTTTTTGCATTTTGAACTATAAATTATAATTAAGATTAAAATGCCGTAGGAAAAAGGGCTAGATCTTGATATGATGGCTGCTGAGGCTGGTTAGGAATATTTGAAGCTAAATTTCAAATTACACTGCTTAGAAGCCACAGGCAGCGTGTTTAACCTCGAGTTCATGGAATGCATCAAGCGTAGCACCTACCTCGCCACGCTACACTTCAATAAAATTATGGAAATGACAAGAGAATTAAATTTGCAATAAACTGATGACTTTGCAGTCGATGATCCTTCGTATCTGCCCACTTATTCTGCTAAAAAATGATTTGATAGTTATAAAAAGTTGACAATCATCAGTTCGTATAACTAGAATAAAAATAAGTTAGCTCGGGTTGTGATCTGCATGAATCTTGAATCATTCCTTTTTTTATGGTTTCAAACGACTCTTGTTCTAAATAGTCAAAGTCTTTATTGCTGGAATTTCCAATCTAAGATTTTGTGCAGGTGGGTAAAGTTGAATCAAGTCCTTCATTAACTTTTAAAACTCTATCATTGGTCCATCTATTGTCCAGCATCCATTTTGATAAAATATATAAAATTTCTCTTATGTCATCCTGGCTGAGAGGACATCTGATATTATATTTTTTGCAGATGATTTCATACAGGACAATTATACTATTCGAAGATCGTAGGATATTTCCCGGAGCCTAGTTTTACCAATCTTATTTGCCTATGTGAATCTCAATATATTTGCGAAGATAGCCGAAAAAGGCTACTAGAACTTTCTTTTCGTGGGATCTGGTAGCGATTTCCGATATAAATATATTGGCCATATCAGCATAGGTTCCTCTATTGGTCGGTGGAGACAAGAAGGCTGGTCCCTTAAATTCTGGCGAAAGGTTGCGAGCTATAGATGCTAATCTTTCAGAATAATCAAACAAGTCCATCTCTTCCATTATTCCCAGTTCCTCCAAATTAGCATGTTAATTTTTCATAATTTTATTTTCTATCTTTTAAAGCATGATTTCTGCTAAACTTTGATGCATATGTTCTTGTTTGATATGTAGAAACAAATGAATACTTCCTGATTACTGTTTTCCACACAAGCACTTGAAAAGATTGTAATAGTTAGGCTGTTATTAGATGATATCTTGTGATACTGAAGATTTTGACAGAATTTACTCTCCTGTTATTGATCTGATAGGTTTTTATTTGATCTATTGAATGTTTTAGGCCATTTATTCCTTTATGGCTGATTATATATGTTCTATCTTCACTCTTTTTTGCATTTTACCAGTTATTTATTCATCATCATCTTCTCTCAATCTTTTTCCTTCCTCCAACTAGTCTTTTTTCTATAGTTTGATCTAATTTTATACATTTATTTCAGCATTTATACTCATCTTATACTTTTGTCTTTCCTCAAACTCAGTTCTAAGCTGAATCATAAATTTTTCGAAGTTGTTCATGCAGGTTGCTCTAACAATAACAAGATGTGTATTCACTATAACTATTTACTTTTACCTATTTTTAAAATTGAACAGCTCTAAATCTATTAATTCGAAATACATAGTGAAAATGCCTTAAGATGATGAATAGAAGTGATTTTAGTTCCTAAAGTATGACTGTATCAACTGTCACATTTTTTAGCAAATTAATTTGAAATTTGGTCCATCAATTCGATAAAAGATCAATATTTGATGAGATGGGGATGGAAGTTAGCTATTCCTACGAGCTCTTTTTCAGCCCTTTCCGAAAGAGTAGTTGGAATTCTAAAATCTTTGATCAGATTATATAATTCCCTCGCTGTGCTTTTGTAGTCATCCTCCTGGACTGAATGACCCACGTTATGGATTATGACAACTTTGAATTTGCCCTGCATCTGTGCAATAGTTAATTCTTTGTCCATCCTTTCCTTTTCAGCTGTCAATAATACTTTAGGAATGTGTATATTCAAAAAGATATGAGAAAGACCTTTAAACCATCCTTAATAGTAATATGCATACCCAACCAATATTTTTCGGTCTATTTTAATTTGTTTCTCCATCCCCAACGCTTCTGACCATGCTTTTCATATTGGACTAGTGTAGGTGGAACGGAAACTCGAGCAGACTCCAATTTTCTCACGGTACAAGAAGTATAACTAAATTATTTTATGAATACGTCCATTTGATTGCTGATTCCAGACTATCAAAGTGTTTGGGCCTGTCAGAAATGACTTGATTCATAAATGGCAAAGCTTCAATAGCAGTTCCTTCAACGACGTCAATTACGATGCATCCTACTATCCTCTATAGTTTTTAAACGTTAGTCAAGGTATCGACAATTCGACAGCAGATAGAGCCACCTAAAGAATGACCCACTATAACGACGTTCTTTTCTGGAAATCTTTGAAGTAGTTATTTCAAGGTTTCAATAGTTTCAGAGCAAAGAGTTTAAATCGAAAAGTCCTCGTTGTTATGCTATTTTTTAGAATATCCATGCGCTTTAAGATCAAAAGCCAATAGCGTTCCAAAATGTTTCACTTCCTTAGCAAGTGTGGCAAAACTGAGAGCTGAGTTACCAGCTCCATGAATGCAGAAAAATAGCACTCCCTCACTTCCAGCTCGGAAGACAGAGGTTCCCTGAATGAAAATTATTGTACATCACTGAGGTAAAATAGCTCATCAAAATAGGCATCCCAGTTGATGGGTTCGTAATTTTTGTGTGTGGAATCGGTTTCATGCCCACTGCCAGTTTTATGGAGGGGTGGTTTTGTGACCCTATCTAAAGCAATAAATACACGTCAAAATGGTTGGGATTGGTGTCATCATCTTCTCCGTGACCTTTTTGCATGATATTATAGAAATTAATAAATAATAATCAAAATAGTTTCAAAGCGAATGCTCTTTGCAGCTGGTTATGGTCAGTTTAATTTCTTACAACAGATTATCTATTGACATTTAATCATAAGTAAATTGTTGGTGCAAAAAAGTAAAAGCGGCTATGGTGAATTATATTGATAAGTGTAATTGTAATTAAAAAGGCTCTTCTTTTTGGCTCTTTTAACTGATTTTCTTCTTCGCATGTGCTTGCCAAATATCTTAATTGATAAAAGATTGATATATATTTTAGATTTAGATAAACTATTAACGGAAAACTAATAATAATAATATTTCAAATGGGAAATTGTTAGGCTTGCTAAAGCGTTGATAGAAAATCAGGAGTAACGCTTGCTGTTTCTGGTGAACATGCATTTATTCCTGGAGAGAACTTTCATTAACTACCTAGTATTTGTCCATAAGCAGTCAAGGTGACCTATGCAAAATTAGGCGAATACGCATTTAAATAAACTTATCAATACGAATGGAAGGCTCCAGTTAACTTAGAAAATGGCGCTATTTATTACGGTCAGTGGAAAGATGGCAAAAAGAATGGAAGAGGAAAACAGATATGGCAGGATGGAACACTTTATGAGGGATATTGGAAAGATGATATGGCAAATGGTGAGGGTAGACTTATTCAGGCTGGAGGAGATTGCTATGAAGGCGAATGGATTAATGATAAAGCTGAGGGGAAGGGGGTCTATTATCATAATGATGGCACTTCATATACCGGGGAGTGGCATAATGACAAACAGCATGGTTATGGCTATGAGCAATGGAGTGATGGATCATAATACTAAGGCAACTATGTGGAAGGTTTAAAAGAAGGTCATGGAAGTTTTACTTGGCTGGATGGTAATAAATATGAAGGTTAATTTAAGGCCAATAATATTGAAGGTTTTGGAAGATATACCTGGACTGATGGAAGAGAGTATGAGGGATTTTGGAAGAACAACAAAATGCACGGTAAGGGAACGTTTGTTTGGGCTGATGGAAGAAAATACTAAGGAGAGTATATAAATGAAAAAAAAGAAGGAGATGGATAGTTCACATGGCCTGATGGTAGATGCTATAAAGGTCAATGGAAAAATGGTAAACAAGATGGTCGTGGAGTTTTTCGAAATAAAGAAGGAGTTGAAAAAAAAGGTCAATGGGCTGCCGGGAAGAAAGTTAAATGGCTTGACTGATAAATTTATACCATTATTATTTTTACTGTAGCAAAATGATTATTAATTTAATCTTTAATAATTTCTTAAGATTTCAACATAATTAATGGATTGACTCAAAGATTCAATGACCAATTCATCAATTATGACATGAATTAACATGATTGACAAAGATAGTAATATTATCCCTCTTATTATGATAATTTATTAATGAAAATATTTAATAAGCAGAAGGTGCGATAAAATATTCAAGGATGGTAGGTGGACAATTAACATTCTAATATTGGATTATACACCCTTTTTCAAAGGCAGCATTAGAAATTATAGCAGTTCAAAGAAAAAGTTAGTATTTACTTTTAGCCAACCAGCACATCAAACAAAACAGATGAATAGAATCGAGTCCATACATTGCCAACGGAGAAATAATTAAAATTTAGCCAAAGAGATAATGACAAAAGCTTTTAAAGACAGGAGGGAATTTTAGCTAAATATGCTCGGGATCACAGCAGACCAACCAATGAAAAATAAAAGATTACCCTAGATAGGCTTTAAACATTAAAACCTATCCTATCTTCCGTCAACAAAGATAAAATTGAGCCGACAAATCGCTATAACTCTCTTAGAATTGATTGTTCTAATAAGTAATAGATGTTCAAATAATAGAAACATTAATTGAGGCAGTATAAATCGCTATAATCAAATCAATTAAGTAAAAAAGGGATAAAATAAGAATTATAAAAGATTGTGCAATGCCAACAAGCCCAAAAATTAAAATTTCCAAATCGATTCAAGGAAAAAAATTATTTTCTGTTGTAAAAAAAAAGAAAAATAAATTTTATACAGTAAATTCCTGAGAATAAAGTCAACTTTATGGATTTTGTTATAGTAAATCTTAATAACTATAAATTTACTGATAGGAAAAAATAACTCATCAACTCGAACAAAGGATTGAGCAATTTTTTAAATAGGTGTAGATACTAGCCGAGTTAATGTGATGATAGGGTAAGGGAGAGGAGATTAAAGAGTAACCTTTTATTCAATTAAATGTAATCAAATTTACTCTAATAAGCACCTATTTAAATATCAATCTCTCATAAAGCAAGACTACAATAACTAAATAAGTTGAAAGGATATCCTAGGTTTATTCAAAGAAAATAATAACAAAAATAAAAATTGAAGATAATTTAATGAACGGCTAAAGTTTTACTTACAAATTTAAGATTTTTAATTCATCTTTATAGCCATAATTTGAATCATATTCACTAATCTTTATTAAACTATTCAAATCAATATTTAACAAATCAGCATTTGATTTTTCTTCAAGAAGATGTTTACATTAAGAATTAGATTTGCTCATAACAATATCGAGAGTCAATTATGCATGAATTCTTATTATTTTGGAGTTGCTTCGCTTTTCATTTAAAGTACAATAAAATATTTAAAAAGGAAGATAAATGATTATACTTCATAAAAGCATTCAATAAGTTAAATAATTTTTGTGTTTGCTGATTTATTTTGAATGAAAAGAAACTTTCTGCTTATCATATAAAATAAAGAAAAATAAATCATTAAAATAATAATAATATAAATTTCAAATTTTACCACAAACAGAAATACCATTTTTTTAGAATGAATGAGGTGGCCTTCAAGATAATGTTATATTATTGCATTGAGTCAATACAACTTTGAATATGACGGTCTTCTTTCCTGCATTATATTAACTTTAAATGATGGCTTATCGATAATCCTTAAAATTATCATACCAATTTCAGCATAAAAAATTATCATTATTGAGATTCTTTTCCATTTTAAATGTTGATTATGATTTTCCATTATAAACAGCGTCAACTATATCTAACATTCATTGAGCAGTCTTTTCAATCCCTTTAAATCTTGAAGTAATTACATCGTATTATATAAGCCATTTGCATATGGAAATTATAAAGTCTTATTACTCCTTATTTAAAAGGCATATTTTTATTATTTACAACTCAACTTTTCAATTTTGCTTTCATATTTTTTCATACAATTAATTTCTTGTTTTTAAAATTAAATTCAAAAATACAACTTCAATTAAAACAAAATGATATCAGCTTTAAATTTGTTCAGTCATTTAGTCAATTAATTTATTATCGATAAATATAGAATCATGAAATCAAGGGTGGAAGTTTTGAGAATAGAAGGGAAAATGATAACTGTAATAAAGAAAGAGATGAGGAACTTAGATATTTTAAGCAAAGTTTTATCTGTGGCCATCATTTATTAATGAAAACTGTTGACTTTGGTTGTCTCTATGAGTATTTATATTTTATTGCGAAATGTTGTTTTCTTCATTTTTGTTGTAAAATTTGTTGATCTAAGCTTTTGTATTTCTTTAAAGGAGGATTCCATATCGAGAATAGTTATCCAAGATGGATTTAGCTGTTGAATTGCTTATTTTTAATTTTTTAGAAGCTTTATAAATGGAAATCTTGTGATTCATAACTAAGTCAATAAGCTATTGTTTTTTCTAAATCGATCAGGGATTACTTTGATTGTTGTTTTTGAATATTTGGCTTTCGAGGGGAGGTCATTGGAAAACTCTGAGGATTATTCCATGTTTTGAAGTTATGAAAGTTGTATTATAAAAATATTACAATAAAATGGCAGACCCTGATTTTTTAATTTGCTATGACGAGGAGACAGCAGAACAAGTGCTCTCAGATAATTTTAAGCCTTTTTCAATAAGTTATATGCATATTACTTGATACAAATCAAATATCTTCGATCGATATGTAATTCAAATCTGTAAAAATAAATGAATAATTAAAAGACAATACAACATGCTTTATAATGTAATTTAGGATCTTAATTGAGATAACAAGAATAGAATAAGAATCTGAAGTTTATATTTTTAACATCTTCGATAAAGGGACATTGAAATATTTTGATAGCTTAATATAATCTAAAATGCATTGTTGAAATATTAAAAAGGGCTTAGTGCCAAAAAATACAATGGTTTCACCGAATATTAATGTTCTATTCCATTTAGACATCATTTTATCAATTTATTTTAGTATTTAGCTAAATTTCATATTTATTAATATCAAAAAATGAAATTTGGAATTTTCATCATTATTCAAGCATCTAAACAGCAAGATACTCAACAAAGCGCTGTATTTATGTTATTCATAAATTGTTGAGCATTTTTAAACTACTGCAATATTCGTAATAAAATCTCCGAAATACGATGATGATCAGAGATAAATGTTTTATTAGAAAAAAATATTTTTTCTTTCTCTCGAGACTGAAAAAGCAATATTCTTTGAATGTTTGGATAAAATTAATTTTTTGAAGGTAAAAAGGTAATGAGCTTGATGATAAAGCAATTGTAGTGATCATTTAATATCATAATTATAATTCTGTCAAATATTTTTTATTGTTTAAAAGACTGAAATAAAGATTGAAGATTTATCGTATGACTATTTGAATAAACTATCATCATACAAAATTCTTAGTAAAACATAAATTTTAACAAATTAGATCTATTAAATTTATTCAAATAATAAAAATTATCTAAATTTGGTAAATAAAAGTATTCAATCTTAAGCTGAACTTGTGGTTTATCTTTGAATCTATAACTCTGCTTTTTGTTTTTTAGCACGTTCTGATAGGAGCTCTTCAGAGTAATCTAACTTAAAGGTCGTTTAAAATCTCGTGAGCTCACCTAAATCGTCAATAGGATTTAATTCTGTATAAGAGGTGCAGTACTTAAATTAAGCCACTTGAGGGAATCCATGTCTTTAACATTTTCTATTATCGTAATTTTGTTGTTTTATAGGCGAAGAGTTTATAGTTTTTCTAGTGTTTTAATGTTTTCAATCTTTTATATTTAATTGTTGGATAAAATGAGAGATACAAGCTCGCATTGACTATTGAGGTTACAGATGCGCCTGATTTTATTGTTTGCTAAATAAGATGAAAGATACATAGCCAAAGCTCATTCAATCTTAGATTATCGAATATATTTGGAATTTCAGTAAGATCTAAACATTTTAAAGACAAAGACTTTAGTTTTGTTAATGATGAGATATTAGGGAGTTGCACAATTTCAGTCTTTCCAATAAACAATTTTATCAATCCGGTTAGTGTCGTAACTACTGACAAGTTTGTAATGGGATTCTCTCTTAGGTATAACTCTTATAAATTAGTTTTTCCTTATAATTGGTCGATACTGATAATTTTATTTTCATCTAGATATGATTATCTGTACATAGGGACAAATTTTTAAGTTAGCTTAGATTTTATAATCCTTATAAGCTGTTAATTTTATTTTTATTTCCAGATAGATATTTCATAGCTTTAAGATTGGTGAATGAAATCAAACTTTCCACATCGTTTCCATCAAAACGGAATGACACCAGTTGACTGAGTTGTTCAATACCCTAGAGAGAAGTCAATTTATTCTCAGCTAAATCACAAAAAATTTACATATGACAACGAACTCGAGGTTTGGAAAGCTGCTAAAGCATTTAATTGAAGCAATAGATCCATTTGCTAGGAACATTTTTTTAATGTTGCGGCAGAACATATTGTATTGTTTGGGTTTTAGACGAGAGGAGAGTTCATCGAATTCTGTGGTCATATTTTTATGTTCCATACTGACGATATCGCTCTCCTTGTTAGCGAACTATTTTAGAGCGCCGGAATTCACTTTCTTTGTGATTTCTGCTCTCAATATCGATCCTTTCACGCAGACTTGAGTTAATATCAAGAGATTCTTGAACGTATACACGGTAATTTTGTCCTCATTAACAATTTTTAAAAGGGTCTACATCTCTCTCAACTTCTCAGTATCTTTTTTAATTAGATGTAAATTTACTATGTAAGAAGGCTCTCGCACAATGCTGAGAATTTTTGTATGGTGACTTTCAGGTTTTTATAATTATTTTTGGATGTCCTTTAGTGTCATAAATTTTTTGTTCTCTTTTTTATCAAAATAAAAGATGATATAATTGTTAAGTTCTGATTTTTAATAATTTTTGACAAAGAATTCTCCCTTCTCCAATCGTGCTTCAATTTCTTTCTTGTTGAGCTGGCGATTTATTATTTCACCACTTCTGATTATTGTTTGCACCAATATGAGTTCAATACTTGGGGCATCCTTAATTTTGTCATTCTTATTTTTTTCGATAGCCATGTAGAAAGATAACTCTTTCTTAAGAAATTTTTTCTTTACAAAAAATCCAGTTGGAGGTAAAGGTTTATTGGTATCCACATACTCTTTCACTTGTCCCATTACATCCATTTTAAGCAATCTATATTTGTCAAATATATAAAGCTTGCGTTCCTATAGAGTGAGGTAGTTGTAGTAATAGCATTAACCACAAAGAGAGACGTTGCATTGTTCACACATCACGCAAAGCAAACAAGTCTTTGGAATTGAAAAGAAGTTGCCACAGCATTGACAAATTATTGGCCGTTTAAATATATTAAAAGTTTAATCACCACAAGGATGCTTTAAGGATTTTCCCTTCGGTTTTTCCTTGTTCTTTTCTTTCATTAATTGCTAGAAGTAAGAGTAGCGCTGCTAAAGAGTTGACCATATTGAAACATTTTCAGTAACTGGTCCTAGTTTAGACCTTTTTAATTCATAGAGGAAGTGATTGTATTGATCCAACAATTCCTGTTTCTTATCAGTGTTGCTGGTGACAGAAAGTTGAATTTAGCACACCAATCCTCTATTGATTTGTGCATTAATCATTATGTCTCGTGTGCCTAAATTAAGGCGATCTTTGATACGCACTATATTAAACTTATCTTTGTTAATAGAGCTTTGATCTAAAAGATATTGAACTATCCATATAATTTCCTCCTCGTTGGAGTGAATTTTACAACGAAGCAAGTCAAATATTTTGAAGGTTACTAAATTCAGTGAATCAAGATCTTTCCTAGCTTGGGACTTAAAATCTTAAAGTTAACTACCGAGAGAGTCTTAGCTGACTTCCCGTGGCACAAGAAGCAGATAATGAATTACTTCATTTAGTTGAGAACAAATATAGCTAGAGATGGCACTTTTGAGGTTGCTGCAGTACATCCCCACACTAATCTGTTCCTCGCTGAGGTGAACTTGTGTGGAATCTGAAGTGAAAGTCTCTCCAGTCAGTAGCATCTCCATCTTGTAGCATTCCTTCTTGATCTAATTAATGCGTTAAGTTAGCACCAATCTGTCTTTTAAAATTTGTTTATGTATTCCATTTTTTAAGAGGGCAGAAACATATACCAATTTACCATCATGGTCCTTCATTTCACTGTAGCTGTTCTTTATTTTCTACTCAGGGTGTGTGAAATACTCCAATAGCTATTACACCCATTTTGTTATGATACGCAGTACGCCACTAGATTTTACGAAGAAAATTCCATCTTCGATTTATTAATCGGTATACTTTGAAGTATTTTTGGAGATTTTGCGTCCAATTAAATATTTTGTGTAGGCTTTCACCTTCTCCTTGTAGGTAATATCCTCATGAGAGGGTATTTATGCTTCAGTTGATTAAACGCTGATCTCTCCAAATTTTTTGCGTTTGTGAAGAGGTAGAAATACCTATTAGAAAGCATCGTGCATATAGGCAATAAATCCATCGGCTTCCTCACTTGTACTGTCTACCATAAAGTTGATCATTGACATGATTTGAGCAGTATAGTCTCCGCTTGGATCATAAGTAAAATTAATACCAGAACGACTCACTAAGTCGTATTTGATGCGACCTTGATTATCGATCATTGGTAACAGACTACGTAGAGTAATGTTTGGAGCCTCAATCTTGGTTTGTGGGTACTGTCTGCAAAGGAAGTCTAGAATGTCACAAGATTTCGTGTTAATTAATTCTGTAAGCTATTCCATATAAGAAGCTTTACCCATCCGATTGAGTTCGTTCATGAAATCAATGAAGTTAAAGACAATATTTTAGGTGAACAGAATTTTAACTTCTTCAAAATTCAGGTAGTTATTAAGTAGCATATTCCAACAAATAGAGGCTGTTGCTCGATAAACTTGGCCTAACCACTCTGCAGTTGGAGTCTTCAAATCTTCATCCTTAAACTCTTCCTTATTGACTATGTCTGATATCTTGAATTTCACCTTCATTTAACGCCTGTCACTGTATGGGAGGATCTCAGATAATATGACATAGCTTTTCTTCTCTGCAGTAGATGCGGGACCAGGACCTTATGCTGCCTTATTTGCAATTGCCTTTTAAAGTATTTCCAGCTCTTCCTATTTTTTCTCGATGTTCCTACTGCTTTTTTGCGGAATTTAACGTTCTTTACTCATATTGTCAATTTTATCCATTAGTTTTTTGTTAAGCTCATCGCTCTGCCTCAACCTCTTTTCCAGATCAAGCAATATCTTTCCTATTGTTGGTTAATTTTATTGTGGAATAATAAAATCTTTTTGTTGAGGACGATAAGCACCAAGCTGGACTGCGCTAGGAGAGGTTTTCAGAACTTTAGGGCGTAGGTTGTGTCCGGATTTTGATTCCTCAACCTCTTAGATTTAAAGGAGAATTGGTTTCTATTCAGATTTTTCTGGACTCAAATAAGAGTGATCTTGGCTTTCCTTCTTCTGAAACATTTTTTCCTTGCCGAGATAATATTCTCCAACATTCATTTGGCTGTTGTTCCTCCCCAAGCTTTCCTTGAATAGTAGACTGTTTTGTCTGGTCTAGCTGACCAATTTGGACATCATTTCCAGCATAAGCTTTTCATAGCTAGCCTGAGCAGTGGAAACCTGGAGTGGCTATAGTTTTTAGACTTTCTTTTTCATTTTATTCTTTCTCTGTAAATTTAAATATCAAAATTTAAATATCTAGTTTTAGTATTTCCAATTAATTTAAGTTTTACATTTACACTCAAGGCTTGTATTCAAGAAATTATTACGCTTTAAATTTATAAATACTAGAATAACAAACTACATCAATTCTAAGCTTAGCTATTCTAAATATATTAATTAGCAAAATGGGAAACTGTGTGGGAAAAACGATGGAAAAAAATGTAGAAAAATAGAAAGCTGGAGGCTAGGAAATTAAATTACCTTAGAAGGCTCAGTAGAGCTCAGTTGGACAGTCATTTCAGTAGGCAAAACCGCTTCTTAATTAAAATAAAATTTCAATTCCAAGCAATCATGGCTCAGAGTTATTAAAATAAACAAATCCAGAAGTCATTAAAACTCATGAATTTAACCAAACAAAAAATGGTAGGTGGGAAAATGAAAAAAAGACTCTTCCTTAATAAGTCTCCTAATTAATCAGAAAATCAAAATCAGGATTAATTTTGTTGAAAAGTAGTGAGCCCAATTATCAAGGCGAAAACATACCTTTGGACTAATAGTAGCAAGTGTCCAGTGAATTAGTGGGCAACTTTCGTAACTTACCAATGAACGTAAATTTAGCAATCGGTGTAAAATGATCAAGGAGTTGTATTATATTCTATTGAATTAAATCAGCAATATTAGTGTTTAAGAAGAGTATATTTATTTCGAAAGTAGGGCATTATAAACAATAAATAAATCAACTTTAAGTTATAGCTGTCTAAGAATTATGAAATACTCGGAGTCCCTTTTCACGTAGACCACTAAGCAGAGCCTTATTCCCAACTCTCTCAAGACTCTCGACCAACCTCAGAATAAAATTACAGTATTTTTCCACACCGAACATGGAAAGTATTCCATTAATTTTCCAATGGAATCTACCACCATCGAGAAACTTATCAAGAACGCTATTGATGGCTTCAATAAATAGTTCAATATGCAACTATAAACTGCCTACTATGACTACCAGATCTATCCAGGTCGAAAAAACGGTAGCAAATGCAGCGATTACCCAGCCCTCGAGCCCACCCAAAACATTCTTTTGACGAAACTCCGCTGCTATTACCTGAAAAAGAAGGTAAATTTTAAAGAAAAATCGATACCAAAATCATAAATGAATATGCAATCATAGTACAAAATGGAGTGCAAACCGAAGTAGAGCAAGTCGGGCTTATGCTTCTGTTTCTTTTGATAATTCATTTTTTGTACTGTTGTATAATGATGATAAGACTCTAAAAAAAAAAGAATTAATCATTATACAGTAGTTTAACCAAAAACAATGAACATCATTAGGATCAATTACTTTGGAACAGACTGGTGAAAGAATATAAATGGGAGATAATATTGAAGGGATAAAATTAAAGCACGTAGGATAGGGATGGATAAATTGAAAATCAAAGATTGCATAAATTAAAATTAATATCAAACTCATATCAGTTGTCCTGCCGAATGGTAAAAACCATTTCTAAATCGATTCTGAAGCTATATGATATTAAAAATGTTAATGTTTAAATTGAAATATGATTCTTTAATTTTGTCCTAAATGTATATTTTAGAGCAAATTATTTTATAGTTGCGAGTTGAATAAATTTGTAAGTGAATATGACTGTTTATTACTTATAATTAAATTTAATATTAAAAAATGACTAATTGGGGAGCCAATTTCAAATTTTAGAAAAATTACTCAGGAAAGAATCAAATATATGAAAAAACAATTAAAGATACTTTTAAAAATAGCAATGGAAAAACTCAAAGGAAGAAAAATGGTAATTAAGCTTTTATCAATGAGGATCGACATAAACTTAAGACTTAAATATACTCGAAATAAAACGCATTAAATCAATTAGATAGGACTTTAAACAAATATGATGGATTTAATCATGATGCTACAAAAGATTTTACATCTGCCTCTTTTGGAGAAAAGAATAAATTGGTAGACATTAACATGAACACTCATCATAAAAGATAAAACGGGAGAATGATGGCTTTCGAGCTTAAAGTCAACAATATTGATTGCATCCATGATAAAATAGTGAATTTACTGAATATGGTGAATAAAGATGTGAGGTAAGCTCAAGAAAAAGACTATAAATAAAAACCGAAATAAAATTGTAATAGCAAACAGCAATATATTGCAAAAATAGTTGAGGAAAAGCACAAATAATTCTAAAGGCCTAAAATGATACCACATATGGATTCAATCTAAAGAAAAAGATAAATAACCTATTCACGCGAAGATTAAACTTATTATAAGCATCTCAAGGATGATGATGAATATGAAATAGATAATTCCTATGGCAACGATTACCATTATTTATAACTCAAAAAACATGAACAATAGACATCGTCAAAAAAATTAATTAATTAAGATCAACAAGATCAATAAAATTAATAAGATTTATAAGATGCATCAACAATTTTTTTTTCCCGCAACTATAAGTTAAGCTAAGGTAAAAATATGGAGTTAGCCATAGAGAGGAAATAAAAAGGTAAAAATATTGGAAAAATTATTAAAGAGAAGAGAAAAGATTAAAATAATTAAAGAATTCATGAAGATTAGAATCAAGATTTTATAAAAGAGCCCTTAGCAATGGTCGGTAAATGGAAGAATAAGTACTAAAGAAGTAATTCTCCTGTCTCTACTATTTACTCACAATACGAGAGAACTCCCCAAAAAAGACAAATTATTTAACAAACATAGATGCCTCGACGCTGTGGAACCTTATATGAGCGAATCACCTCCACTGATGCTCAAAGTAAAAAAAATAATAAAATTAAAATAATGGAATCAGGCAATTAGCCATATATACAGTCGATGCTGATTTTAAACGGATAACAAAAGAATATTGGTCAAAAGGAAAGAGGAAATTAATAAATAAATCATATAAGTAAATTATAGCTTAAAGTATTATCGGTGAGAATTGAAAAGGAATAAACAGTCAGAATTGCCGAGAGACTCAGCAATCAAGTGGAAATTGACAGCCGAATGAAAAGAGCGAGAGAATAATTCGATCTTGTTCAAAATTAAGATAAATGGAGTTAGTTGTAAACTGATTTGCATAGCCAGGGAATAAATTTAAGTTTATCTGAAATTAAGGAACTCATAAAATGTTCACCAGATGAATACAATCCCTTCTGTAGTTAATTGCCACCTGCTTCTTAAAAAGAATGCGGTCTGGCCGATTTATTCTGCTAAGCGCAGTGGTATTGGGAGAGATAAGTATGCGCTTGTGCCTCTTTACAAGTTCTTAAAACTGAAGGCTTCCAAGTATCTAATCTTGATCTCAATAAAAAGGGCCATCTGCAGGCCTAAGACTTGGGAAGTTTTATCAATCTGTATACTGGTCGCTTCTATCGAAATAGGGATATTGCTTTGATTTACCGCCGACTGCAGTTACTGTAGAATAGTAAAAATCGAACAGGAGTGAGTTATTCTACTTTTCTGCGAATATTAACTACCTGAATATGATCTTTCTGAAGAGTTATAAATATTAAAATGAAACGAATATATCTATTACAGCTTTTATCTCAATAAATTAGATCATAAAATATGCGTAGTTTTACTGAGAAGTGCAGTCACATCATAAATATATTTGATCAAGAGAAAGAGCCCTCCCACAGCAAGGGCAATCTCTATCTCAGTGGAGTCGGTGTACTAAAGTAACAGTAAGAATTAAAAAAATTGAGATCACATGCGTACTTACCATCATCGACCAGCACAGTTACAGTAGATTTAAAGTGGAATAAAAAATTAAAAGTCTTTAAATAAAAGAGCATAAATGGATTGATATCTAAGACGATGAATCCGTAAATATTTATCCACATCTGGATGATGCGCACAACTACATTAAAAAAATGTTGCAAGAGCATAATGTACTCGTTCATTGCCAATTGGGAATGTCTCGCAGCTCATCAATAGTGATTGGATTTCTGATGAAGGAGTATGGCATGGATTATCAGAAAGCAAAAAAATATGTTCAAAGCAAAAGAAAATTGGTCCAACCAAACTAAAATTTTGAACTTGATCTACAGAAATTCTAAGAATATCTAAGAGTTCATCATCCAACATTACTGTAAAAGAATTGATTATTAAAATTTTTGACCTTTTTCAAATGTATAAGTAATTCTTTTATTTTGATATACAATCTATGCCTAATTTTTCTTGGAAGTGTAGTCACATCATAAATATTTTTAATAAAGAGAAATAACCACCTAAAGATAGAGGCAATCTCTATCTCAGCGGAGTATACGTGTTATAAGAACAGGAAGAACTGAAGAAGATTGCAATTACATGCATACTGAGCATCATTGATGAATATAGCTACAATAAGTTTAATATTAGGGAACTTGTTAAATAACTGGGTATTCAAGACCATAAATGGATCGATCTCGATGATGACGAAGATTTGAGCATTTATCCACATCTAGACGATGCACACAGTTACATCAAATCAATGCTGCAGGAGCATAATGTGCTTGTTCACTGCCAAGGAGGCATCTCTCGCAGCGCATCACTAATTATGGCATTTTTGATGAAATAATACGGTATGAACTTTTCCAAAGCAAAAAGAGAAGTTCAAAAAAAGCGTAATTTAGTCCAGCCGAATGAAGGTTTCGAATAAGATTTAAAATCCTTTTAGAAATATCTCAAAATTCATCATCCTAATCTTTTTTAAGCAAATTGATTCCGTCATTTCTAGCATTTTATGAAAACCTATGCAATAATAATATCCTAGTTAAGTTTAATGATGAAACGATTGGGTAATGATCAGAAAGGAGCGAAAAATTCAGCCAGATCGATTTTTATTGGACTTTTTCGGAATGCTTGCGTTGGCTTTTCACCAGTTGAGTAGGAAACATAAGCAAGCTTGTTTTAGAGGTCAAAAACTGCTAGCTGGGTATCTCCAGTTTCGTGAGTAAGTCCAACATATCTATATAAGCTTTCTCCGTCCCACTTTCCATAGAGATTATCCTGCATAAATTTACAAATACATTGGCGAGTAATGTTCCCAAACAGTTATCCCCACTGGGTTGAACGTGCTTGTCAAAAAAGGCAAGTCCTTCTTTTTTTGGATGGTTGGCGCCATAATGAGTATAATTAGAATCATCATAATTATTCAGTACTTTTTCACCATAGTCAAACATTCTGAAGGAGTGATCGGTCACAGAAGCAAGACCTATGTGGATTGTGCATGTGCGGTGGGTTGTTGTTAAAATTTATAGGGCAGATTTAATATCATTTGCTTCATAGAGAATATCTCTGAAAACATAGGTCCAAGGATTTCCGTATCTAGTTGTTTTGACTGAATTTTTGGGGTTTATCCACACCTTTTATCCCAAAGAAACCTTATCTGAAATACCTGTCATAGATCCAACAAAACCAGCCCAAGCAAAGTTAGCATGAACGTGAAGTTTAGGATCTGAAGGATGATAGATAGTGACAATAGGGAATTTTCTGATAGGATTATTGTAATCCCAATCCAAACTACGAATATGAAGAGTCTGTTTGTTAATGCTGGCACTTTTCCAAACACCTGCAACAGTGCAGGCAGCCTTTATTAATTCTGGAAACATATTCAACCTTGCAACATCATGCACTTTTATTTTCCCGTTTGAACCCTCAGCAATTCCCTTAATCTCTTCATAGTATCGTTTATTTGTATACTTTTTGGTGATTTTAGTATTCAAATCCAGTATCCTTTTCAGGAGAACCTAAGCGCCTCCTGATATCTTTTTAGAGAGAAAGGCTGGTAATTTCTTTTGAAGTATTTGTTCAAGTTGGCCTATGTAGTAGTCATAGAAGAGTTTTATATTTTATAGAATTTCTTAGGTATAGAGTTGTCCTAAGGCCTTGCCCATTTCTTTGGGGGTACCCTTGAGATTCACAATATACAAATAATTTCCCTTGGGATCTTTAATATCGCCAATGAGATATTTCTGTCCATTTGTAACTGATTTAATGAGGGTTGGAACTTCGTCAATGAGGGGAAGTTCGTTGCGAACAATAGTGCAGGTAGAAATAGCAATAGCCAGCAAGGTTATGAAGGTAATTGCTGCTTTCATGGTAGATTAATAATAATAGAATTAGGGTCTTTTTGGATAAAATTAAAATAATTTACGGTTAATCAACTAACTATCTCAAATATCGTCCCAAAAACTAATTTATTGATCACTAAAATCTTTATTCAAGGGGCAATTTCCTAAAATTGTAATCTCTCTGTGACTATATAAATAAAGATATACAATCGCTGAGTTGATAATGTCTCCAAAGAACCAGAATGAATAGAATTATCACAACAAGTGTATAAACGTTGATTAGTATGAATACTGAATTAAATGGTTCGTGCGAAGTCAGTTTTTCTATAAATGTCCCACTAGTGTAAATAAAATCAATTATTAGCATGAGGATAAACAACTAAGTCATTTAGAATGTACCCGATAACTTTAGGGAGAGAGATGCTTCTGTTGATATAGAAGACCTGCGATTATACTTATAGCCAGCGACACTAAAAATCCGGAAGTGGAATTAAAAAGGCTAATGAAGAGTTGTCCTGATGCCAGAAGCAGAATGATTAATCTAAGAATTTTAAGTCCATTTTCTATAGCTTCTAATCTCTAGAGCACTATCATTGAGCTTTACTCCAAGAAAAAGTTGATTATTACATCAGAATAAATTAAATAATTAGCAGTAGCATCCGTCCAAGGATGAATGTTCAAATTAATTGTGTCATTTAGGATATGTCTCTATCTGAATGAGAACACTTTAATATATCTAAACTTGGTATAGATATGCAAATAAAGATTCTGCGAATAAATCTATAAATTAAAGATCAGGACAAAATTAGGTGCATCAAAGAAGTATAAAATGCACATAGTGGATATTAAATATTTATTTTAAATTAGTTAAATTGAGATGATTTCTATTCCTGCTTGTAATATTTATTAGAATTTACAAGAATTTAGTGGATGATTTTATTATTTAAATTTAGTTCGAGATGGATCCTAATGTCAACAGAAACTCAATGGGTTCTCGTGCTGGGACTTCTATTAAGCCCAAGTTCGGGGCAGGCAATGCGCCAGGAGTTTCTAGGCAAGGGACTGCAGGAAGAGTATTTTTTTAGTAAGTAAGGGATTGAACCCTCTTGGCGGGGTGGGAGCTACAGTAGAGGTGAAATAGCGTCCAATTACAACTCAAGGTATAAACGGTCCGCAAGGCGGTGCGTCACAAAGGAAAGTATACGATCGCAACTACTACGTAACTAAGCTCAAGGAGAAAATGATGGTAAAATATAACCGACTCAGGGAGTGCAAGAGTAAACAACCAAACTCAAGACCAAATCTGAGCAAATTAGCAAAGAGCAGCAGCTCTACAACAAACTCGAAACCCGGGTTTAAGAATTGAACAATTAAGTGAGACAGCTATAGGGACAATTAGCAGATTATAATCTCGCTTTAGACAAGCTTCGTACCAATACACGTCCCGAAGATGTCAAGAATACCTACCAACACGTAAAGAATAACAATGAAAAGTTAAAGAATTAGCTGGATTAGATCTTCATAGAGCGCAAGCAGATTGAGGAGGAGACAGAAAAGGTGCAAAGTTAACTAACTAACATTCATAAACAGATGGAACTGCGCCTAAACGAATTGGATCCATATCAACGTTCTTAGTATCAAAAACTAATCTCTGAGAATGGCGACCTTCTTAACGAGTACAGCATAAAACAGGGAGCTATGGAGGAACTACTGAACAAACTGGCTAGTGCTGAGAACAAACTACGCATGGACAGTCAAAAGCTAAAGGGCCAGCTGTTGAAGGATCAAATAACAGAATTATAGGCCAAGAAAAGCGACTATGAAATCCAACTGAACGAGGCTAACCTCAGCATTCCCGAAGCAAGGGATCGAATTCTAGCACGCATGAAGGAAGATAATGCGTCCATTTCCAATATGGAGAAACGGTATACTTTATTTTATTTAGCACCAAGGAAGTCAAAAAGAATATCGATATTTACGAAAAAAAACTACGGGATTTGTAGGCAACGCTTGAGGATAAGAAAACAGAGGAAGAAGACAAGAAAAAATATGAGATCCTTTACCAAAAAGACAGGGAAATGGATGAGTTTTTGAACTCATTTGACAAGATACGATCCTCATAGATCGCAGAGCTGGTTAAGCTTTAGAAGGACATCACTGAAATGCTGGAACAGACAGCCAAAGTGCTGGAAATATCCAATCAGCTGCCCACTGGACCATCGTTTAATATCAGTCGTGGGGATAAAACTCAAAATACCCTCGCGCAGGCGAAGGCGTAGTATGAAATTAGACTTAATAATTTGCGTGCGCTTGAAAATACTGAAAAGAGAACTAATGACGTACTCATTCTTCTAATTAGTAAATAACCAACCTGAAAAGCAGTATTCAGAAGATGAAGGATGAGATCTCAGAAAAGTTTGATCAGGTGGAGGAGATTAAGAATAAGTTGAGCCGCAACAAGCAAAAACTTCTTGAGGACGAAAAATTGTTGACTCAGTTGAAGGATAAGATTAGTCCAACAATCACCAACTCGGACTATGAAGTCAACATTGCAGAAAAGAAGTATCAGATGCACGATCAATTCTCTGTATATAACGCCAATGAAAGGAAATTGGCTGAGCTCTAATCCAAAAGATACTACCTGAGACAATATATCAACACCAAGTCCAAGGACATCAACTACGAGGATGCGAAGAACGAATGCGTGTCGTACGCTGAGCAGTTAAACAAGAAATTAGTCAAATGATCAATAATATGAAATTAGAGCAGAAACAAAAATTAACTAATCAATATATTAATAGCTGCACATCTGTTTGCTCGGTGCATCAATTCGAGTAATTACAGTCATTGGTAGTTTTATAGATATAAAAAATATTTACCCGTCAAAGAGTTCTTATTTGTATTGGAAGACTCTATTCATGCTATTTTGGAATTATATCGATACTACAATATTATAGCAGAAAAATAAAGGAGCTTCCGTTGAGAATAATATATTCTTAAGTTTTTGGCTATTATATCAATACTATGATGTTATATATAGATATAAAACAATTTAATTCAAGAAATATAAATCAAATAAAAACGCTCATCATTCACATTTTGAAAAAATTTGCAAGAAGTAATTTAATTATAATTATTTACTATGATAATGGCAAAGGAATAAATCGCAGTCGCAAGGCTTCGAGAAGTTGCAGGCCAACATCAATAGGCTCGAGACAATTACCTTGATGCAATCAATATTATGAAAATGTCGACTTATCAATTGTACTTACTCTCAAGCAATCTCAAATCAATTGTGGAGCCATAATTTTAATAGTTTAGATATTTAATTCAAGAAATGATAGAAAGCCGATAAACCTTTCTCAATACGTAAGAAACAGATAATTTAGTGAAGAAAAACTCAAAGATCTGCAGTATGAAAATAACAGATTAACAATTACCCGCACATGTTTAAAAATAGATAATAAGAATTTAATAGACTGTGAAAAATGTTTGAGATGTGGCCTATTCAAACCAGCACTTTTTTGGAAAATTTTTGCTATTTTTTTATTTTATCTCATTATGATTTGCTGTATCTGGGAAGACTACAAATATGAAAAAGATTGGAATGCTTTGTGGGCATTCACCCTAAACATAGGAATGATGGTAGCAGGTATGGGAGTAAATTTTATTGGGAGGACTTGGAAGTGGCATAAACATGAATGTGATTGATGCAATTTCTTTCAAATACCTTGATAAATAAATTTACTTTATTTAATTTTGAATCGATTATTATGAGTCCATTCAGGCTCCACGCTATTCATTTCTTCACTTAAGTAAATTTACAAGAAAACAAGGGATTAATTCATTGATATGGCCTGGATTCTTTCCATAGAGAGTATAGAAAAGTCAAAGAATATTATAATCTAACATGCTTCATTTTATATTTTTCAATTACAATTTTATTTTTATGTGATTTTGCAAAGTACTTTTATCAAAAATTCCCAGTTTTAAAGATGTTATCTTTTTGCGACTTCGTTTGAATTGTTTTACTCTAATATTTTATTACAAATGAACTTTGCAAGGACAATGCTTTCTCATCCTTTTTTGTGGATTATCGTAATATTACGATGTTTTAAGAAAAATATAAAGAAGCTATCTTCGAAAAACAGTAATCGTCGCCTTTCATTTACCAAAGTTAAATTAATTATCGACAAAAAATATACCATTATAATAATTAAAATGAAAATTCAAAGACTAGTCATCTTGCTGGTTTTGATCTTTTATTCCTTAGCAATGGAAAAAGGTGTAGTAAGCATTACTTTGTTGGCTAAACAAGTAATTGGGTTAAATATTCCTTGAGTCCCAATTTCTAAATATTAGAATTGATTAATTCTTAAATTCTTAAATTGAGGATATAGTAAAATAGTTTGATAGTTAGATAATTTAATTGTTAGAGTTGAATAGAAACACAAACATCTAAGGATCTATTCGAGGGATAAAGAAAGGTGATGACATTCAATTAATAAACTTCGACCATAATTGAAATTGCACTTTCCTTTATTTCAGTTAGCCATTTCAATTATTTATATAAATGGACTGAATAGCATAACTACTGATTGGCTGCTATCGAGGTGGATATTCTATACAATGAGTTGTTGCACGTAATAACCATTAATATTTCCTTAAATTAATGATAAATAATTGAATTTTTAATTTGGCAATCAGTTATATTATATTATTTAACAATCTAAGAAGGAAAACAGTTCAGTTTTTTGTATTATTTAGCAGTAAAAAGTACGCAAAATAATAATTAATATAAAATATG
>Ga0302188_10000279_pt1 | contig 43825 bp, 43 predicted proteins | sample II_Bog_E2_1_FD_198783 | JGI IMG/M metagenome (GOLD analysis project Ga0302188, IMG submission 198783) | Peat permafrost microbial communities from Stordalen Mire near Abisko, Sweden - II_Bog_E2_1 | ecosystem: Environmental > Terrestrial > Soil > Wetlands > Peat | place: Sweden: Abisko... | reverse complement strand
CTGGCAAAGCCTTTCAGTCCATCCTGGGCATGATCCAAAATGACAAACCCACGGGATACGCCGCGACCCGTTGCATTTGGATCTGCCGTATAAAGTGGACGTGAGCCGCAAAATGCTCGTAATATACGGAAACCACGAAGATTTTCAATCGTAAGTTCACCAATACCAAGCAGGTATTCTATTTCGGATGTCAACGGTTGTGTATCATTCGGACTGTTAACGGTCGTTGAGGTAGTACCTAAAATAGTAATAGACCCATGGGGAACAAATATATCTCCATCGGATGATTTGTGTAAACGATTAATAATACGGCTTGTTAGCCGATGATTAAAGGCAACCAATGTCCCTCGATCCGGCTGCACATGTACCGGAATATTTGCACAGGCTGCGACCTGTCCGGCCCAGGGTCCCGCTGCATTCACAATAAATTCGCAGGCAATATCATATTGTTGTTTGGTAAAATAGTCACGAACGGTAACCGTGCTTACTTGTCCGTTTACAGAATGAATCTTAACAACTTCGGTATACGTTTTTACTCTGCCGCCATATCGTTTTGCAGAATCAATATTCTGCCAAGCCATGCGAAATCCATCAATGGCTGCATCCGGTACACGGTATACAGATTGGGCACGATGGGTTAAGTTTGGTTCCAAATGCCAAGCTTCCGCAGGATCGATCTGGATGGCCGGTAAATTGATCTTTTTGCAAGCTTCAACCCATTCTTTTTCATAGGCCGGATCATCTTCTGGCAAGCGAACAAGATATCCTTCTGTAGCTTCCACACAATGCCTGCCTATTTTACGTAAAATCGTATTTTCTTCAATACATTCACGTCCAGCATCTGCATCTTTAACAGCATAACGTCCACCGCTATGCAATAGACCATGATAACGAGAACTCGTTCCATGTACCATGTCACGCATTTCAAGCAGCATGACATCAACACCACGCATTGCTAAGTCGCGCAATATGCCAACGCCTGTGGCACCACCGCCAATTACAAGTACTGTCGCTTTTTCCATCACCATTACGCCTTCTTTATGTAATAAGTTTTGTAAACAATATGCCTCGCTTGTATACAAAACTTATTTTTTATTTATATCATATTTTTTCAATTCTCTGTAAATATCACTCACCCCGGGTAATACCAGCGTGGCTGTAACACCATATTTCTGCAAATCTGCTTCTGTGGATTCCCCCGACAAAACTAAAACAGAAGCAATCCCCGCATTTTCACCGGTACGAATATCCGTATAAACACGGTCACCGACAATAGCCATTTCAGTTTTGGATACTCCAGGGATTTTTCTAAAGGCACTTTCAATAATTTCTTTGTTGGGTTTACCAATGACTTTAGGAACTTTTCCCGTCGATGCTTTGATAAATTCAATCATGGATCCAGTATCAGGAATATAACCACCTGTCACCGGACAATTAATATCAGGATGGGTCGCGATATAAATCGCTCCATCACGGATAAAGTCGCATGCTTTAACCAATTTTTGATAAGTTAAAGTGGTGTCAAACCCGAGTACCACGAACTCTGGATTTTCGTCTGTCAAAACAAACCCATTCTCTCTAAAATCTTTTTCTAATGCTAATGTACCTAGCAGATAGATGCGTGCCTGCGGTCTTAAGTCCGACAGATAACTGATCGTCGCATCACCCGATGTCAGTACATTTTCCCGGTTACAACGTATGCCCAGATTTTGCATTTTATTTACATAATGAGCACCGTCCTGCGATGAATTATTGGTCAAAAACAAAAACTGACGACCACTCGACCGAAGATACGACATAAACTCCTTTGCTCCTGGCAGCAAAGTATCACCAAGATTAATCGTGCCATCCATATCCAATAAAAAACAACGTATTTCACCCAAAGATACCATGGATTTTAAGCTCCTTTTCTTTTTTAACAAAGCTAAAATTTATGAGATTTATTTTGAAACCCCTTCTACACAGATTTAGACTAATCCAAAAATTCTATTGGCAGCTTCAGTGAAAAACTTTCCGCCAAGTTTAATAAATTTTCTTTGGTAATGGTATGTTTCTTGCCCCCCATAGACATTACCCGGCTATAGATCTCCGCCGCTTTTTCTATTGTATCCATCAGACCAAAAGCTTCATCCAAACTGTTACCAGCAACAAACAACCCATGATAGGCCCAAACAACAGCATCATATTTTTTCATTAAACTAGCTGTTGCTTCGGCAATATCAGCGCTGCCAGCGATCATCCAAGGCAATACACCGATTCCCTGGTGAAATACAATGGAATTTTCCGTGGCCATTTCCCATAATTCCCGCGTAAATACTTTATCTTCCAACGGTAAAACAAATGTTAATGCCATTAAATTGGGTGTGTGTGCATGATATATAACACGATTTTTTCCCTTACTCAATTGTTTTTTTATACTGTGATTCGCTAAATGTGTTGAAAGTTCACTGGTGGGAACACCTCCGTTTTTCAACCCCCAAACAACATCATATTTTAAGCCTTGATCATCTATTTTTATGATTGCAATATTATCTTGTGGTGCCAAAATAACATTACGCATATACTTTCCGCTGCCGGTCACTAGGAAATATTCGCCAGCCAATTCTGGGACAGCAACCCCAATCCGCGTCCATTGGTGATTTCCCTTTAGATTTTCTTTTACAGAATCAATCTCTTCTATGCTAATACGATAACTTAAATTTCCGCCATTTCTCTCATGCCAGCCTTTTTGAAAACCATCCTCTGTTAACCGAATAAAACCTTTTATAAAATCTGCTTTTAATATATCCAAGAAAAACACATCTCCTTATAAAATACGAATCAACCCTGACCATAATATGCATTTTTACCATGTTTTCTAAAATAATGTTTCTCCAATAAAACAGGCTGCATCGCTTGAACCTGTGAATTAATCAACAGCGTATTTTCGGCCATAAACGCAATTTCTTCTAAGATTACCGCTTTTTTAACAGCTGCCAGCGGATCGTTTCCCCACGCAAACGGTCCATGCGAGTAAACCAAAACGCCTGGAACATCTTTCATCTGTATCTTTTTTTCCCGAAATGTTTCAATAATGACTTTCCCTGTTTCTTTTTCATATTCCCTGTTTATTTCATCGTCTGTCATTGCCCGTGTACAAGGTATTTCCCCATAAAAATCATCTGCATGTGTTGTTCCCCATGCAGGTATGCTGCGGCAAGCCTGTGCCCATGATGTTGCATAACGTGAATGCGTATGCACTATCCCACCTATATCTCGACAAGCTTTGTATAATGCCAAATGTGTTGGTGTATCCGATGAAGGAGCTTTATTTCCTTCTATAATATTTCCTTCCATATCAACTACTACCATATCATCGACTGTCATGTCTTCATATGGAACCCCAGAAGGTTTAATTACAACTAAATTTTTATCTCGATCAATCCCCGAAACATTCCCCCACGTAAAGGTAACCATTTTATATTGTGGCAGCATTTCATTCGCTTTATATACTATTTTTTTTAATTCTTCTAGCATACTCCAGCCCCCTTAGCTCATTTCTAATGAATGATCATTTTACTGAATCCGGCAGCAAAATAGTCATTCATAACATTTTTCAACAAATATGGTGACCGTGTTATAGCATCCACTGTATCTCCAGCAATATGCGCAGTCAGTGTAACATTATCCAATTTTAGGAAAGGATCATTTACCGGAATTGGTTCTGTCCAAAAAACATCCAATGCGGCTCCGGCAATTTTTTTGTTTTGCAGCACTTCCAGTAAATCCGCTTTATTTACCAGCTTAGCTCGTGCCGTATTAATTAAATAAGCATTTTTCTTCATCAAAAAAAGTAAATCCTTATTTATCATTCCTGTAGTTTCTTCCGTCAGACGTGTATGCAAAGATACAATATCACTGTTCTCAAATATTTCCTGTAGAGATACTTTTTTGACTGTAATATTTTCTCTCATCAATTCTTCTGCACTGACAAATGGATCATAGGCTTGTACTTCTATGTTGAGCGCCTGTAAATATTCAACTAACAATTTACCTATATTGCCCAAACCTACCAAACCTACTTTCAGATTTGATAATGTTGTTTTATAAAACGCGTTGCTAAATTCTTTTTCCCACCCGCCAGTTTTTATAGAATAATGGGATTTCGCAATATTTCGTGTTTCTGCCAGTATTAAACCCAACGTAAATTCTGCTACCGGTACAGCATTTCTGATTACATGTATTACTGGTATATTATGCTTAGCTGCTTCTTGTATATTAATATTTTCCAAGCCGCCACGACTAACCCCAATCATTTTTAAATTGGTCCCGGCACGAACCATGGTTTGGGAAACTGGTGCAAGATGTACCAATAGATAGTCAGCATCGGGAAGGACCGCCAAAATCCCATCAGGAATCGGTATATTTTCTGACCCACTACTTTCAATTAATAAAATTTTCTTTTGAAATTCGTCTTTACTCAATTCGGAAAACCATTCAAATTTTTCAACTTTAATCTCATCATTTAAATGAAGCATATACGCTGCTTTTTCCATATTTTCACTACTCACCAAAGCATCGCCGACAACAATAATTTTTATCATAATACTGTCCTTCCTCAAAAGAAGTTTTTTGGTAAAAATATATTACAGCTCAAAACTAGATTAAGCTGTAATATATTCACCATTTTAGTATTCCTTATTTATATTGTTCAATCTGTTTGCATACGCAGTCCGCGGCATTTTCTAGCTCGCCCATATCAAACAATAGCTGTAATATTCCATAACGATTTCGTAATTCTTTGGCATAAACAATGCTATTTTTCAGCAATTCAGATGTTACACCAATCTCTTTTGGCAGATATGGTGCCTGTATCTTTTTCATAGCAGCAATGATTTTTTCCGGTGCTGGCAAGGCATTCGCCAATTTTATAAAATCTTCTCTATGCTGCTGCAATACGGCTAATCGTTTAGCTACTGCGACATCACTATTTTTGTGTACACTTTCTTCTAAAGACAAAACCCCAGGAGCAGATATTCCATAGGCTTTTTTGATGGATTTTTTCCAGGTCTGTTCATCAAAGGAAGGCTGTGGAAAAGCTTTGCCGCTTGCCAATATTTTTTTTGCATATTGATAAAGTAATAATGCAATAACCGTACCGACACCGACTTTTGTTCCATGCAACGGGTCCTCTTGACCACTTTGTAAAAACATCATCTCCCAATAATGCGCTAAATGATGTTCGCTTCCCGATGCAGGTCTGGAATTGCCTACATAACTCATCCCTACTCCGGCAAGTACCAGCCCTTCCATGATAGCTCCCATCGCTTTTTTATTGCGTGAAGGGATACCATCAACGGATGTTTCCAGAGCTTTTAAAGCATCCTGCATAATACCATCAACAAACTCACAATAATATTCTCCCGTAATCAGATGAGACAACTTCCATTCCGTAAGGCAGATATATTTCCCAAAAACATCGCCGACACCAGCCGTAATAATACGCATAGGTGCTTTTGACAAAACATCCACATCACCGATAATCGCTTTAGCATGGCCCATTTTTTCATACGTTGTTTTTAAATTATGAATCAGCATCGGCGTAACATCCGAAGCATAACCATCCATAGATGGTGCTGTCCCAACAATAAAATAATCAATTTTCATCTTGTGAGAAATGAACCGACAGGAATCATTGATCGTTCCTGAACCGACTGCTATAATCAAATCTGTTTCCGCTGCTATATCAGCAATAAGATTTCCTAATGTAATTTCATCTGGGATGATTTCGTCGGCTTCGAGTCTGATTTTGTCAAAAAAGATTTCACCTTTTTCTAAAACAGTATATACCATCTCTCCCGCTGCTTTTTCTGTGTTTTTATCAACAACGACTGCCACATGTTGATAACCTTTTTCTTTAATGTACTCTGTCAAAGATTCCATGACATTAACACCGATAGCAACATGTTTGATATCGCAGCTATGTTTTCTGCCGCAGGAACATTCAATTTCTTTATTCAAATAACGATTCCAATCCATTTTATATTCCTCCATATATTTTCAGGCGTTCTTCGCCGCCTGTACATCTATATAATCAGTAATTTTTTGTTTGTTCATTTTATAGAAAGCAAAGCCCGCAAAATAAATGACGACTGCTACCCCAATCCAAATCGGACTTCCTGACAGAAAGGCAAAAAATACTAATGACATCAATGGTTTACCTAAAATATTAAAGCTGGTAATCAGCATGGCAGTTGCCGGAATCGCTACACCAACCGTAGTTGCAATACTAGTAAACAGCGGTGCTGTCGCAGTACAAACCAAAAGCCCTAGACTAAACCAAATCACACCGGAAATAACAATTTTAACAATATTGCCATTGTGTACAGCTACCAGCCCTTGTACCATATACGGTATGGCAAGCAAATCCACAACCGGAAGTGTCTGGTTTCCCGGTAAAATAACTGCAATGAATACCATAATTGGAATCAAGATCAAACCACACGTAAGTGTTGCTGGTTCACCATAACCACAGGCATCATTCACAGCAATATACCATTCACGATCTGTTTGTTTCGACATCATTTTACGTGCAGCTTCTGTAATCGCAGCAAAAGCCTGGGAAAATACAGCTGCAACTTTTGGGAAAATAGCCATTACTGCACTCGTTGAAATACCTACTTTAAAAATTTCGCCCCATGCCATAATAGTCGTAATACGATCCATATTCCCAATAATACCAATCAGTATCCCTAAAACGAGACCCAAGGTCATCGGTTCACCTAAGAAGCCAAATTTTTCTTGTACTGTCTGTGGGTTTAATTTGATTTTGTTAAGCCCCAAAAAATTATAAATTGGTTCTATAACAATAGCAAAAATAGAAGGCTCTACATTGTGCATTGCTATAATCGTACAATTCGGATAGTTATAGTATTTTGACCATCTTTTAGCCAGCAATTCGGAAATCAATAAGCTATATAAATTCATCAATATCATACAGGAAATTCCTAAAGCAAAGCTGCCTGTAACAGTAGTAACCATAGCTCCCCATACCATATAAGAATAATTATTCCACAAATCAGATGGTTGGAACACGTCCGTCCATTTAATCAAGAATAAAACGGTCTGTAATACAATTCCTATCCCCAGATAAATCATTCCGGCATCCGTCGAATAGGCAACCAAAGCGGTAGCCTGCCAGCCTACATCAAATACGGGAAGATTAACACCCGTATTATTAACCATTCTTTGGATAACTGGACTAATAATAGGTGTAAATGCATTGATTAATAACATAAATCCAGCCAAACCTACACCTGCATACATAGCTGCTAAAAAAGATTTTTTAGTTGTAACTTTAAACACTTTAGCAATAATGAAAATAACAATTGGTACTACTACGGCTGCTCCTAATGAATCAATAATCTCTTTTAATATATCCAAAATCTAACAGTCCTCTCTTCTAGTAATTTTTTTAATACAAAAAGTTATTTTTTCAAACCCTCAACGACTTTTGTTACTTCATCCAAAAATTCATCTTCTCCGATGCCCGTCAAACAAGCAAACGCATTGATTACTGGAATTTCATAATCACCCTGCGGCAGCGGGCTGGTAAAAGTCAGCAGGTCAAACTTGCCGGACTGGGCTAAGTTCATCGCTTCTGTCGGTCTTGCCTCTACTGTTTCAACATGGTACCCTTTATCACTCAGATATTCTTTCAATTTACCAGCTACCATAGAAGATGTTACCGTTCCTGAACCGCATACAGATAAAATATTGACTCTTTTCATGAAAAAATCGCCCCTTTACGTTTAAATTTGAATAAAATCTAATAAATCGTCGACTTCTTTTTTTGTTGTTGCATTTCTAATATTCTTCATTAATTCTACATTTTGAAATATTTTCATTAAGTTTCCCAACAACCCCACTTGTGAAGCCGGATCTTTCACCGCCAGTAAAAAAACCAAACCAATTTTCAGCGTTTTTGTCGGTTCACTCATCGAATGAAATTCGACTGGATTTTTTAGAATTCCGATCGCAAAGTTAGATATATTTACATGTTCTGTGTTTGTGTGCGGAATTGCTACACAAAATTCACCTAAATCCAACCCTGTCGGTAATTTACTTTCTCGTTCTAACACTGCATCAATGTACGTATCTTTGACATAATTTTTGGCGAGCATTCGTGTGCCCAATTCCCGAATGACACTTTTGGGATCTTCTGCTTCAACGTTTAATGCAATCAAATCTAAATCCATTATATTTCCTCCTCTCTATCAACTCTCTGAGTTAACCTGTCACTTAATACTAAAGCAAGTTTCGTGCCAACCAAAAAAGATCCATTATTTTTTCTAAAAAACCTGCATTCTAAAGGCTTTTATCCAAGCGCTCTACAATTCGCAAACAAAAACACATTTGAAATTTTTGTCTAAACATTATGTAAAGTTTCGATTTCCTGCTTTATTACAAGTGCTTATTCTAATTGTGCAATTTTATCTAAAATAATATTTTGAAAATCATCTTGATTTGTACAACTTTTAATCTTGACCATAAATTCATGATCACGTAAAATTTGCAGCATATTTTTTACAACTTCCTGATCATTTGATTTAAAAACCGGCATAAAGATAAAATTAACATTTCCGACGCCCCAGTCAATCGGATTTTTCAACTTCACAAAAACAAAACTCGTGCGGTTCACAGCAATTGAATTACCATGCGGTACTGCTGTATTTCCCTCACTAAAAGTAGGCAATAAAGCTTCTCGATCAAGTACCGACTGTAAATATTCTTTTTCAACATACCCTTTATTAATCAGCAAAGAACAAATATACTCTAAAATTTCATTTTTAAAATAAATAGCAGGTTCAAATAACATAAAATCACGAGTTATATTGCGTTCATATTTAGTAAGTTCTGATTCATGCCTTGTTTCAAAATAAAGTTCAATGTTTTTCAATAGATTTTTGTCATAATTAATAAAAGTAGTCCCGGCAATTTTCGGATTCATCGTCCCGACAATTAATACATTATGCTCTTTCTGAAAATCGGTTATTTCATTAAGCAAATTTTCATCAAGGGCACTCATAACATAACAAGGAATATGCGTATACTCTTTTTTAATCACCTCACCAATATGTTTTGCATTGCCTTCGCCCGTCAGACACATCGCAATAATCAAATTTGCTTTATGACTATTTTCTTTTTCAGTAAAGTACAAATCACCCAACTTATCTTTTTTTAAGTAAAAATAGATTTCATCTAAAGTATCTTCCCCTAAAGATACCCGCCGCGTAGCTTCAAGCCCCAAAACAAGATCAACTCGATTTAGAGTCTTTGTCTTGATATGAGTCTGCTCGTAAACGATATCACCAATATTGCTCAAAGACCCCATATCTACTAAGAACAAAACCCCACGTCCCTGATCGATAACCTTAGCCAGTTCAATCGCTTTATTATAAATATTAATTGGTTTTTCCGTTAATGGCATATCAAGCGCAATAGGGAAATTCGTTCCTAGCAGATCTTTAATAACCTTTACCGTTTCACTGGCAATATAACCATGCGAAATCATAATTAAGCCAATTCTATTTTTTAAAGTTTCATAATTAAAAGCAGATTTGATATATAAGGCCATAAACGCAACCTCATCTTCGGGAATATTAATATTTTCTTGCTGTTCAAGGCGCTTGGCAGCGGCTAAAGCAATCGCATATTCAGCAGCAAACTCACGTTTAATCTTATCAAGATGAATATTAATGATTTTCTGATTCAAACGTATTCTCTTTATAGCCTCTTCCAGATGAATTGCCAAATATTTAAACGCACTGCGATTGATTTGGAGTCCTGTTTCTTTTTCAATAAGCTCTTGCATCAAAAACTTCACTTCAGACATAACCGTTTCACTGACGAAACTGCATAAATCATTCATTGAAAAAAGATCTGTCTGTCTAATATCATTTACATTTAAACTTGTAAAGCGATTCATAACGAATGCCCAGAGAATATTTTCTATTTCACCTTCCGATAAATTCAATATTTTGAGTTCATCGTATTTTGCTTCGATACTCTGATACATATCTTGTATATCGGGATCTTGCTCTTCTATAGGAACCGAGGCAGCCAGATTGTCAGGCTTAAAAGGAATCAGCATTAAATTATTTAAATATTTTCTGATTTCCGAATGGTTTTCATCCATCAAAGTCTTTTCATCGACTGAATCAATCAGTTTTAAAATTTCATTCACATCGATCGAAACTAGACGATCTACCTTGTTATGCATGACTTTCAGAAAAGATCTGGCACAGAGCACTTGAATCATATTCTGGAGTTCCCCAATATTGCCATTAAATTTATTAAGTGCCAAAATTTCAACCACATTTTTATCCACAAAAATTTTACAATTGATCCGATTGCATTCTTGTTGGAAAATTCGATATATTAAGTCAACTTTTTCTTTTAAAAATCGTTCACGCAACGAAGGCAAATAAATCACCATTGGTATGCGGCGACGAAAGGTAAGCAATAAATTTGTTTCTATATTTTCAGTTGTAGCACCAACTAACATAATACTTACTTTCCGTTCACCGCTACTTTCGCCTAACCGCCTAAAACTGCCTCGATCTAAAATAGAAAACAATATTTCCTGTCCTTTTGGCGGCAAACGGTGAATTTCGTCTAAAAACAGCATGCCGCCATCCGCTTGTTCCACCAAACCGGGGCTGTCATTTACAGCACCCGTAAAAGCTCCCTTTTTATAACCAAATAGAAGTGACAATAACAATTGCGGATTATCCGCATAATCCGCACAATTAAATACAACAAACTCAGCATGAGTCCGTAAAATACTTTCCTGCTCAGCAAATTGATACATTTTTTTTGAAAATAAACTTTTCCCCACACCGCTTTCGCCAACAATCAAGGTCGGCAAACCTTTGGGCGGATACAATATTGCTGATTTTGCCTGCTCAATTGAATTTTTCAAGCTGCCCTTATACCCAATTAAATCTGTAAAAGGATCTTTCATGGCATGATTCTCTACAGCCACATCAAAAGTTGTTTCTTCTTTTGACAAAACCTCTTCTACAACCCGCCGTGATATAGTAAACCCCTGTTCTAATAACGCTCTTGTTATATCAGCAATATTGATTGTTTTAGCATTTTTCTCAATGGCTAAAATTGCTGATTTTAAATAAGGATATCTTCGCTGCCGAGAATTAAGAATATTTAATTCTTTTCTGATATTTGTAATATTTTCTCGTGTCGTATTTAAATATTTGGCAATTTCCATATCTGTTAAAGGATTTTTTTTATTTTCTGTGTTGATGATATTAATGATCTTATTCTGCATCTCCATAAACATATCTCCTTCCGCTATATTATAGTAAGCAAGATGTATGCCATACTTTTCTGAGTTTTTTATCAGATCCATATCGCGTTATTACGTTTGCTATTTAACATCTTATACAAAATGTAAATATAGAGTATACTCGCATTTTGTAATGTATGAAATGTAAGCAGGAATTAAACTAAAATATACCCCACAGGAAAGATAAGGAATCTTCATCCCATGGGGTATACTTTTAACATAATTAGATAGACCTCTTCATACTTGAAAGTACGAAGCCAAGGTTCAATCATGATGTTATCTTTCAAAATATATACGTTTTTGGTCAACTCTATCGCTACTCCAGTATCAAACACTATAATTCAAAATTTTTAATAAATGCTTTCAATGTTGAAGAAACATATCCTTCACTGTGCCAAATCAAATTAGGGCGTATTGCCCACGGAGCATTTTTAATAGGAATGACATGCATAAATCCGCTTAACATATTATTAATCATAGACTGAGGTAAAATAGTTGAGCCCAAATTATTTAAGACCATATTTAATAGCAGACCTGAATCGTGACTTATACAGGAAATCTTTAAATTTAAGTCTCTTTTCTCAAATTCACTTATGATTCTTTGATATAAACTATTTGAATCTGGTGTACTGAGCAGAAGCAGTGGCATCTGTGAAATTTCTTCGAGAGAAATGCATTCTTTCTCCCATACGAAATCTTGTGAAGTAACAAAAACACAGGTATCCACTTGGAGTTCTTTGGTTACGTATCTTTCTGTATTAAAAGGTGGTGCGGAAAGAACTAATTCAATGGTATGGTTTTCCAGTAAGTCCATGAGATACGATATATTTCCCTCATGGATTTCTGGAATAATAAATGGATATTTTTTACGGAATTTTTTTAAAACAGGAAGCATGATTTCTGAACAATGAATGGTTGTACCAATTGATAAATTTTTAGTCATATGCTGACCAAATTCTTTTACCTCGGTAATAGCTTCATCCATATTGTAAAGTATGCTCCTAGCATTCTTCAAAAAAGCTCTGCCTTGTGGAGTAAGTCGATGTTTTTTTTTGTTTGTACGATCAACAAGAGTAACTCCAAGTTCATTTTCCATTAATTTTAACTGCCTAGAAAGCGGTGGCTGTGCCATAAACAAACGCTCTGCTGCTTTTGTAATGTTGCCTTCCTCTGCAATTACTACAAAATATTTTAATTGACGAATATCCATACTATATTCCCTTTCTATAATACCTTTAAGGTATTATAGACCTATTTTCTTGGTATTTTCAATATATTTTTTTGAAAAGTATAATAAGAACATAGACTCGACGAAAAGAGGTACAACATTGAAAGTTATAGTGGCAATTACAGGGGCAACGGGATCAATTTTTGGAATTCGCATCTTAGAAATTCTGAAAACCATAAAAGAAGTAGAAACACATCTTATCTTATCAAAATGGGGAAGAAAAACCATAGAGTCAGAAACAAGCCATACAATAGAAGAAGTAGAATTGCTTGCAGACTACACATACGACACCGCAAATCTTGGAGCAAGAATCTCAAGTGGATCATTTCAAGTAGATGCCATGATTATTGCACCATGCAGCATGAAAACACTTGCCTCTATTCGTATGGGGTTTGCAGATAACCTTGTATCACGTGCAGCAGATGTTATTTTGAAGGAACGAAAAAAGTTAATTCTTTTAACAAGAGAAACACCTCTTAACACCATTCATTTAGAAAATATGCTGGCATTATCTCGCATGGGAACCATTATGCTGCCACCAATGCCAGCATTCTACAACCATCCAAAAACAATAGATGACCTAGTAAATCATATTGCCTATAGAACTGTGGATCAGCTTGGTATTATTCTCCCTGATCTAAAACGTTGGAATGGATTGGAATAAAAAATCGCCTCTATATACCATAAAGGTATAACAATGATATAGAACAGATTTTTTCTGTTTTAAATAAATAACTATAAATTTTTATAATATATCAGGAGGTAATAAAATGACTTACAGAGACTTAAGAGAATTTCTAGAAGTATTAGAATCAGAAAAGCAATTAATTCGAATAAAAGATGAGGTTATGCCTGAACCAGACCTTAGTGCAATCGGACGTTCTGCACCAAACATGGACAGTGCACCAGCAGTTTTTGTAGAAAAGATTAAAGGCTACAAAAATCCAGTCGTACTTAACGTCCACGGATCTTGGCAAAACCATGCTTTAATGTTAAACCTGCCTAAGGATACTCCAGTTAAAGATCAATTCTTTAAACTAAAAGAACTATGGGATAAATATCCAATTAAGCCAGTTTGGATTGATAAAAAAGATGCTCCAGTTAAAGAAATTGTAATCGAAGCTGGCATCAACCTTTTCGAAGTACTTCCACTATTTCGAATCAATGAATTTGATGCTGGATTCTATCTTTCAAAAGCACTTATCGTTACTAGAAATCCTAACAATCCAGATAGCTATGATGAGCAAAACTGTGGAACATACCGTATTCAAGTAAAAGGAAAAGACCGAGTTGCCATTCAGCCATTGCCATTCCACGATATTGCCGTTCATTTAAAAAATGCTGAAGAAAAGAACGAAAGACTCCCCATCGCAATCTGCCTTGGTAATGACCCAGTTCTAAGTTTCATGGCTAGTACACCAATTGCATATGTACAATCAGAATATGATTTTGCGGGTGCTCTTAAAGGACAACCTATCGAACTTACAAAAGCGGAAAACAGCAATCTTGATATTCCCGCTCGTTCAGAAATTGTACTTGAAGGATATATTGAACCACGTGTAAGAGAAATCGAAGGACCATTTGGCGAATTCCCAGGAAGCTACTCTGGTGCACGACTTCAACCAATTATAAAAATAACAAAGATTACACATCGTAAAAACCCTATATTTGAAAACTTGTATCTTGGAATGCCTTGGACCGAAATCGATTATTTAATGGCACTTAACACAAGTATTCCTCTTTATGAACAGCTAAAAAGAGACTTTCCAGAAGTAGAAGCTGTAAATGCTATGTATACACACGGTATTGGTGCAATTGTATCTACAAAATCTCGTTTTGGAGGCTATGGAAAAGCTGTTGCAATGAGACTTCTTTCTACACCTCACGGAATGTCCTATACAAAGATTGTTATTATAGTAGATGAATTTGTTGATCCATTCGACCTTAAACAAGTTATGTGGGCTCTAACAACGCGTGTACGTCCAGATAAAGACGTATTCAAAATCCCATGTGCTCCAGGGATGCCGCTTGATCCGTCTTCTGAACCAGCAGGAATGCATACAAAATTAGTTATTGATGCAACAACACCAGTTGCCCCTGATTTTGGTAGAGATTGCGAACTCTTAGGAACTCCAGTTGATGCAGAAAAATGGTCAGAAATTCTTCGTAATTTAGTCAAAGAAGGAGGAAATAAATAATGAAATGTCCTAGATGTGATTCAGAATTAGTCAGTGTAATGGTAAAATCCCCCGTTGGTGATGCATGGGAAGTATACTTATGTGATACCTGTAAATTTTCCTGGAGGAGCACCGAGGGTGACAATATAACTAACCCAGAACAATACGACAAAAGATTCAAATTAAATCCGACAAAATTTAATACGTTCGATCAGATTCCACCAATTCCAAAATTATTAAAAAAATAGCAGTATACTATAAGTCTAAAAACATAAATAAAATATTTTTAGCTTATAAAAATTAAAGAGTAGACCGCTCATCCCAAAAAGCTGAGAAGTCTACTTTAGCTATATTAGAAAGTACAACATTTTTTGGCAGCCCACGATGGTTTCATGCTGCTATTTGAAAGGACGTGCCGCGTTTTTCTTATCTGTAATTGTACTTTCTATTTTTACAATAAAGGAGGAACCTAGAGTGAAAGAATTTTCTTTGAATGTTGGGGAAGGAAAATATCACGTCTGTCTCCATACGGTGTTTTGTGGCAAGGATGTTGTCCTATGTATTGTGGGAGGAAATGTGCCTCATATTGGTGCTGTTGCAGTTGCTGTTCCAAGAAAGAGCCTGACAGGAGACGGCAGTCATTCAGCAAGTGTCAGTGTAATCTGCATTACAGGTCATAAAGAAGATGAGCTCGCTCGCAGCATCGCACTGCGTCTTAGTTCAAAATGGTTATGTAATGTCACCGTTTCAGCAGGAATTCACATTGAGGATGCAAAAAAAGAAGATATCGCTATACTAAACAAAAATATCGAAGAACTCATAGGAAACATGACAGACAAAGTCAATAATGAAAAGCAACAAGGTATAACGATGATATAGAACCGATTTTTTTCTGTTTTAAATAAATAACATATAAAATTTTATAATATATCAGGAGGCAATAAAATGGTTTACAGAGACTTAAGAGAATTTCTAGAAGTATTAGAAGCAGAAAAGCAATTAATTAAAATAAAAGATGAGGTTATGCCCGAACCAGACCTTAGTGCAATCGGACGTTCTGCACCAAACATGGACAGTGCACCAGCAGTTCTTGTCGAAAAGGTTAAAGGATATAAAAATTCAGTCGTACTTAACGTCCACGGATCTTGGCAAAACCATGCTTTAATGTTAAACCTGCCTAAGGATACTCCAGTAAAAGATCAATTCTTTAAACTAAAAGAACTATGGGATAAATATCCAATTAAACCAGTTTGGATTGATAAAAAAGATGCTCCGGTTAAAGAAGTAGTAATCGATACTGGCATCAACCTTTTCGAAGTACTTCCACTATTTCGAATCAATGAATTTGATGCTGGATTCTATCTTTCAAAAGCACTTATCGTTACTAGAAATCCTAACCATCCAGATAGCTATGATGAGCAAAACTGTGGAATGTACCGTATTCAAGTAAAAGGAAAAGACAAAGTTGCCATTCAACCAATGCCATTCCACGATATTGCCGTTCATTTAAAAAATGCTGAAGAAAAGAACGAAAGGCTCCCCATCGCAATCTGCCTTGGTAATGACCCAGTTCTAAGTTTCATGGCTAGTACACCAATTGCATATGTACAATCAGAATATGATTTTGCTGGTGCTCTTAAAGGAGAACCTGTCGAACTTACAAAAGCAGAAAACAGCAATCTTGATATTCCAGCTCGTTCAGAAATTGTACTTGAAGGATATATTGAACCACGTGTAAGAGAAATCGAAGGACCATTTGGCGAATTTCCAGGAAGCTACTCTGGCGCACGGCTTCAACCAATTATAAAAATAACAAAGATTACACATCGTAAAAACCCTATATTTGAAAACTTATACATTGGAATGCCTTGGACAGAGGTCGACTACTTAGTAGCACTTAACACAAGTATTCCTCTTTATGAGCAGCTAAAAAGAGACTTTCCAGAAGTAGAAGCTGTAAATGCTATGTATACACACGGTATTGGTGCAATTGTATCTACAAAATCTCGTTTTGGCGGTTATGGAAAAGCTGTTGCAATGAGACTTCTTTCTACACCTCACGGAATGTCCTATACAAAGATTGTTATTATAGTGGATGAATTTGTTGATCCATTCGATCTTAAACAAGTTATGTGGGCTCTAACAACGCGTGTACGTCCAGATAAAGACGTATTCAAAATCCCATGTGCTCCAGGGATGCCGCTTGATCCGTCTTCTGAACCAGCAGGAATTCATACAAAATTAGTTATTGATGCAACAACACCAGTTGCCCCTGATTTTGGCAGAGATTGCGAACTCTTAGGAACTCCAGTTGATGCCGAAAAGTGGTCAGAAATTCTTCGTAATTTAGTCAAAGAAGGAGGAAATAAATAATGAAATGTCCTAGATGTGATTCAGAATTAGTCAGTGTAATGGTAAAATCCCCCGTTGGTGATGCATGGGAAGTATACTTATGTGATACCTGTAAATTTTCCTGGAGAAGCACAGAGGGTGACAATATAACTGACCCAGAACAATACGACAAAAGATTCAAATTAAATCCAGCAGAATTTAATACGTTCGATCAGATTCCTCCAATTCCAAAACTATTAAAAAAATAGCAATATACTATAAGTCGAAAAACATAAATAAAGTAAAAACAAGAAAAGACATCTCATTCCAAAAGGATCAGATGTCTTTTCTTATTTGCAATTAAATAGAGATTTTTTCATCCGCTCGCTTCTCGTTATCATGAATCCAATTAAAAATCTCATGGCGTTCACAAATAAATACAATACTTAACAAGCCAACGGCTGCGATTCCGCATAAAGGAAATCCCCAGATCCCCCCCAGATATTCCATTGCAGTTCCTGCATAAAAATTCCCCACAGGCGTAGATCCCTGGTTAAGGAAAGAATATACACTCATAACCCTGCCACGATATTCACTGTCAGAATTTAATTGAAAAATTGAATTCCCCATATTCATGAAAGCTAAATTCAAAAAACCGATGCAGGCAATACAAAGAAAGGCTACATTATAATCTGCAACGAAAACCATCAGGACTTGCAAAAATGCGGTTGCACATAAACAAAAAATAAAAAATGCTTTTTCCACACCTTTTTCAGCACGGAAAGCCATAAAAACAGCACCAATAAGTGCACCAATTCCAGCTGCGCTCATCAAACCAGTATAAGCAGCCGCCCCCAGACCTAGTACACTTTTGGCAAAAACAGGGATAATAACCGCATTATTCATTGCAAATGTACAAATGATTGCCATAAACATTATATTGATCATCAATGCTTTTCTCTGCCTAATATAGGATAAGCCTTCTTTCACTTCTTGCATAACCTTTTGTTTTTTCCGTATAACTTGCTGTGGTGAAACCTCAATATAAAACAAACTTAATAATACCGCAAAAAAGCTAATGGCATTGATAGAAAAACAATACACGGTTCCAAAGTTCACCATCACAATTCCCGATAAAGCAGGTCCAATAATCTTTGCTAAATTCACAATTGTCGAGTTGAGTGACACGGCATTCATAATATCTTCCCTGCCAACAAGTTCAATAAAAAAAGACTGGCGTGCTGGCATGTCAAAGGTTTGTGTCAGTCCTAAAAAAATGCTGAGCAGGAGAATATGCCAATATTGAAGCATATCAAAATAAGCTAAAAGAGCTAAAACAATCGCTTGAATCATCAAAGCGGATTGCGTCATCAACAAAATATTTCTTTTTGGAAAGCGATCGACCAGCGCCCCCGCAAATAAAGTAAAAAGCAGGATCGGTGTAAATTGACAAACCCCGACCATCCCTACCATAAAAGGTGAATTCGTCATCGTATAGACAAGCCAGACCTGTGCTGTCCTCTGCATCCAAGTACCAATCAGGGAAATGCATTGTCCAAACCAAAAATAGCGAAATTCCTTATGTTTCAAAGAATAAAAAATTTTTTGCAAAATTGGCAGTAATTTATTTTTTAGCAAGCAGGCTGCTCCCTTCGCGTATCTCTTTTCAGATTACAAATAGATCTGTATTGAAGTTTAACAAAAAGCATCTGTATTTGCATGAAAAGTCTTTCAGATTCGCGTAAAATTCCTTTTTGAGGGATAGCATAAAAACAGCCTGATCCCTATGTTTTTATATAGAGCTCAGGCTTTGCAAATCGGCTGCAAAATCTTTTTTTCCCAATTAATTAATTGTTCATATTGATTCGTTTCTTATTTAACAGAAAACACCATTCCATTCATCGTAATTTGGTTTTCGGAAACAAAGTTATTGATCAGTTTTATAAACACACATTGATCATCTGCCGGATTCCACTGCACAAAATCACTAAATGGATGTACAAGACAGCGGCTCCCTAATACAGCTCTATTTTGATCAAGCAGCAGTGTCGAAATTTCTTCTGGTTTATCATCAAGTACCGTTGCTAATCTCTGCGATACTTCATTCAGATAATCTCCACTATAAGAATGTAGGGACGCAATAATGCCATCAAGCATCGGTCTTATAAGTCCAGCAAAATTTTGTCTGAATTTATATGGCAAATACATTATAATCTCAAGACCGTATTGTCCATTATAAGGTACGGCATCAACAAGCACCCGATGTTTTTTCATAATCTGCCAGTATTGATGGGGTTTTTCCGGCATTTTCTCTAGAACAATTTCTTTCCAGGCAGCAAGTACACGCTTTTTTTGCCAGTATTGAGATTTCTGTGTTTTTTCGACTAATGAATATTGTTGATAATGACTATATTCTTCTTGTCTCTCTGCTGGCACAACAATATTTTTATAACCTCGCTCAATTAAAAACCCATTTTGGCAAATGTTTTTAAAAACACCCGATCCCACATTATAAAAGAGAACATTATCTATATCACAAAAACCTTGATCGGGAGAATTATAACTCGCATATAATATTTTCCCGTCATTCAGACTCATTTGTCGGATGGCGTCTTTTAAATCTTTCCGCATATCTAAAAACCAGCCTTTCGGTTCAAAAGGCAGCCTCGCGGCAGACCACAGCTCTGTTACATTATTATTTTTTGATGGATACTTAATATAATAGCTCATGTTTTTCTCCTTATAATCTGCCTAAAACGTATAAAAGATTTCATGGCGTTTCCAGCTTTCCATTTTCCGCTAAATATTTATACCTTCTATAATACAAAATAGACGACCGAAACCAATAATACCTATCGGTGCAGTCGCCTAATCAAAGTCATGTTATATTGTAAGTTTTGTTTGTCAAAATTGTTATGACTGTTTTGTCCAGCATCCACCATTTCGCCACGTCTTTTCGTATTTATTGTCTTACATTTTCTTTCAAAAATCGTAACAGGTTCATACTTCAAGCGTTGCAAATGATCTTTGATGCTACCATTAGAAAGCAACATAACTCACCGTTTTTAATTTATTTAAAAGATTCACTTATTGTATAATAATACTTTTCTCCTATAATTTCAAATTTTTTTAAAATCGTATAATCCATTTCCATTTCAATTTACTATAATAAATTAGTTTCGCAGTAGACCATCTTACCGTATGGTTTATTTTTAAGTAATTTACATGTCCCAGATGTAAGAGAAACTCCCATGTACTATACCCATAAGTATCTTGATATACGCCACTAGCATGATCACTAGCAGCTTATATTATTTCGATTCAATTTTAAAATCAATTTGTTTCAAAAGAACTGGTGCGCTATAATTTACGCAGAGATAGTTGATGGAATTCAAAGGTCTTTCAAACCCTATTCAAACGCTAAAGGTATACTATCATGTGTATAGAAGGTATATAATTTTTATTTATTTTCTAGAAAAAGTTTAAGCTGGCATTAATTATGGAAAATTTAGCAAAAGAAATCACCTTGCTTACGCTTATAGCTTTAGTTCAAGTTGTTTTTGTAGCTGGTATTACAGAAGCTTCTCCATTTCATTCGACCATGCACAAGTTCAATTTTATGATCACGGGGGGCATGCCATGATTGCCACGACGGTGACCATCATGGTCCGTCTCCGCGTCATCATCATCATGGGCGGGAGAATTGATATGCAGTTCATCATGAACGCTACTTCACCTCAATAATGATGAAATTAAAACAAAAAGCGAGTATAATTTTATTTTATACTCGCTTTTTGTTTTAATTTATATGTGTCCATTTTTTGCATGATTTTAGCAATACGATACATTTGCCCACAAAAATCATACTGACTCTATGCAGTACTCTTTTTTAGTCAACAAAATGTATCTATTATATGGTGTTGAAAATCCTTAGTTTGTGGATTAGACACCATACCATCCGTATCATTCGTATTTTGATATTCTTTATGATATTTAGGATTAGATCTGGATATTAATTCGTTAAAATATAAGCTTTTCATTGTTTTGCTCTTATATAAATTCAACTTTGCTTTTCTAACTTTAGAAACCTTAGAAACAGGGGTTATTATTCGGTCACCCATAATATATATTCCCGCCAATCTTATTAATTTTGATATCAGAATTATATGCTATGTATGTTATTCCGTCAACATGTTTCTCAAAGTATATTATCATGGGTAGCAAATGTATATGATTGTTCTTTGTTTTCTACAAAAAGTTCATAGTTATTCATTATGAAAAGTTTAGAAAAGAATCCCATCACCAGCATTGGCAGAATAATTGATATGCTATCACTCATTGCAAACATTATAGTGATACTGAAAAAACGTCTCGCAATAGAAATATTCAATTTTAAAATCAGTAACAAAACTTACATACGAAGTTTATTCAAATGGATTCAGGTTTAGTTTTGAGGATAGACATACTGATTCTGCGGTGGTGTCTCCACTGGCTCTACCGAAGTTACTTTTATAACAGGTATTTCAGCTCCTTTATAATTTTCTACCACAATTGTTCCCGTTATAGTCAGCCAGCTATTTGCTTTAAATTTATACATATCAATGTTTTCACATAATAAACCAAAAGGTGCCGCATCAGCTGAGCAGCAAACAAGTGCATATCGAACGATAGCTATTTGTGAAGGCTTCATGGTGGGCTCGCGATAAACAAATCCAGTTATTTCAACTTGCTTTCCTATATAGTCTTCTCGTTTGTTATTCATTCTTGTAATCACATTCATGAAATTTGTTTCATTTAATGCAATATAATCGGATGAATCTATTGCTGAAGAATCTTGTTTGCTTTGGGTTGACAGCATTGGAATATTATTAAGGTTCAAACGAGTATTAAGACCTTTATTATCTACAATTTTTGCATCAAGGCTTGTCGTTGAAAATGCAAATGCCAAAAACAGCGCAATCAAAAAGGGAATGAATACCCATGTGTGATTATGGTGTGAACAACCACAGGCAGCGTGATGTTTATGGTGCGAAAAAATCTGCAAAATTTGTACTACCAAAAGAATACACAATAATAAAATTGAGGCTTGTATTAATGGAAAAAACCTAGGATTAACGTACATTGCCAATTGATTCGATACCATCATGCTATATATAAAGTAAACAAATCCTGCTACAATCAAACTTTTTGTAAAAGCATCATTATTAAAATGAATCTTCATAAAATTATACCTCCCAATAGAAGATAATTCATGACTATCCCCGTTACACCGCAAAAGAATACTGCCAATACAACAAGTGTTACGATCAACCGAGTCGAAAAGACTTTAAAGAACATAATCATGTTTTTCATATCAAGCATGGGTCCTAATACCATAAAAGAAAGGATAGAACCAAATGTAAATGTACTAGCGAAAGAAGATGCAATAAATGCATCCGAAGTTGAACAAACAGAAAGGCCAAAGGCAAAGGCCATCATAGCAATAACAGATGAAAGCGGGTCCTGACCTATCGAAGAAATACTATTGTATGGTACAAAAGTTTGAACAAATGTGCTTAATAAAGCACCCGTCAATAAATATTTCCCCATATCAAAAAATTCATTACAGCTATCAACAAGCGTATTTGATAGTTTACTTGCTATTGAAATTTTCTCCTCACTATCTTTTTCCACTATGGTATCTACTGTATCCGAATGCGTGGCTCTAGTTGCGATATGCTTATTAGAAAACAGCCTTCCAATAACAAGACTAATGAGAATCGTAATGATAAATGCCAAAGATAGCCTAAGACCAGCAATAATCCAACTTCCATTAAATGCAGATGCCGTTGAAAAAGCTACTACTGGATTTATAACCGGAGCAGCTAGCATCAGTGCTATGGCGGTTGGTACTGGGAGCCCTTTTTTTATTAGCCTTCCTGTAATAGGTACGATACCACATTCACAGATAGGAAATAATATTCCTACAAAACAAGCGGATACAATTCCGGCTAATTTATTTTTTGGCAATAGGCGTCTAATAAAGTCTTCTGAAACAAAATTGTTAATTAATGCCGAAACAAAGACACCAATTAGAATAAAGGGTAATGCTTCAATTACAATACCAAGAAAAATCATGCGAAAGTTTTCAATATTAGAAAAAAATATACTAAACAAGTTATAAAAAGATACATTGGCTAAAGAATCATAATCATTCATTCAGGGACACCTCATATGCAATTTTATATTGTACCCATAGCACGAACATTCTATTCATACATACTAATATTATTTACTGTAACGTTTTAAATATATCAAGAAAAAGCCAACGACTTTTAATAGTATTTAGGCACTTACTTATATTAGCAAACTTCCAGTCATTTGAAAAGGTATTTTACACGTTTACACATAATTCAAGATACCTCTGTAACGCAAAAATAAACACAAAAAAACAATAATACCTATCGGTACTAAAAGTCCCACTAGCTAAGAGCTTATATATTTCTGTGTGATAAACAAACCCATAGAGCTGTAAATTTTACTACTGAATGTTTGAAAAACAAAACTACCTGTTAACCAAGACAAAAAAGCCATGTTTCTTTGCAGAGATATGGCTTTTTTATTGATATGCTATAAAAAAATATGTTATAGTGATGTATTTCATCTCCTTTTCAAGAAGAATGCCTATAATAAATAGTGCTAAAGCGATATGGCTTAGAATAAATATGTTTATAAAATCAAGGAGGTTCCTTATTTATATGAAAGGATTTAACAATTTACAAGCCAAACAAAAATTGACGCTTTTGATTACTGTATTTGTATTTTCTATTATCGGGGTGTCGATAACAGGAAATATGGCTGTAAAGCAAGGTAGTGATCGAATGGATCAACTTTTCACAATAAACATGAAGCAAATGCAATCAGCTTATAAGAGCAAGGTATTATTACACGAAACTGTAGAAGATGTGTATAGTTTGATGATCTCGACCGAAGACAGCGAAAATCAAAAATTCAAAAATGATCTCATTGTAAAAAGAAAAGAACTGAATGAAAATTTTTCAGCCTATGAACAGCTATCATTGACAGCCACACAGATTAACGAAATGAACGACCTGAAAGATACGTTGCAAAAACTCCGCACGACTGATAATCGTATAATAGACCTAGCAACACAAAATAAAAAACAAGAATCATATGCTTTATATCAAAAAGAGACAGTACCTTTATTTAAGAACGTTCTGTCCGCTTTAGATAAGATTGCAAATGATTCTGATCAGTCTGCCACTAAAATGAATGAACTTGGTAAAACCGAATTGGTCAAATCTATATGGACATCGATTATAATCACTTTAATTGCCATTTTATTAGGTGTAAATTGGTATATTAACTCTTAAATCAATAAGGGTAACAACACCGTGTTTCTTCGCAAAAAATTATTTTTTATTTAAAAGAGTAAATAATTCAAATTTTTTCTCCTATACTTGGTAGATTTAGAAACAATTTAGGTGTATAATCACTGCACAGGTTTCGTGCTACATTTATACTGACTTAATATTATAATTTTTTATAAGTTCAAAAGAAAGAAGGCATACAATGAAACGAATATTTCCTCTTGTTATAATATTTATGGTGATTTTAAGCAGTCTTTGTTTTGCCAATCAATATGATGATAATCCAGACAAATATATAAAAATTGACTCTGGTGGAACCTTCAATACCTATCTGAATAAAGCCTCTATCAAATCCGTAAAATATGCCCCACCTTACTACACGATTCAATGCGACAATATCGAATTTGATCAAACTGATGGGATTACGGCTAAAACCACAGTAATATATTATTATGACTTCAATACAAAAAACATACAATTACAAATTCCTCAAAATATTGCTCATACTGAAGATGGCAGTATTTCATATAACTCCGTTCGTGATGAACCGCCAATTGATGTTAACCCTACCAGTTTGTCATTTAAAGAAGCAATTATGCTGTTTAAACAATTGTATGGTGATAAACCCGCCAACACATTCCTTAATGCTCCTAAAAATAAATCAGAATCAAAAGCTACTGTGACAAACAATGATGATCTTCCATCTGGTGAAATAGTATAAATCTTCTCAAATAAAGAAACTATTAAAGGAAATGAATTGCCCACACGCGAGTTTAAGTCGTTATTGAATTTTCCTGTAGCTTAAATATCCCACCGTGAAGCAGCTGATTTTTTATTCAGACAGGTGAAAAAGGATATACCAGCCATTAGATAACTATAATTTCATTTTTAATATATAAATAAATTTAATTTTGAGAGGAAGCTATTTATTATGAAAAACATATTTATTAAATTATTTCCTATTCTACTTGGTACGACAATGTTATCATTTATATCAATTACTCCCCTCTTCGCAGCAACAGACACAACAGCAATAGCTACAACAGCCGCAGCAACTACAAACAGTACAACAACTGCCACAGCAGTAACTTCAACCAGACACGCATATATACCTAGAAAAACCACAATTGAACTAGCCTTGCTCAATACGATTGATTCTAAAACGGCACATACAGGAGACATCCTAAACTTTAAAACTTTAGATAATGTTAAAATTAATGGTGTCATTGTTATTCCTGAGGGAACCATTGCAAACGGAAAAATAACAAAAGCTGTTTCTGCCGGATCTTTTAGTAAAGGTGGAAAACTTGAATTTTCTGTGACATCTATTAAAACTCTAAATGACATAGACATCCCATTATCGTGTAATGCCTCATATATCGGAACGAAACAAATTCAAAGTAGCAGCGGTATAGATGCGGTTGGAAGTGCTGTTCAAAATTTATTTTCAGGTGGCAACAACGTCCAGTGTCCGATTGGAATGAGCATTGAATCAATTGTTACGACAGATACTGATTTAAATGTATCTATTTCTGATTTAGCTAGTGCTATGCAAACATTTAAAAAAAATGATGTAAATATCACCATTGCCCCATAAATATTCTAAACTTTTCAAGGCTAAAAGCCATGTTTCGTTGCAGAGACATGGCTTTTAGTCTTGAAAGAATAAATTATAACCATTCTTAATGCTCTCGGTAAAAATCAGATTCCAAATCTACATTTAATTTGATGAATTATTCTAGCCCTGCAAACTTAAAACACCGCCAAAACAAGCCCACCAATTGCAATAAGTGCAATTCCGACACCATGAATAAAATTCACCTTTTCTCCTAAAAATATAATAGCCAGAATCACAGAGAAAACTACGCTCAGTTTATCAATCGGGGCAACCTGTGACACACTACCAACCTTGAGTGCCAAAAAATAAAAGAGCCATGAAGTCGCCCCCGCAATCCCACTTAGCGCGATAAATCCTAATGCCTTTTTATCTGCAAAAATTACTGGCAGCTGCATTATATTACCCTGTGCAAAGACAACTCCAACAAGGAATATCATCATAACAATTGCGCGTACAGCGGTTGCTGCGTTGCTATCAATATTTTGCAATCCCAATTTCCCAAAAATAGAAACCATCGCTGCACTTGCCGCTGAAAGTAGCGCATAAAACAGCCAATTTTTCACGCTAAACACCCTCTTAATTTTAAAATTTTCTTTTATTATAATTCCTTTATCTGAAAATCTGCAGATTATATCTGTAAAAAAATATGTTGAAGTAAGCAATTTCATTTTTTTGCTTACTTCAACATATTTTATAGAACTAACACTATTAATTATTTAAATTCTTACCTGTATCTGCTGTAACACCTTTTCGAGTAGGCGTTGCAGGCTCTGCCACTATACTATTATCCGAATTATTTTTTGGAACTTTGGTAGGCGTGCTCGCAGCACTTTTCCCATTCGTGATAGCAGTACTACTCGTAGTATCCGATTGTGGATTATTCTTTGTCGTTGAATGTTGACTGGTAACTAAATTTTGTTTATTTGCATCTGCTGGCTTTGCTAGCTCTGGTGCATCCGCTTTAGGCATAGAGGCTTCATATTCAGTAGCTAGACTCTGCGCTGCCGCTAAGTACTGATCATTTATAGTGATCCCCTGAATTTGAGCTATCTGTTTACGCATAGCTACAATATCAGGCACCCAATAACTAATTTCATCAATATATACAGGTTTACCAGCAACCATATCCGTTTTCAAACCGTTTTTATACGCGTTAGTAATGACTGTGGTTAGACTTAACATTTCCGTCATTGGCATATCCGTTGCGAATACTGAATTAGCTTCTTTAAGGACACCAGGAACCTTGGTAATTGCTGATGGAGTCATCACATCCTCCAATAATGCCTTTGCAAATTTTTGTTGACGTTCAATTCGCCCTATGTCTCCCATTTCGTCATGACGAAACCGCACATACTCCAACGCAATATTACCATCCATATGCTGCAAACCTGGTTTTAAGTCAATAAGACCGTCGTTGTCTACTTCACCTTCATCATAGGGATCATAATAATACATACGTTTTTCCACATTAATATCGACTCCACCTAATGCATCAATTACTTTTTTAAAACCGTCCATGTTGATCGATATATAGTAATCAATAGGTATGCCTAGCAAATCCGCTACCGTTTGTTCTGATAGTTTTGGTCCGCCATAAGCATAAGCATGTCCAATTTTATTCCAACCATGATCAGGAATCTTAACTCTACTATCTCTCGGTACCCAAAGCATAGAAACACTCTTTGTATCAGGATCTATCGACACAACGCAGGTTACATTGGAACGACCAATGTCATTTTTGCGCTCATCAATGCCTAAAAGCAAAATATTAATTTTTTTATGCGTTGACACTTGCATCGCTGGTTCAGCTTTATCTTTTGAATTGTCAAATCCAAAAAATGCTGCGGCAGCAACCACTATTGTGGTTGCTAAAATACCGACAATTACTAATATTCGTTTTTTACGATTAAATTTCTGTTCATCTGTATGTTCTTTCATTTGTGATGATTTCCTTCTTTCCTTTAAAATACGTCTTCTTAATGATAGCTTTAGTAAAAATATTAACAGAACAAATTATCAAATACAAGGAATTTTAATTAAATCACCCAAATTTCACACAATATCCCGCGGCATGATCTTCCAGCTCACAGCAGTGACTCCGGACTCTAAACATATATGACCAATAATTTTTTCTATGGTATGATCGCTACGTCCCGCAGTACTTAAAAGGTAGGCTTCTACTATAACTTTCATCTGAAGTCCAGCCATTCGTTGCCGCAACTGCCTTTCAAAGCCAATCGTAGCCCCAAAAATAAAAGCAAAAATTAAACGAATAACAAAATCAAGCAAAGTCATTAAACTTACCTCCATTAATGACTGTTGCTGAATAAATTAACCTTGAACATTTAGGTAAAAGGCAGCAACAGTTTCATTTAAAATTTTATTACCGTGCAAGGCTCCATGTCCATACGCCTACTTCCTTCATAACTGATTCAACTTCTATAATTATCCTAAAATATCCCCATTTCCTGCATTGCTCTATATATTACTAAGCCCACCATAAAAATCAAATAGATCCGTAGAGATAATAGTGAATATTTTACGGCTGGGCTCAAAGGCATACGCCCGAGATTATCAGGATTACATTTTTCTTCATGTTTATCATCTAAAGGATGAATTACATAAAAGCAGTCTTCATTAGAATTTATATTTACTTGATTAGTCATTGTTGTCATATTAAAACTTCCCCTCATTTGTTATTATTATAAATCATTCTTATTTACCCATCAGTAGTAAAGAGCCCAAAATCATTAAAGAAATCTGGTAAAATAACTTGTACCGCCAAGGCTAGAGATAAAACAAACAGAATAGCAACTATTGTCCAGTTAATCCAATTATTCCACCGTTTGTTCGCAAATCTTTCTCCCAATAATTCTTTATCATTCAAGAGTAACTGTAAAAAAATAATAGCGGATGGCAACATTAACCCTGCTAAAACTTGAACACTAAGAATAATCGTCTGCAACGGTGCATCTGGAATAAGCACTACTCCTGCGGCAGCCAATATACATAATACGTAAGTAGCATAAAAGCTAGGCGCTTCCTTTGCTGATTTTTGTAAACTATTTTCCCATCCTTTTACCTCACCCCAGGCCCATGCACTAGACAAAGAAACTGCTGTGGCGCCAAGAACGGCAGCATTAATCATTAATAATAAAATGGCATTTTTAAACATTTCACCAGCAAATGGAGCTATCGCTAACGCCATTTGTGCTGGATCTTCAAATTTAATACCAAAACTGTTGGAATAATCACCAACTAACATCATAGCAGCAGCTACAAGGATAGTAAAACAAGCACCTAAGAAAGTATCCATTTGAGCTGTTTTAATATCTGAAAATCGCAAGCGTTTATCAGCAATACAGCTTTGTTGGAAAAAAAGTTGCCAAGGTGCAATGGTTGTTCCAACAATAGCAATGATTAGAAAAATCAAATCCGAAGTAATTGGTCCATCCGCTAGCGTAGGAACCACCGTATGTTGCAACACCGTGCCCCATTCCGGAGATGAAAAGTAAACCAGACAAAACCAGGCTAAATCCATAAAACATAAAATAATGACCGTCCGTTCCCAACGGAGATAGCTACCAGTTAGAACCAAAGTAACCAATGCCAAAGCAGCAACCGGTACGGAATATAAAGGTTCGAGACCAAAAGCCTGAAGTGCTAAAGAAATTGCTGCAAATTCGGTAACGATAGTCAGAAAGTTAACAATCATCAAATCGCCGAGAGAAAACGCACCCCACCATTTCCCAAATCTTTTATATATCAGAGCGGCATGACCTTGACCAGTGGCAATTCCTAAACGAACTATCATTTCTTGAATAAAATACGTAATAGGCAATAACAGTAGTAAAACCCACATTAAATGAGTCCCATAATTAGCTCCAGCCTGCATATACGTAGAAACTGCACCGGCATCATTGTCAGCTTCCATAACAATCAAACCTGGTCCCATAACCATTAGAAAGTTAACGATTCGCTGCATCCATTTACTCTTTACTTTAACAGCTTTTGATGAAATATCTTCTTGATTCATTTTTGTAATGTTGTTCATGATTTTTTGCATCCTCCTTTTTTGTGTAAATAGGCAATGCAGCAAAGCAACTTGTCAATTGCCTTGGTCCTTCGTCATCATCTGCTTGCCTAAAATCTTCTTCTTGGTAACTACCTAAACAAGGTCCACCGTCACTACTTTCCAAAGTTGCTTCACCCCCTTTTTGCACAAAAAAGTAGCGCCTCCATATTTTTTAGAAGGCGCTACTAAGCATACAAATAAAATATTAACCTTCCCCACTCGTACGAGTTTTGGCACTGCATGACGTAGAGTCTAATTCTATACTCAGCCACCTTATGTAAAACCTTAATCCGGTCATACCTGTTCTACCCATTGGCGTCTCTCGACGTTTCCGGGCAGTGGCCTATGTTCAATGCAGGAGCCTCACCTAACGAAGAATTATTTAGTTCGTTATTAGAATACTACCTTGAATAATTATTGTCAATAGGTTAATTCAAAATAATTCAAATCCTAAATTTGACTAAATTCAATATAATTCATTCAAATTATGAATTAATCATCATTTTATACTCATAAATCTCATATAATTCCACGTTTTCATCGAATTGCTAGTACATTCAAATAAATCATTCTAGAATTGAATGTACATAAATAAAAATCAATCCTATTTATTTTTCTTTGCCTTGTCTATATTCGCCAAGATCAATTACCGAACCGGTCTTTTTCAAGCTTTTAACACTGAAACGAGAAGCTCAATAATTATAACATTAGAAAGTGATTTAACACTAAAATAAAGGCTTGGCGATTTACCAAGCCTTTATTTTATTAAGTTACTCTATTCCCCTAACTTAGCTGATGTATTCATGTTTCCATTTAGAAGTATTATTTAAAATCCACTTGTTTCTATTAATGTTTTCATAAATTCAGGTGCAACCGAAGACAATAACAACATAAATGTTAAAACAATTAATACAATAGTAAAGATCCATGCAATAACATTATACCATCCAGAATTTTTATACTGCCCCATAATCGATTGGTTATTAGCAATAAGTACCATAAAAATTAGAATAGGCGGTAAGAGCACCCCATTAACGACCTGAGATACTAACATAACATCCGTTAAGGATATATTTGGCCACAGAGCAATCCCTGCACCAACTAAAATAATCACGGTGTATACTCCAAAAAAGACAGGAGCTTCTTTTGGTTTTTTACTGACCCCACTTTCGAAACCAAATGCTTCACAAACCGCATAAGCACTACTCAAGGGCAGTACAAATGCTGCAAGCATGGAGGCTCCCAACAAACCAAACGAAAACAGCATACTTGCATACTTCCCAGCTAGAGGTTCAAGTGCCAGTGCTGCATCTTTTACCGTTTCAATTTCAATATGGTTAATGTTTAAAGTAGCCGCTGTAGCTACAATTACAAAAAATGCAATCAACCAAGTAAAAAATGCTCCCAGCATAACATCCCAAAAAGTATATTTATAATCTTTAGCAGTTATCCCTTTGTCAACCACTGCAGCCTGTATATAAAATTGTCCCCACGGGGTAATCGTTGTACCAATAATACCAATTGCCATCATAAGAAAAGCCGCATCACTATGGAATATCGGTGTGAATGAAGTCACTATAACCTCTTCCCATGGAGGATTTATAATGACTACCGATATAATATAACTTATAAATGTGGCACATAGCACAAAAAATACTTTTTCAATCCGAGAATAATTTCCTTTAAGGACTGCCCACCAAACTGTAAATGCCATGAGAGGTACTGCAATAAATTTACTGACACTAAACATTTCAAAACTAGTAGCGATCCCAGAAAATTCCGATGCAGTCGTCCCCACATTCGCAATCATTAATACAATCATGGCAAAAAACGTCCATTTTACACCAAATGATTCACGAATCAAATCTGATAATCCTCGCCCGGTGATAGCACCTGTTCGTGCAGAAATCTCTTGCGCCATAGCAAGAAAAATCGAGCTAACTAAGAGTGTAAATAATAAATCATATCCATACGTTGCCCCTGCAGAAGCATATGTAGCAATACCACCAGCATCATTATCAGCAAAAGCAGTAACAATACCTGGTCCCATCACTGCTAAAAATAAACTTAATCGGATGCGCATATTTTTCATTTTCTACCTCCCCATTTACGAAGGGTAAACCAAGAATGAATATCAATTTTCCCTTGTTCCGGCAGTAAAAGATCAAGAACATCATCTACCGTAACAATGCCTAAAATAATTCCCTGCTCATCAATTACCGGCACAGCCAGCAAACCATACTTATTGATAACCTGTGCGATACTTTCATGATCATCATCAAGCTGCACCGTCTGCAGTTTCGTATGCATTAAGTCTCGCAATAATTTATTTGGATCTGCAATAATCAATTCACGTAAAGACAATATGCCCTGCAATCTTCCAATATTATCTACCACATAAAGATAATAAATTGTTTCAGCTTCTGGTGCCAATTCTCTAAGCCGATTGATAACTTCTTGTGCTGTAAGCTCGGCAGAAAATGCGATAAATTCTGTTGTCATCAATGCACCAGCAGTACCTTCCTCGTACTGCATAAGTTCACGCACGCCCTCCGCATCATCGACTTCCATCAGATTTAGTAATTCTTCTGATTTTTCTACTGTCATTTCTACTAGAATATCTGCGGCTTCATCCGGCGGCATTTCTTCTAATAAGTCCGATGCCCGCTGTTGATCCATTTGTTCAATAATTTCCACTTGTGCATCTAAATCCATTTCAACCAAGGTATCAACTGCTTGTTGATCATTTAAAGTCGCAATAAAACCAGCACGCGTTTTATAATCCATTTCCTCTAGCAAATCTGCAATATCTGCAGGGTGAAGCTGACTGATTTGTTGTTTCTCACGATTTAATTGAAGATAGGAATTCCAATTTTCTAAAGGATTCACATATTGTAAATCCAATAAATTATTTTTACGACCAGAGACTAAAAATTCTAGTCCAAGACGACGTAAGAGTCCTTTTATCCCGATATCAACAGCAACTAATGTCATATATTCAATATTCCCCTGCATAACCCATGACAAAATAATATCATTAACACGCACAAGTTTCGATCCTTTTAAATCGATGATTTGCTTATCCAGTAACCACTTACTAATATAAATATCAGTTTCATGCAATACGATGGTTTTTTCTACCGCGAAGTTTTCTTTTAATCTAATTTCCCGATAACTACACGCTTCTATCTGGTCTATGGCAATTAATTGATGCGTCCTTGATTTATATTTAATTCCAATAATTTGTGGATAAGAATTTTCCCACCGTACAGCCATATCTTTGATTTTACCTATCTTTTGATTACTTTTATCATAGATGGGCTTCCCTAATAATCGACTAAAGCAAAATTCGCCTAACACCTGTACCTCTACCATAGTAGAATACCTCCTTTTATCCACAAGAAGTGGATTATCCAAAATGCTTTCCTATGTAAATTAAATAGTTTGAGTACTATAATATTTTATCACCACTCAAACTATTTTCACAAAACAGTCGGTAAACATTTTTATGATGTCTGCTTTCAAAACTTTGATCTACAGCATAGATCTTATCAAAAGAATCTTGACAGCTCCTACTACAGCAGTGCACACCTTGATACACTTTTCTTTAACATAATAATTATAGTCCATACTACACTAATTTTACAACTCTAACTTATTATGATTAATCGCCAATAAGTTAAAAGTATCCACAAAACATTGTTGGCTATCGTTTTTTTTGCATCAGGCTCTAAAGTTTTAATCATTTTTTCATATTAGACACTTTAATTTTAACTGTTTCGATCGGCAACTTGAATAAAATCTCATTCGCCTACATGAACCACCTATATCCATTATAATATACTTCAAGTAAAATTATGTTAATTTACTGTTAATTTATCTGCTATGTAAAAACTGCCAGCAGCCCATTTCATAGGGTTGCTGGCAGTATAAAAAAAAATTCTTATATCAGTTTGCTGGTATTAAAAAGCACATGGGGAAGAAGTAATACACTTTCCGCACACTTCACTTCCCTTACTATTTGCTGTCGTTAATGTTTCATCAAAATAAGAATCACCAAATTCTGTATAAATTGCAGCATTTTCTTTTAACAGAGAATAACATTTCGTACGGTTATAGCCTAATTCAGTAAGTGCACCGACAGGACAATTTTTCAGGCAAATTTTACAGCTTCCATTTTTCTTATATAAACAGAGTTCATTCATCATTGGGTTATCTGGCATTATATCCAAATTGGTTACGATCGTGAAAAAACGACCACAGCAGCCACTTTTGGTAATCAACATATTATTTATACCGAATGTTCCAAGCCCTGCTATATAAGCGAAATGTCGATGTGACCAATTGCTTACAAGTTTTTCTGTATTAAATGTTGCAGCTGCTTTAGAAATAGCTGCTTTATAGCCCTTTATATTTAAATATTCTATTATATGTTTGTTTAAATATTTGAACATGGCATTTGTCTCTTCATAGGCTAAAGCCCACTGAGATGACGCCAGTCTATTCATCGTACTATTTGTTTTAGCAAGTTCTTTCGTGAAGGGGATGTAATAAGCAAGGACAATTGAAGCATCCTTTAATACATCTGTTGGGAGTTCATGATTGGAACTTACTATGTTTTTAAGATCTAAGATAAAGGGATGTTTTGCATCGGCAAATCCAACCAGCGGCATCCCCCATTTTGTTGATATTTCTGCTTTCGCCTCATACTTTTTAACAAAAGAGGAAATTTCTGCTTCTATTTCCCTCTTTAGAATCTGGTGTTTGTCTGTCATATTTTATGTCCTCCGCCTATTTTTAATTTATAGTATAAGTTAATTTACTCTAGACGGAATACTTACCCATCGCAACCTATTCCGTTTAAGAGCGGCTTGCTGCTGGAACATCATTTTCAAATAAAGGTTTAAAAAACATTCAAATCCCTCCTTTAGTCATACATTTAGAGTATAGCATATGCTTATGATTGATGAAATAAAAAATGTTTGGGATGCGTTTGTCTTTTCACTTGCTGTTCCTTATGTTTTCTCATTTTCAAGGTCCAGCAGTGCTTTTTTCATATCCAATCCGCCTGCATAACCAACAAGCTTCCCTCCCGTTCCAATAACCCGATGGCACGGAACCACGATCATCAAAGGATTGTTATGATTCGCCATCCCCACCGCACGACTGGCTTTCGGGTTGCCAACCGTCGTTGCGATTTCCTTGTATGTGCGAGTTTCTCCGTATGGAATCTGGCTAAGAGCTTCCCATACTTTTTGCTGAAACTCCGTACCATGAAATTCATAAGGAAAGTCAAAGGTTTGACGTTGCCCATTGAGGTATTCATCTATCTGTTTAAAGACCAGATTGGACAGTGCCGAAGGTTCATTGACCGTGTCGATTTGCTCGACTCGATCTAATAAAACAACCACTGTATCAGTATAGCCGATTTTTAGAATCCCAAGTTTAAAATTATAGAATGCATATCTTATCATTTATGATACTCCTTTCTATATGCGGCAGGAGCAAATCCTGTTCCGTTTTTGAAAAAACGATAAAAAGATGACAATCCGCCAAAGCCTACAAAATAAGCGATGTCGATAATCCCGTCATTGGTATCTGAAAGCAGTCGTTTTGCTTCTTCCAACCGCAGATTACCCACATATTCGGACAATGTAACACCATATTCCTCCTGAAAAATTTCAACCAGACGATGCGAGGATATACCCAACTGCCGCAGTCTCTGATTCAATTCGCAGCTTTTGCGAAAAGAATCATCCAGAAGCTGCTTTGCCTTTTCCGCAATCTCTCTGATTGGCTGATAGTCTAAAAGGTCGCTTCTGCACCTCTTGCATGGACGAAAGCCCGCGCTTCTCGCTTGTTCTGCAGCATCAAAGAAGCATACATTTTCCCGTTTTGGTCTTTTAGATTTACAGGAGGGACGGCAATAAATTCCGGTAGATTGAACCGCATAGAAAAAAATACCGTCATAGGAGACATCATTTTCAGATACTGCCTTCCACATTTCTTCCTGTGTCATTTTTTGCCGCCTCCCGTTTCTTTTTCGGTGCATAGTCTCGCATTTCGCCAATTGCACCTCCGGCAATCGCCCAAAGATACAAACTTGCTACCGTTCCGTAGGGGGAATACCGCCTTGCATATTTCTCAAACTTTTTTCTGTCGATACTTCTATGATGATACAGCATCCGCATACCGCGATGAATTGCAAGGTCTCCGTAGCTCACGACATCAGGTCGTTGCATACAGAAAGTCATGATCATTTCCGCGGTCCAAACGCCAATCCCCTTTAAGGATGAAAGTTCTTTGACAACTAATGCATCGGGCAGATTGACCAATACGTCGATGTCAAATTCCTTGATTTTGATTTTTTGCGCGAAGTCTTTGATGTACTCGGTCTTTCTGAAGGTCATGCCAATTTTCTGGAGTTCTTGTGCCCCAAGGGAACAGATTGCCTCCGGATTAATATTCTCAATTCGGTCATTCAGCCTTTGCCAGATCGTCGCCTGCGCCCGAGTTGAAATCTGTTGTCCAATAATATGATGAACAACGGAAGAAAAAAGATCGTTGTCGACTGTCCGGTATATATGCCCAATCTGCTCGATCGATCTCCCTAGCAGATCGTCACGACTTTTTAAGAATTCAGTTGCCTCGCTACCATATTCAAAATACAAAAAATCACCTCCACTGCTGCAATTATAGCATAAGTATTCGGTGATTTTCTTCTCAATTTTGGATATTTAATTTGAAAAAAATTATACTTTATCTATGTCATGTTCCAGTCGCTCACTTAGAGTGTTGAATTCGTTAAAGTGTGTTGCAATGATCCGGTTGCATATTTCTATAGACATATCTTCCTTATAAATATGGGAAGTTAAGTTTCTATCATTTAAAATTTGTATCCATATTTCATCATTTTTTATTAAACCATAACTAAAAGCTTCTTTCATTACAGCCTTTGGACTGTTAATCTCAACAAAACCTTGATCTATCAAATATTCACGAGTCACTTTCCATGCAAGCTCCGTAGTAAATTCAAAACGTTGAATAACACCATCACGAACTACACTGCTCTTAGAGTCTTTCAATTCAATTAATGCTTCACCAAGTCGGTTAACTGCATTTTTAAAATTATGTAATTTATTTGATAATCGTTCCATAATCACCATACCCTCTTTATTTATATTATCCAACAAATTTTCATCTGTGCATGAATTGATAAACACAAGATCAAACTTAAACAAGGTATCTAGTTTTTCAATATCATTCATAAAATCAGCTGCTTCCATGCTTGATTCACATTTACTAAAGATTGCTAGGTCAATATCACTACTAGCACGAAAATCACCTCGTGCTCTTGAGCCAAATAAAATTATTTTATAGATATTAGAATATTTATAAGCAACTATTTTAATCTTAGCAATTAATTGCTCCATAACGTTATGCACCATCCAAACTATCATTAATTAGCATTATTATACCACAATGCGATTAAAAATCGGTAACGGATTGCTCTATCCATTAAGCTTAAATGATCAACAATACAAAAAAGAACGATCCGCTTTTAGCAAAACGCACTTTCTGTAGATGGAAATTTCACATATTGATATTCACTCTCATTTTTAATATTTGATACTGCCTTTTCATTATTTCTTTAGAAGTGGTACTTTCTTCAATGATCTAAAAATATGATCTATCGCTAATATCGGATGTTTGTATATCATACGTGGACCTGCATAGCGCATTACAATAGTGATTTTCTCTCGCATCTCTTTTTGATAACAATGAATTGGACATTTGCCGCACACTGGTTTGTTCTCACCAAAGAAACAATGATCCAATCGTTTGTGTACATAATTTAACAAATCTGTACATTCGCGGCACAAACCTTGATCTATTTGATGATGATCCTTGCAATAAATATCAGTCATTTTTTCAACGATTTTTTTCTCGCACAAAAAAAAATTTTTTGGCAAATCAAACGCTCCTCTTTAACTAGTCTCTAATAGTTTATAGACAGAACAGATAAATCCGCTGACCGTTCCATTCTGCCTATTTTACTATACACCCTAAGCTTCATTATTTTAACAGCGGATATAATTCTAAATCCTCTTTTTTTATTCTTTTTTCAAGTGTGGTAAAGACAGCCCTGGTGTCTAATAAAAATTCTTCCGCGTTTTGGTTAATTTTGCTGGCAATTAACCTAAATATAGTATATGTCTAAAGATGTCATGTGAATATTGGGACAATTAAAAAATAAATTGCTTATCCCAACATGTTTTTTACATAAAAAATAACATATCATAAAACCTTAAATGATTCAATTAACGCGTACTCGGGACACCATATAAAACAACGCAACGGTAAAAACCGTTGCGTTGTTTTATATTTCAAGACTATCTAGTCTTTTCAATAAGCCTTTATAGTGTTCCAACATTTCTCCATCTTCCAATCGAATCGATGAATTATAATATATAACCTGTCCGCTGCCTCCACCTAGGGCATTTCTCTCCTGCAACTGGTGCTGTAGGTTTTTTATTGTACCAATATTTCCGTCAACAATCGCCATTTCTGGTGGTAGTATTTTTCTGAATGTATCTTTGAAAAATGGAAAATGCGTACAACCTAGAACAATAGCATCATAATCTGAAAGATGATACGGTGCAAAGACTTCTTCCAAATAAGGACGAACCAGCTTTTCCTCAAAAGAGAATTTTTCTGCTAGTTCTACTAATCCAGGCAAAGGCAGAAGATCTACTATATTTTCACCGTCAAGTTTTGCTATAAGGTTATGCAACTTTTCTTCCCGTAGCGTCAACGCAGTAGCCGTTACAAAAACACGACGCCCTGATTGCGACTTCTTCTCCAGTGCTGGTTTTACAGCTGGTTCCATTCCAATAATGGGCAGATCTTTATATTTTTCGCGCAAACCTTGAACGGCTACACTCGTGGCCGTATTACATGCAATGACAATCGCTTTAACGCCCTGGTGAACAATAAAGTCCATAGATTCAAAAATATATTTTTTTACCTCTTCTTTTGGCTTTGTCCCATAAGGAACATGCGCCGTATCCGCATAGTAAATATAATCTTCATCCGGCATTCTTTTCATTAAATCATGCAGAACCGTCATACCGCCCAGTCCTGAATCAAAAACTGCAATTTGCATTGATTCTTCCCCCATACTATTCATCTGTAAAAAAGCTTAAAATTCTTCGTCTTTTTGCATATTCTATTGTATCGCATTTTCAAATTTCGTCAATGCCACAATCTATTTCAGTAAAAAAATGTGCTCAACACATGGTATTAGCTAACAGGCTCACACAATTTTTATGCATCAATAAAAATTGTTTAAAATCAATATATTCATTATACTCTATACAGAAAAGAAGACTCCGTCATTTATTATCTACGCTGGGCGATATTGGAGCGTAATTGATAAACGCCCGTGCTCTTCTCTCATAATTTTTCTTTCTAACTACTCAAACTTCTGCAATAATCCCAGGCGTTTGGTCAGGCAAAACTACTTTAAAATCTCAAAATTCACCTGTGTACCTAGTAGATCATATTTACAGATCTAAGAGTTTAGCCGAATATTCTTTCGTCATTTTATCGATAATTTCTTGTGACAACCCTGCGGAAAGCATGTACTCGATGCTTTCCACTAAGGCATCACTCCACATTGGATTTTCTGTTTGCCCTCCATCTGTAGCCAATATGGTTGACTCATATCCAACCTCGGAAATGGCCTCAAAATTGCTCTTAAAGTTTTTTTGATATTCTTTTCCTGGAAATCTGGTAGCATAACACCTTTCAAAATATACTCCATACTGAGCCAATTTCTTTTGTTGGGTAATAGACATGGAAATTGACCACCATTCCGGATGATTAATAATAATTTTCTGCACGCCTAATTCCTTAGCCATATCAACAACCACTAGCGTTTCCTCAGGAGATAAATGACCGGTGCCTAATACAATATTGTTTTCTGCAATTGTTTTTAGTATGTTAATTAGTTCGGGAACAACTTTATTGTCAACAACAGAAACAATTCCCTCTTTTTTGCCTTGTAATCTTTTTTCGTGAGAAGCATCGGACGTTGGCAGCCAAACAATTTTCGCTCCCATTTTAATTGCGACATTTACTGCAGCTAGGTTAAATCCACCTACATAAGAGTTTAATGTAATCCCACCAAACACGTGAATACCTGGCACTACATATTCTGCAATAGCTGCCCGATCCATTGTCGGTACTAAATGGGACTTTATGACAATGGCACGTGCGCCGACACGTAACGCCTCTTTTGCCAATTCAATATCATTCAAACGCCGACGGCGTATATCAGGATTCGTATGAATATGAGTATCAATCACACCATTTAAAAGTTGCTTCTTACGAATATCATTACTATTTTCCATACTTTCACCTCATTTAATATAAATTACTACACTACATCAACCAGCATGATCACATTATTGGTCTCAAAATATACTAAGGCTCCAACAATAAAGCTATCATGAGCTAATAATTTTATTTAAAGATAATAAAAATAATGATACTTACTATTATAGAAACTGCAAGGCACATAGGAACCGCTTTGAATAACAGTCGGGGGAAAAAGCTGGTACGTTCTTCCTCACTGGAACAGGCCGCTAGCAGCAAGCTGCCGCCAGCAGAAAAGGGAGATATCGCTGCCGCTTGAGCACCAATAATAAGAGATGTGAAGAGAACCATAGGATTGATGCCTGTTGCGTCTGCAATAGATGGAATTATTGGGAAGATAGCCGGAGTAACAACTCCAAGTGTACTGCTGATAGCCGCCATAATTCCACCAATAATACTCAATACAATCGGCACCATGACGGAAGGCAAATTGCCGCCGATCCAGCTTGCCAAAAGTTTGATGGCTCCTGCTTTTATCCCCACCGAAATAAGCATGCCAACGCCGCAAATCATGATCAACAAACTCCAGGGCACCTTCGCAATCACTACTTTTTCATCGGCAAGCTTCAAAATAAGCGCCACCAGAGAAAACATAATGGCAATCAGACCAATATCCATTTTCGAATTGATAAAGGTAATAGTATTATTATAAGGAAGAATCTCATGTAAAATTGGAGCAGCAAGTACAAGTACAATCATTAACACAATGAGATATAGCGTTGTCTTTTGCTTCGGCTCAAAACGTTCCGGCTTTTCAATTGTATGATTCTTACTGAGTATCTTCCTGTTGTCGGTGAATAACATTAGCCCTGAAATCACCAAAATGGGAATAATCATGGTGGTTACAAAGATAGCTGTTGCGTATGAAAAAGCAACAGAATCGTTATAACCACTGACCTTCATAAAACTTATAAAAATAATACCACTTTGACTGGTCATGAAGTTAGCCCCTGCCAGTGCGCCATAATTTACAGCCACGCCTCCCACAAATTTGCTTATACCTGTCTTCTCGCACAGCATAAGTGTAATTGCAGACATGAAAGCCATTACGGTAAAGAATCCTGCACCTAAGCCTGCAATCAAGGTTGCTGCAAAGAAAATCGCAAAAGGAAGCATATGAGGAACCTTGCGACAGGCATACAATAAATGCATGGAGAGTTTTTCCAAAGTGCCATTTACAAGAGCGAAGTTATAGAAGAGCGAAACAGAAAAGATGACAAAAAAGATGTATATTGGCCACATGCTAATAACTTCACCTGCCTTCAGGTTTAAAACGAAGCATCCGATGATGTAGGCAAAGGACATAGCAAAAATCCCGGTGTTAATTTTGGTTTTATAACCTAAGCTGATGGAAATTGCGATTGCAAGTAATATAACGAAACTAATCATAATAAGTCTCCTCCAATAATATTAAAATATCTCTTTCTGTCATTTACCGGCATGATTTCCTCCTCTTGGTTTTAATGTAATGGATAAACATTTAATCATATGCTCGTTTCAGTTAAAAACTGGAGTCCAGCATGGCTATGTGATTATTGCATTCTTCTAGCCCCACTTTTTCAACATCTTCTACAACTCGCTGTCCTTTCACTAGATACACCTCATCATTTGATATACGGTATACTATAATGCCTATCGCAATTCCCAGTTGGACAGTAACTAGCAGCCAGTTCGCTTTACAATATTCCTAATTTTTCCATATAACAATATTGTACTACAGTGGATTGCATAAGTATAATATTCAGATTTTATTGCTACCAATAACTTTTTGTTATATGCTCAAAATAGCATAGTAGCCGATGTGCAAAACTCCAGGTCGGACATTTACTCTCGAAGACAAAGAGCTCTTGACCTACGCACTGGAAATGCTGAGACAATGAATCAAAGAACGAATTTAACATATAAAAAGCGCTGTAATTTCATCAGAAATTACAGCGCTTTTCATATCTAGTACAAATTTCTTCTAACCGTAACAATTCATCTCTTTTCCATATGCGGTCAACTGGATTATGCGGACTGCACAGCAGTAAAATCTTTGCCCCGCGTTTTGCGATTTGTTCTAATTGATCATAATCCATTTCGTATCGCCCATTGACAAATTTTAATGAGTTTTCCACCAGTATTCACCATTCGTTCTGACAACATCAAAAAAAGGATAGTAAACAAAAGCATCAATTGCGTGTTAAGAGTTATCTCCCAAAAACTTGATCAAGCTTTTTCTTTAATTGAGCTGATATTGGCACTAAAGGCAGCCTTGCTTCATCCGAATGAATAAGCCCCGCTCTATACAATACATATTTTATCGGCATTGGATTAGATTCCTTAAACAATAACGAAATCAAATCAACTACATCACGCCACTTCTTCAGTGCATCGTGATGATCGTTGTTTTTCATCACCTTATACAGCGCAATAAATTTTTCCGTCTCTATATGGGCCGATGCCATTATGCCCCCATCCCCACCAAGTGCTAAGGAATTATAAAAAAAGCAATCTTCTCCGGTAAGTACTGAAAAATTCTCCGGTCTATTTAGCAGTAACTGCATGGATTGTTTTGTATCTCCACAAGAATCCTTTAAGCCTATTATATTTTTTAGTTCTGCCAAACGATAAATTGTCTCATTTTCCATATTGATTCCCGTGCGATACGGAATATTATATAAGACGATATCTAAGTCCGTTGCCTCTGAAATCTTTCGAAAATGTTCATAAATACCTTCTTGAGAAGGACGATTATAAAATGGACACACCGAAAGAATTCCATTCACCTTATATTTTTCGACGATTTTTAGTTGCTTTACCAAACGTCTAGTATCATTCCCCCCGCAGCCAACAAAAATCGGTACGCGTCCATTCACATATTCAACGATCTGAGCAATGATTTCTTCATATTCAAGTTCATCAATCGTCGGAATTTCTCCCGTTGTTGCCAATGGCATAAATCCATAAATTCCTTTATCAATATAATGCTCCACCATTTTTTTTAGTGCTGGAAAATCTACATGATCGTTAAGAAACGGAGTAATTATTGGCAGCCAAACACCTTCAATCAAAATCTTCCACCTCCATTAAATTTTATTTTCTCGATAATTTTGCTATAATCAACTATAATATACCACGCCTGTTGATTAACCAATAATATCCATTAAAACTAGACAAAAACAGAGGTGCGACAAAATTCTTGAATAAACCCTACCCATTCAATTGAAAGTTGACCGTATAGCAACTGCCTTGTAAAT
>Ga0302188_10000276_pt1 | contig 44168 bp, 41 predicted proteins | sample II_Bog_E2_1_FD_198783 | JGI IMG/M metagenome (GOLD analysis project Ga0302188, IMG submission 198783) | Peat permafrost microbial communities from Stordalen Mire near Abisko, Sweden - II_Bog_E2_1 | ecosystem: Environmental > Terrestrial > Soil > Wetlands > Peat | place: Sweden: Abisko... | reverse complement strand
GTAGTCCTAATCTTAATCGAATAATATAAATGGAATCATCATATTCAGTTTAATATCTAATACAATTCAATACAAACCAAGTAGTTTATCACCACTCTTTTTCATATATAATAATTATATTGTTTTATACATTCGATCAATAAGCAATTTATCATTATTTATCATTGGCACATAGTGCATTTACGACACTGAGGATCTTTCTTTTTAATTTACTTCATCAGATCTTGAAGAGCAAAGTTAGGATTCTTTATCACACTCCCATTTGGCATCACTCCTGTTTGCATTGCCTGATTTATTATTTGAGTATTATTTAGAGAATTCATGCAGGCGGCTCCTAAAACTTTATCATCAGACTTGCGAATGTAATAAACAGTAAATTTCATCTCCTATAAACTACCAACTACATGTAAATCGTCCCAGCCTTTGGTAACACCAGTACAAACCAGCGAATTATTAAACTGTCTTGTCCAAAAGAAAGGAATGTTGTCGATTGGAAACTTTTTACCAGCCATATTCAAGGCAGCAACAGAACCCTGATAAATGGCTTCGTTATAATGTTATATTCTAGTTTGAGTTCCAGTATACCAATAGGGATATGAAGCTATATCACCAGCCGCGTAAACATCCTTTTGACTTGTTTAAAGAAAAATATTTGTTTTGATGCCACCTTCTTCCTTCTCTAATTAATTAGCAAATTATGTCACAGCTTCTACTCCAGTACCTATAATAAGAACATCAGTAGCAATATTTTCTTTTTCAAGTTTGACACTAGTCACCCTACCTTCGCCTTCAATACTATTCACCTTTGCGTTAGTAATAATGCTAATTCCATTTTTTTCAGACAATTTTTGGAGGACAGAGCCTATTTTATCTCCAAAAATATTTTGCATTGGTGTTTTTTGGTCAGTAATGATAGTCACCTTTTTGTCTTTTAGGGCCATTTTAATAGACGAACCAACTTACATACCAATAAAGCCAGCGCCAATAATAGTGACGTTTTGTACATTAGGATCTCGCAAAGCCGCGTTAATATTTGCATAATCTTACTTATCTCTTAGAGTATAAAACTTTACTTTATTCAAACCTAAAATATTCGGAATTTTATTTCTCATTCCAGAAGCAATCAGAAGCTTATCGTAGGAAAGAGGATCTTTGTCTTTGATCGTAATACTCTTATTGGAGTAGTCTATTCCAGTGACAGTTGAATCTTTGAGTACAATGATTCCATTATTTTAAAGTTATTCTTCTCCTCGAATGGGCCGTGGAGCTTTTTCTTGATCCATAATTTTGCTCAGCATTGATCTATCATAAGGCAATTCTAAATATCAATATTTTTTTACCTTTTTCTTTTGTAACAAGATATATATAACCCTTGTATCCTGTTTTACGTAGAGTTTAAGCAGCAGAAAGAGCTGCTGGCCCTGCTCCCACAATCACCATTTTTTAGTTTTTATTAATATTTTCTTTACCAATAACGCTATACTCTAGGACTGCATCCCACCCCACCTTCGGAATGCTTACTTTAATTTTCCCTTCCGCCCTTTCAACAGGAAAAGTTTTGAGACCATTAAAAGTTGGTCCCTGATTCGATTGCCCAGTTTAAATTGAAAATCCTGCATTATGAAGGGGACATAAAATTTGATTTCCGAGAAGAACACCCTTAGCGAGTGAAAATCCAAAATGAGAGCACTTGCTTTGGACAGAATAAATTGATCCTTGATAATTAATGACGAGAATAGTATCTTCTGGTTTAGGGCCTACTAACAATTCTCTCACTTATCCTTCCCGAAGATCATCATCTGTTTCAATCACTGTCAGCTCTTATGAAAAGACTTTGTTACTGGTCATCCAAACTCCAAGGCTCAATCCAAACCCAGTCAGCGCAACCGTAAATAATGGTCGACTAGTTTTGTTGAAGATAGTAGATTTGGTCAGTCTGGGAAATGATCTCATAAAAATTCTGGCCAGCTTCATGCGCCTAATATTAATGATAATTTATATGAAAAAAAGATATTCTAATAAGGAGCATAACTTAATTAAATGGAAAAATGATAATAAGGTTGGTCAATTTTTGATATTCTGCGCATAGGCAAAGAATGATGTGGTTTATTCAAAATGAATATGTAATGGGCTTTTGAAATATAGGATAAGGTGATAAGTTCGATTAATACATACAAAACGATGGGTATCAATCTTCATCACTAAGCATAACTAGCTGACTGCTATCGTCGTCACCATCTTCCATTTACATTTTTTTGAGTTCCACCGATTTTTATTCATATTAGTAGCCTCCTTTATTGTTGAGTACTCCTGTTTTTCGGAAATAATGTAATTTGTCGTGATGCTCTAGACTGACAATGTGCTGATAGTTATCATCGGTGTTCTTCATAAACACCAAATCTTCTTTGCCGTTGGCTGATGCTCGCTGAGCAGGGGTAGTCACATTCTTCAGCATTCTACGTGATACGTTGACGTTGTGCTTTATTTTGTCATTTACCGAATTGATGACTGGCTCTTTTTGGACCTAATTTGCCTCTGCTCTAGTTTAATCGTTATAGCAGAACTCATTTACAACATTTATGACTTCAGTCAAAATTTAAGCGTCGAAACTGGTTGTTTTGTAGAGACGGCCCAATGCTATCCTTGAGTCTAAAGCATCAGGAGATCGGATAATTATCTTGATTTTTTCATCGCTGATATTAGCCAAAAGAGGGACTTTATGAGCATATTCTTGGGCATAGCGCTGCAGTCTCTTGACTGAGATACGTAGAATCTTGAAAAATCTACTCTTTAACTCCTTGACGTTGCTGAGTACAACATTCTCACCATATTTTAGCCTAAGAGTATCTCTAGCTTTTGCTACATTTCTATTTTCAGCAATTGCATCGATAAGATCAACTTCCATTTAGGCTGTCCAGATACTTTCACGTTCATAACGCTGATTTTGAAAGCGTCCTGGACTTTTGAGTAACTATTTCTTCGGTTTGAAATCAGAGTTTATATGCCTATCAAGTTTCATCGCACCTATTCGACCTCTCAGACTTATTTGAATTTTAATGTATAGCTTTACTGCTGATTGCTCGAAAATGGAGACACTACCCAAGTCGTAAGTAAGCTTCACAAATTTTCGAAATGTCATAAACTCATCATCCTAGAATTTAGTTTGAGAATTTAAGAGAATAGCATAGAGAGCTCGCATTTACGGACCAGTCAGAGGTTTTATATTTCTGCCGCATTAACTAATTAGAAATTGCTATAATCTACGATAACTTTAGTTAATAAAGGCTGAAGATATTGTTTTATATCTGCGTTTATCAATTTCCATGGTAACAGATAGGTCTTCAAGCACCTCCTTCATCTTATTAAGACCATAGCCTCTATCACAGAATGCTTGAGCACAAAGTCTTTTTTAATGATATTTGACCTAGTCATCCTTAGTGGCATTACACTTGGACTACATTCTTTCAATATCCATCTTATAGTCAAATAATTTATTCCCCTATTTGCTCCACTCATATGCCTTGTGAAGATTCTATTAATTTTAGCCCTTAGGACGTCTTTTGATTTGCCCTGAGGTCTATTTGATTTATTTGTTATTGTTGGTATAATTGTTTTTTGCCTCATATTTTACTTTGTTATTGTACGCATTTTATTTTTTCGATTCCTTTTCATCAATTCTAACTGTTTTAAACTTTTAATTGTAAACGCTTGATTCTTTAACTTCTTTTGACGCAACTGAGGGAGATTGAGAATAAACAGAAATAGCCTTTTCAGAGGGGATCTTTGGTTGAATGAGGTTTTTGTAGAGTAAAGAGACCACTTTATCCATAGGTAAGTGAGGAAATTTCTCTTAAATTTCAGTCATACTCTCGTTTATCTCCTATATTAACTATCATTCTTACATCGTTGGATGGAATTAAGGTCACATCTTTAGGGAGAGGCAGCGGGGACTAATAGTCAAGATAACTGAATTCAGATCCACAACTAACGTTGTCGAAATCTTTCTGTGAGCCGTAATAACTCATGCTAATTAGCTTATAACTGTCTGCTGCCAAAATGTTTAAATAGGTGACAAAAGTGGCAACATTATTTTCATAAATTGCTTTGATTGATATTTTTGTATGCAGGTCATGACGCCTAATTTTTATTAATTGAGCATCAATAGTACTGATATGCCGTTAACCATAAATACTATCAATAAATGAATCGATGATATAATATTAAAATTGAAAATATACGTTTATTCTTTGAAGGGCTAATTTATGTCTTACATATATATTTACGATCATGTATAACTTTGAATTGATAACATATATCAAAGAGTCAGAAAATTCATCCGCTCATGAGATTTGCCTTGCTGTTGATGTTCTGGTCAATTGATGGTTTCTCTATTGTGCTAAGATGTGTGTCGTTGGTATTCATGGGAGCATATCCCATTAAATTCTGATAGTAAATCATTTGATTCTGCTGGTATTCATAGAGTTCATTGAATTTGTTGTAGTGATACATATCCATTTCATAACTGTAGTTTTCGAATGGATAAATCTTTTTATCATATTAATCTTCATCTTATTCGTTTTTAAGCAAAGACTCACATTCATTTGGTTGCTTCTCTTTGACCATTGCGTTATGTTCTTCCTTTATTGAAAAAGGATAGTTTTCTTGTTCATGTTTGATGTTATTTTCCAAGTTAAGTTCACTGTTATGAAGCTGATTTTCTTCGTTGAAACAATTCTGTTCAGTGTCTTATCTTTTAAGAGGTATTTAATTTTAGGAAGAGTGGTTTTCCTCCTTTAAGCAGATGCCGCTTTACATTTCTTGATGAATGTTTTTTTATTAATCAGTGGGCTGTTGAACGAGTCTGCTGGCTTGCTGTTATTATCTGTTGGAGATTTACGGATTATTTTATTGGATTGAATTTTCATCAATTATTGATTACTTTTTTTATATGTTTGAATCACTCCTCTATTTTTGCAAAGTGTCTTTTCTTTATGGTATTGTTTTGGAATGGCCAAAATAGGTCCTTTCTTTGCCCAATTTTATTCTTAACTAATCAAGCACTCTTCTTGCTATCTAACTTTCCTTCTCCTGCTTCTTGAGTCGATCTCTGGCGATGATTGAGTTATATCTATTTTTGATCATGTGCTCAGTTCTTTTAAAGTTAAGTTAGCCGACCATCTTAGCCCATTTTTTTCCTTCCCTTTCCAACACAAATTCAAAAATTAAGTAGTCTTCTAAATCAGACCATCCTCCATGAACCTTAGTATGGTCAAGATGATTAATCCAACGTTATCGACAGTGTTTTGGTGCTTTGAAAATTTATCTATTGGTGAAAACAAAAATGCGCTTTGATATTTCTGACCACTTCATGCCTTCTTAACTGAATATAACAGTGAGTACCTAATAGCATCCAATAACATCTTATCTTGTTATTCATTCCATGTGACTTTTTCACAAGTTTTTATGAGGTTAAGATAGTGAAACTACAGAAACAGCTAATCTTTATTGAAAAATATAGAAGAAATGAGGGAATAGTCAATGCTATACTGCTTTAAAGAACATGTACCAAGTCCTAGGGCTGATTCTTGTAGAAATATGTGTAAACAATCATAAACCAAACAAACAGACGCTTTTAGGATTATTGCCACATTTCCGATGATTTCTTCATTTTTTCTTAATCTTGGTATCTGGGTTATAAAAGGCGTACTTCTTAACGAGTCGATTGTAAACGTCTATTGCTTTACTGGGACTCATTTTTTCAACACAATATGATCTGAAATCATAGATGTTTTCTTGAAGTTCAAGGATATTGTAAAATTTCTAATCTTTAAGTGCTTTCCTAGCTACTTTGTTGAATAAGCTAATAGCTTCAATTTGCATTGATATTAATTAATTATAAATTTAGATCAGCAGCGTTCAATTTATAATCCATGCGAAAGACTCAAACATTTTATGGAATTAGAAACAGATAGAAGTGAAATGTGTTCATAGTTTGAATTGCAATTGCCTCTGTTGCGTTACTGAATTGATGATGCTAATTTGGAAGAAATTTAATTAATTATCGTTAAAGCAAGATTTGCAAAGATAGAGTCAGTAAAATATAGAATGAAATGCTGGACCGCCATTGACAATGGACATTCTAGGATCGAGACCAACCCATGCTTTCAAGTGGTATTTTATTTTTTATGCATATTCAATCGAGCATAAATGATAAAAAATTCCGCTTCAATAATGAATGATGATCATACTAATTTATACATTGTTCACTTCAAATACTTCATGAAAATAATATCAGTTTTTGTATACATCACCATCTGTTTATGCAAGATAGCATAATTGAGAGTTTATTTGATATAACAAAAAATAAGAGTTTATTTTTAATCAGCAACTATGAGGTCTAAGCCAACTGACAATATAGAAAATGTAGAATCAATAAAACATATAAATATCATTCCAATTTAAACAACTTAACTATTCTTAAATTTCGTGGTTATTATTTTTATTATTTTTTATATTTACAAAGCATATGAACATATGATCTGCTTATTGCATAAAGTCACCTACTTTTCATTAATGCTGCAATACTATTTTAGAATACGTTTATCATACTGATCGTATTTCCGGGCCAAGTAATAATCAATTGGTCGTATATCCACTGCAGCACATGAAACTGGTGTCTGTTAACGCCGTACTCATCGCCTCAGTCAACATCTCCCTCTTCGTCAACAGTTTTCTTGATTAGAGTAGGTTCCCTCCACTTACTCTATTTTTGTTATCGTTGATATTCGTGATGCTAATCGTGCTCTTAGAATACTAGCATCGGCAATTCAAGCAAGCAGAAGTGGATGTAAGTGAGTCTTCTTGGCTTTTAGGAAGATACCTCTATCTATTCGCAGCAGGCTTAATGCTGACTTTAGCACATAAAGTCTAACTACTGCGTGAGGAAAATCATCCGTAACTCAAAATGTACACACTATTAGGTGCTTCTATTCACTACTCGATTCTCTATTACGGGCTAAATGTGATGCTAGGTCTCACCTATCACTTTCTTTTCTGTAAGTAATATCAGCGAGCTAATCGCACTAGGATTGAATGGTAGATAGCCGGAGACATGGCGGAGGAGAATTGTGCAATATGCTTAAACAGGATAGACTCTGGGCAGAAACTAGCAAAAATAGAATGCATGCACCACTATCACCTAGCATGCTTGAACAAGTGGATTAAGAAAAAATTGCAGTGCCCACTCTGTCAGTCTCAAATCGTTCTCACTGACTGATTTTCTACTTCTTATCTATAATCAAGCAGAATTTATAGAACTATCCCAATTATTTCAATATCAAAAATAAATGAAGAGTTTCAAGGACAATTAATGAATTGGAAAGCCTACCGATGCTAATATATCAAAACTGAGTAAAGACTAAAGATTTTCCCATTTTAGGAGCTTTATTACAGCAGGTCTCTGCTTTCTTTATACTTTTGCTCTTGGATCGCCTCTGAATTCGTTAGTGAAGCTGATTAGTTTGGCAGGCAATGGACTACTCTACGATATTTTGCTGCTGTTAAAGATGCTGTTTAAAGTAATTTATAAGAGATCTAGCCTGTTCAGGGGCGTTTTCCTTCATTTTACTAATTTCCTTTTGCAGATCCAAACCGCGGCAGCTCTTTTTTTTGCCACCTAAACTTTATTGCACATCACTGCGGGCCAGTAAACGCTTGATCTTGTCCTGGTAGAACTGATTGCCTCTGGCTGCACTGCTTAAATCAAAGCCCTCACATTCGCCATATTTGGCAATGAGAATGGTGTATGCAGAGATGGCTTCCTGAGTTAAATCTAGCATACCACGTACAATTAGACTGTCTGAGTAATCATTTGCTCGGATACATTTCCGATATCAATCTCGAATTCACAGTCGAAGATCTTATTGCATAATTCTTTTGGCAATTTGACAAGGTTTTCCATTTCTGAATTACAATTAATAGTTTCAAAGAATGGACATAACTCGAAATAAGATTAGATGGGGGAGCGTTTTAAATCATTGCTTAATTATTTTAACTGAAAGATGATGATTACAATTCAAATTGACATCCTATCGAAATTGGATTTATGCTAATCAGATAATAAAATTGATGGGTTCTCTCTGTCAAAGTACCGAAATTCCTAAGCATGAGGAAGTCGATCATCTCCCTGAATTAATACCTAAAGACGCAATATACTCTATGTACAAAGGACTAACAACTCGCTACAGCGATCTGAACGTCATAATTTAGGACCACAACAAATATATCTTTATCCTAAACATCGAAGGACACCACTAACTGAAAGTTTCTCTTCCAGTTTTAAATGAGGCTATTCACTGTGCTTTGCATCCTAATTATCGCTTAAAACTTAATAATGAAATACTGGTTGACCCTATGAATCCAGCATACTATAACACTTATATGTCGGTCACCAACGAGAGCTAAAAGAGATAGTACAGTATGCGTGTTATCCCCTTCAAAGGATACAACAGTCATGTTTTCAAAAAAGGGTTGGAGGAGATATGGATTCATAACAATTTGCCACAAAAGGAGTCTTTGTTTTTAAAATTGGAAGATTGCTTTGTGTATGGAGTCAATCCCGATCGCCAGGCATTAGTTTTACTTTTTGAAAAAATTGACAACAGTTTACTGTACATTGGACAGTTTCGCAATGAGGCAAAGTGGAATTGGACTACTTTCTAAAAAATGAGAATTATAAGTGATGTTCTTGAAATTTGCAAATGTTTAAATTAGTTGAAGATTATCCATCGTGATATCAGGCCGAGTACCCTATTCTTTAGCGAAAAGAGGAAGAGATTCGTGCTTGGAAATATGTAAAGTTGTCGGTAGCTGTACGAATCAGATGAAGATGATCTGTTAACAGTGTATGGAGTCTAATTTTTAGCCGAAAGCAAGCTTAAACAGTTGATTCATGACAAACATAATGTAATAATCTTGTTACTGCAGATGGGAATTTACAACTATAAATAAATGCTTTACGTCAGCATCCTCTCTCTCATAAAATACCTTTAATGTCTAAATTTAAGAAATAAACAGCCTAACTACTCGAACGAAACTATTTATAAAATAGTTGGTATGCTGTAAACTCGAAGACCTCTCCAATAGATACATAAATTTATAGAGAATGAGCGTAACAGCCAAAATGTAGAGTGGAACAGTTCATTTTTGTTTGAGGACATGCAGATCAGTCAGATGGCCATGAAACTAGTGAAGCTAAAAATCAAAGAATTAATTGAACAGCACAAGTTTTAGACATATGAGCTGTTAGGATATCAAAAAGAGTTTTCTGATTTGGCTCACCAGATCATTTAAAAAAACAATGCTTTGGGTGAGCCTCTAAAAAATGCATACATACTCAAAAATTTGGGATATTTTTATGACAACAATGGATCATCAGGCACTTAATATCTCCTCAATGCCTGCCTTCTTTTCTGCAAAAAAACAGAATGCAGCATTTAGTACAGAATGTTTGTAGAGGCAGAGGAGCACCTTGCACAGGCTGAATAGCTGTATTTTAAGCTCACTCTTAAGGATGATTTCACTCTCACTCTAATAGAGTTAAAAAGATTGCGAGCGTTGATTAAAGCTTTCTCTCGAGAAAAGGAAGAGGCTAAAGAACTTATTAATAAGACTTTGACTCAAGCCAGTGAGAAAAATCTACCCATAGAGAAGCAAATGCAGTTATTTTTGACTTGGGGCATCGTGTATAAAGAATGTGGTAATGCTAAAGAGGCCTAAGAACGATTCAACAATGGATTATCCATCTGCGAAAACTCAGGAGCTTTTGAATCCCCTTTGTCATCAGCCCTTTTTAAAAGCCACTTCTTGTATCAGCTAGGCTTGCTACACTTGGATGCAATGAAAGCACAACATAATCCTCAGTTGCCAATTTTCGAGCAAAGATATTTCAAAAATGGTGACTTAATGGCAAAACTGGAGGGAGAGTTTAAGTAATCACTCTCACTACGGGAGAGATAGTCTAGCAACTACTTCTAAATTTTCGAGTGTCACCAAGGACTGGTAAGCTACTATATGATGATAAACCAGTTCCTATCGGCGAAACTGCACTGTAAAAAATCATTGGTGCAGTTAAAGTTCTTGGATAAGAAAATACCAAGCGAAATGGTGGCTCAAAATAACTATGATCTTGGAAGCATTTGCTACAAACTGAAGGAGTACGGTGATGCGAAACGATATTATGAGGAGTCGATATGCATCATAGACAACGACCATATCGATAGTTATTGGGCCAATTGCATTAAAGGAAATTTAGGGTTGACCTTGATCAGGTGTGGGGAAATGTAGAAGGGTCAAGACATGCTGAAAAGAGCAATGGAAATTATTAAAAATGAAAAAGGCACTGATCACTATGATTACCGATTCCTGTAAGCAGAATCGGACAAGCTCTATGATATTTATTGATATTTATGTGCAGAACTTACTCAAATCATAATATGGACTTGTATCTCAGGTATTTCTAAGGATTTTTCCACGCCAGCACCAGAAAACCTATCTTAAGAATCAGGAACAGTAGTATCACCAATGCTATATAGCTCCAACTCACCAAATCACAGTAAAATCTGAGTATATAGCTGATTACCTGATTTTATTGGTAAAACACGGGTACATAGACTCATTTATCTTTAAATATAGCCAGTTGACAACCGTCTCGCCTATAGATAGCAATGTGATCAAAAGACCCATCCAACTCCATATTTTCTTCTTTCCTTCACTTAATGTATTCATTGTTACAAAGTATGCCTAAACTATCTAATTGCTTCATAATTTTAATGCGATCCTTGCAATTTCGATTCTGCTGCAAGGTATGCCTTGAGCATTATAGCTAAGTTGATGAGAGCTAAAAGCAGCAGAAGAATCACTAGCAACAGATAGCAGGCATCCATTTAGATGTGAACCTTGATTCTTTCTACAATCATGGCTGAGATTGATGCGACATTAAAAGCAACTGGCACCAAAAGTAAAAACTCAGCACAGGGATTACGTAAACCCCACAGCCACCGTCTGTCAAACATCCAGCAAAGAAATAGCGGCTACATTTCAATAATTAAATTATGATTCATGATTAAAATCTAATGATTTAGCAGTGCATTACTAGATTAGTGAAACAAAATTGTAAGGAATGGTAACAATCTTATTTAATCATGACTTTATCTTTATAATATCACAATTTGGTCAACCAAAGACATCACATTCATCAACTAAACATAAAAAGAGTTGCTTGCAATGATCTTGCTTTTCAGTTGAATATTCTTCCTATAAAACTGTTCACTTGTTTCAAACCTATTTGTTTTAAAAAAATTCAGGCAAAATTAAAATGTTGGAAGCTGCTGAAGAACGAAGAAAACTAAAAAAGTCCATTCTGCATGAAATGAAGGTTCTAAAAGCTCCTAAAAATTCATCTGCTAAAGATTCCATTGAATGCTTAGTTAAACAAGCAGATTTTTATGCCAATTTTCTGTTGTCACATTTATAGAGCAGAGAGAAGGAATAGGATGAGGATGAGGAAGGTGCTGTAATAACAAGACTCATGGAACAGCCACAATGCTTAGAAGGCGGATAATTGAAGTTCTATCAATTAGTGGGACTGAACTGGATGATAAGCTTGTATGAAAGTGGAATAAGTGGAATACTCGCCGATGATATGGGATTAGGTAAGACCATTCAAACTATTTCCCTATTAGCCTTCTTGAGTTAATTCAAAAATATTAATGGTCCGCATATCATAATAGCACCGAACAGCACGATTGGCAACTGGACACGCGAACTTGCTAAATGGTTACCCAGTTTGAAAACATTAAAACTAGCAGCCACAAAACAGGAGCGATAGGAGGGTCTTTAGATCATAGCTTCTCAGTAATTTGACATAGTGGTGACAAGCTATTAAGGAGTTCGCTTCGGTCTATCGGGCCTAAAAAAGATCAAGTGGCAGTACCTGATCATTGACGAAGCACACAAAATAAAAAATGAAGAAAGTCAACTGTCACAAATTGTTAGGAAGCTGCATACATAGTGTAAGTTACTTCTGACAGGAACACCTTTACAGAATAATTTACATGAGTTGTGGAGTCTAATGAACTTTCTAATCCCATAAGTCTTCGATTCTTCAGAACTGTTTGATAACTGGCTCACAACTAGCAATGAGGAACAATAGGGAGAAATTGAGAAGCGAAATGCTCAGATGATCGGTCAACTGCATAAGATCCTTAGACCATTCATGCTTCGTAGAACTAAGGCTGAAGTGTAAAAGACTCTTCCAAGCAAGAAAGAAATACATATATACGTGGGGCTGAGTGAGGTCCAGCTAAAACTTTATCGTAATTTGCTGCAAAATCGAAGTGCCAGTTAGGAAGAGAAGAGATATTATCTTAATTTGTTAATGCAGCTCAGAAAGGTATGCTGTCATCCCTATCTTTTCCCCAACGTTTAACCTGCAGATGCCCCACCAGTAGGAGAGCACCTTGTATCTTCTTCAGGGAAACTTATTATTCTGGACAAACTACTTCAAAAGATTTACAAAGAAGGAGACCATAAAGTGCTGATATTTTCTCAAATGACATCAGTGTTAGACATTCTATAAGATTACTGCCATTTGCGTGAGTATTCTTTTTGCAGAATCGATGGGAGCACCGATATGAAAGACAGAGACTCACAAATAGAAGCTTTCATGACCACTGATAATCATTTTATATTTCTTCTCAGCACAAGGGCTGGCGGTTTAGGCATTAATCTCACCGCTGCTGATATAGTTATAATTTATGATAGCGATTTCAACCCTCAAATGGATTTACAGGCCATGGATCGGGCACACCGCATTGGACAAAAAAAGCAGGTCCGTGTCTATCGCCTCATCACTTAGAATACAGTGGAGGAAAAAATCATCGAAAGACAAATGATTAAACTCAAATGGGACAGCTTAGTCATTCAACAGCAACGAGCCGCCCAAAAAAACAAAAATCTGTCAAAGTAGGAGATGAAAGAGATGCTGCAGTATGGAGCAAGCGCTATTTTTAAGGCAACAGACAGCACAATTACGGATGAACTTATTGATGATTTACTGAATCGAGGGGAAGAGCGGACACAGGCATTAGCCCAGCAGCTCAGCGATAAGATTAAGCCCCCCGCAGATTTGACCAACATGAACATGGACTCTATTAACATATTTGATTTCATGCAACATGATGAAGAGAAGAGGCGGAAAGATGCCGAGACCATTGCCCAAATGAATATCAAAGAAGAGCAACTCGAGATCAGAGGAGGAAGGAGAGACAAAATTAAACAGCCTAAGGTCAAAATTGAAAAGAGAGTAACTCTTTCCTAGCATCATTTCTATCATAATAGAGAGAGATTGAGGTAGCTTATGCAGAAAGAAGAGGATTTTAAGAACAATAAGGATATCATAGATGAATGTCCACCTTTGACCAGATCGGAAGAAGATGAAAAATAACAATTGTTAGCGACAGGATTCAGGGATTGGAATAAGAACGATTTTAGTTCATTTATCACTGCGTGTGATAAGTGGGGCAGAAACAGTTTTAATGATATTGCCAACGCCATCGGTAAAACAGTGGAGGCTGTTATTAGTTATTCAAACGTCTTTTGGGAGCGATTGTAGGAATTATCTGACTCGGAAAGAATATTGAAGCAAATCGAGGGAGGAGAAAACAAACTTTAAAACAAAAAACAGCAATATTAACTGCTGGAGTGGAAGAAGGCAGCCTATCCAGTCATCGATTTCAATCCCACCATCTACACCAAGTTCAAGTCCAAATTATATTCTATCGACGCAGATAAGTTTTTGGCTGAGACCGTCTACACGTGCGGAACTCGCAACATGACCAAGGTTAAAGAATAGATACGATAACAGCATATTTTTAGATTCGATCACTACTTTCGCACACGAAGTTAGTCCGACTTGAACAAGAGGATGGCGAGTATCTACCGTTTGATTGACAAGGAGAGGGATAATGAACTATATGGAGTCGATTACAATCGATAATCTAAGCCAAAAAAACGCTGCATTGCTGAGTCCTAACTTGTCCCTCCTTAAAGTGTAGGCCACAAGAAAAGAAAGCACTGAAGTGATTTTGTATGAAATTCTGGTTATCTTTTTTCTAAGGAAGAGGATAATAATTTGGTGAACCGAAATATTTAAAAGATAATGTTAAAGTAAATAACAAATTGTTAAAAGGTTATAAAAACATTTGTTTTCGAAAATTAAAGCACCCATCAGTCCATCATCTTCAATCAGGAGGTAGACCAAGCACAGGCCTTTGTTAATCTCAACTATCTCTTACTACAGTACTGTTCTCTCCACCTTTGCAGAGTTACCATCTATGACCCCTATGCCAATCGTTTTGTGTCATTGCATAAAATTGGAAGCTAAAATGGACTCATTTCACAAAGATACTTTGAACCTACTTTCATTTTCATACGCTATATCAAAAAAACCGATTTCAGTTAATAAGAAGAAGACAATTCCTCTAATTATTAGCTAGATAGTGATAGGAAAGATGTACGGAGCAAGGAACGCACAATTGGATAGGTAATTTAACTGGTCAAGCAATGGCGATAATTACATCTGACCTATCCAAAATTTGAAAAACCTAACAAAAAAATAAATCTAAAGGAAGCTGCACTCATGATGGGAGTTTCGAAAAAGAGTCTTGATGATTACTACTGCCAGCTCCGATTGGCTGAATCTCTCCAATTTGACTTTGAGAATAAGCTGGATCAAAAAATAGGAATTCTTCGTAGCTTTGTCAAAGCAAATCGTAGTTCGGAAAACGATTAAATAAAAAGGCATCGAAGAAATTTAAAAAGTCTAAAGATTATTTCTGAACTTGAAAATTATCCAAAGGTTATAAAAAACTAATGTGAAATATTATAAAAGTAGGCGAGCGAGTCAAGATTAATAGTTTCGTAAAGTGTAAACTACCCGATAACGGAATTGAAGCCACAAAAGGAAGAGAAACAATAAAATCACAGTCAGGATGCATGTGAATAAAATGTTGGTGCAAAAGAACTAGAACTATTCGAATTGTAAAATGAATTCTATAAGGGTTTCGAGTTCTTCCTTGATGAGCCAGCAGCTGATCCCTTTTTAAGCATGAACCTGTAATCCAGTGTGGCAGGGAGTGATCATTTATTATTCTCCTGATTATTCGTGTAATTCTTCACGAATACAATTTTATGCAGGACCATTTATTGGCATTGAATCTTCTGTGATTGCCTTCTCATAATGTGGACCTCTATTTGCAATAACGGCTTCCTTATCACCAACCTTTAATGAAGAGTATGGCTATCAGAAAATTATAAAAGTAAATACCACTTATATTTCTACACTAATGAGCAACGAACAGCGCATCTAGGCTTAAACAAATTCACCCCTTATCATCGGCTACTACCCCTTTAGAGCCAAAGGACAGATTGGAAGGCTTCTATGCTAATACCTCCATGTTCCTTATGTCGATATGCTCTTCACTCCTGATGAGTGGAACAAGTATAAGGAAAACGAAGCCAAGGATTGGATCATCAAGGACCTTCCTTTTCTTATCGATGAAGATTTCACGATCACTGGCTGTGCCTCCTTATTTCATTATATCCTAGAGAAGGCAGGCAGAACAGATTTACTTGGACACACTATTGAGGAAAAAGTGAAGATAGACTCCATTAAGAGCAAGCACGACATTCGAAACGCCATTTTAGGTCTCGTCTGCATCACCCGTCCAACTCCAAATCATCCATAGGACCGAAGAAATATGCAAAATTATTGGACTTTTAAGATTGAACCTATTTTATTTGACTATGAAAGTGAGTGCCAGGAGAACAACTGGTATTTGGGGTCAATCACAATCATGGACTTTTTCATCTACGAGTTATTCAACCTTATTGAGCATATTTTTCCAACTTAAATTCGCAAATTCAAAAAGCTTCATGCACTCAGGAGCCGTGTGGGGGCGATCAAATAAATTTCGGAATATGAAAAATCAGATAGAGCCATAAAATAATATTGTCCGGTGAGATATTTCAGCAAATTTAAGGAATAAAAACTAAGAAGCGGGAAAATGGAGATCGAGTGAGGAAAAAATTGATTTGCTTCTTATTTTATCTGCATTCAGTTACGGATACGTAATTAATTATTATACTTAAATCATGCTATTTCTATGATTATAATTTGGCAATTCATCAATATTCATACCAAATTATAATGCAGGAAGTGGAATTGAATTAGCCAAAGAAACTTATCATTACCGTAGGAAAACAAGCATGTGGTAAGAGTTCTTTCGTGAAGATGCTGACAATTTAGTAGGATAAACACAAAATTAAAGCAACAGATAATGCAACCTCAGGGACAAGTTAGGCCACAGTGTATAGGGTCGATCCAGAATACAACTTAAATGAGGAAGACTTATACATAATGGACACTCCTGGCATAGACACTAAAGAAATGGCCTATATCTTAATATAAAAAATAGAAATGATAATTATCGAGCAAATGTATGAAATTGTATCAATAATCTTCTTCGTAGAGTCAAATAATGGACGTCCAGTAAGGGAAATTCTCTAATTTTGTTAACGATTCAAAATAAAATATTGTTTTAAGCAAGCAATAATGTATTGTGTTTTGACTAAATTTGATACTCACAGCAGCAAATAAGAATAATAGATTAAGGAAGATGAATAAAATATGGGATAATAATTTATAAATAATAATCTTTCTTTTCTTTGGGAAAAACGTTTTTGGTGGATAAGTGAGCCTGCAGAAATTAAAAAGAAGGAACGATTCAACAATGTTGTATCCAAGGAAAAAATGTCTCAATATTTTCGTCATACGCAGTGGATTTAACTTAAGGCAAGACTAGTCAACATAATTGGCCAAAAACAATATCAATTATATTCTCATTACATTAAAGATTATATGGACTTTTATCGTTCGATGATAGCAAATATTGAATTAAATCTTCAAGAAAAAATATCCTCTCACAGTTCTATAATACTTTAGATTTAAGTGAAGAAGGAAACATAAATTTTTACCTTAACTAATCTGAATAAAACTATTTTAAATTTACCCATTCCCCTGCAAGCCTTATTAATAGTATTTGGTCCTCTCTATGTTTTGCTGTTCAGCCTTGCTCATATTGTATAAATAATCAAAAAATCAAAATGGTACACAAATTTCAATGACACTTACAATAGTATATGTAGGATAAAAGCATAAAGTTACATTAGATATATTATCTAATAAAGAATAAAAAAGATAAATGCCAGAAATGTCAAGCAATTTTAATCCTAATTTAATAATTGGTGTGGTAATTGGTGCACCATCTAAATAATCACTAAACAGCCAGATGACTCGTAATATAGGACCTACAAACTTAAAGTAAAGACTGACGCTCCTTCTCCAGAAGCAATTAACTTGCTACAACATCAAATTACCAACAAATTATATAATTAAATTAATATTTGAAACAAATGATAGACAAATGATTTCATTTCCTTATAAACTGTAATAAATATTTATTAAGAACAGATGCTTGTGAAACAATTGATTTTGGTTGAACTATTATAACATTATAATTTAAATGCAGTCTGTAGTCAAGAAATGCAATACCTGCGCAAACACAGAAAAAGAACTACTCAGATGCACTCGATGCAAAGCAGTCTATTACTGTGGCAGCGAATGCCAGAAAAAAGATTGGCCGACTCATAAACTTAAATGTGCCAAGGTCTCAGATTAAAGCACCGAGAATAAATAAGTAATTAAATAAAAAGTATAAAATTTAGAAGGAATTAATTAGTTTCATCAAATGCAACACATCGGTAGCGGTAACTTCTCAGCCATTTTTAAAGCCATTTCAAAAAAAGATGGAAAAATGTATGCGATCAAGCAGGCTGAAAAAGTTAAACTACAGAGAATGAGAAAGGAAGCAGATTTATTTATGGAAAAACATTGTCTATCGAAACTCAAGGGTATTTCTATATCTTATTTAGATTGTCAATATGTCGTTAGACTCTGGAAAACATTCCAGGATTAGTTACATCTTTTTTTACAAATGGAATGTCCTTAGAATGGATAGATTTGGGATCACTCCAAACATTATGGAGTAATTGGAAATTCAATCTATAAGTATTATGTTAGCCACATCTGCAAAGCAATTTCTGTCCTTCATGATACCTATCAAATTGTACATCGAGATCTTAAACCTTAAAATATTCTACTCACTGATAAGCATGAAGTCAAACTTATAGATTTCGGAACCGCTAAAGATCTGTAACGTCCAGATATAAAGGGAGCAGGAAATGGATTAAAGGGGCGCAAGCAGTTTGAGCATTATGTTGGCACTCCCAATTATATGGCACCTTAATGTATTCACAACAAAGCATCATAGAAGATCTCAGATGTATATTCGCTGAGTGGAGTTCTTTACTTTTTGAAAGTCGGTAGTCCTCCTTTTGCTGGTGGATCTTAGTACATCATATTTAAAAAATCAATTGAAAATGAGTTATTCTTATGTCCTGAGCTGTTTAATGAATAACTGTCCGACTTGATACTTAAAATGAATAAAAAATAGATGGACGAAAGATTGTCACTGAAAGAAGTTATGAAACATAAATATTTTGAAGGCCTTGATTTTTAAAATTTACCAACTTACGAGGAAGCAGTAAAGGAGTTGACTCCTGGGGAGCTTTATCTAGCAAAAATATGCTCGTATCTGACTCAAAACTATTCAAATCTTCATAAGGAGGATCAGGAAAAACGAGAGAATATATATAAATAAGTTATCTTGCCTTACTTCATCAAATCATTAGATTAAGCTCCAGAGGAGTTGAAGGAATAAGTGCAAAAAAGAATGTAAATCATTAAAATTCAAACAGAAGTTATGATCAACTTAAAGGAAGATTTCAATGCTGGTTTTTCAGAAATTTATAAAGAGATTCATCATATTATCGATCCGGTCATCGTGACTCAACTGAAGGCAGAGGAAATCTAAGCAACAGAAAGTTTTAAAGAGGAGATAGACAATCTTACTCTCACGTAAAATGAAGGTTAAGAATGATCAGCATGAGATAATGAATCTATTATTACCAAACACTATATTTAAGGAATGATTTGAAGAAAATATTTTTATTTTATTTTATGGAATCAATTGCTATGAAGTATTCGAGTGAAATATTAATAAACTGTCTAATAATAATCAATGAGGCAAGATTACAGATGGAGCGAACTCCAAATCATCAGCAATCAAATACCAACCATCCCGAAGCGCAAAAAAGCACAATTCAAGGTAAGATAAGCAACAGCCACTTAAATATCGCCGCAATTAAACAAATCAGCACAAATGCAAATGCAAAGAAGAAGCAGGGAATACTTAAATTAAAAGAAGAAATTAGCATTATCAGCTTCTGACTTGTCCATTGATCATATAAAAAATAAAATTAGAGAGCTTCTTCATACCAATCGTGACTCTTCTTCTGCAAATTTGGAAACAGAACACTTCCGTGAATTGAGGTCGACAAGAGATTGCTTCAGGAGCAATATTTTCAAGAATTATAACAAAAAGAAAATCCAATTAAGAATGTTTGATGACTTTCCTTCTGATAAAAGAGATCCAATAAGTCAATAGTTTCGAGTAAGCTAAGCATGTATAAATCGAAGAATCTCCATCAAAGAGCATAATCACAACTTAATCTTTTCTCGAAATGAACGTTTAAGACACATCTGCAGGCACAAGCAATAAGATATATCCATTATATTTAAGCCAGCGATGGCAAGAAAACAAAGTGTCGGACATAGAGAGAAGACTCCTTTGAGCAAAGATATTCTTCGTTTTGCTGATGTGTAACTCACAGTTGAGCCTTGGAAGGAAACACAATTTGAATAATTTCAAGATTTTTCTCCTCCCTAAAATTGAATGATTTTTTCTCTATCTTAGTCAAAAATCAAAGATTTAATTATATTTAGGGAATAGTATTAACAAGAAGACAATAATCAAAATTCTTAAGCATTTCTGTAGCTTCCTGCTTTTGCACCTCCTTGCCTTTGTCTGTTTGGACAATCTTTTAGAATATGTCTTACTGATCCACATCCAAAGCAAGATCCTCCCTTTTTGTATAATCCTTTTTCGTTTGTTGGACAGTCTCTGGCAATATGCCCCTTTTTACCGCAATAAAAGCAATCAGCTAAAGTATATTATGTTTTTTCACATTCCTTATGTGAATGATCTTGAGAACCACACTTGTAGCAGAATCCTCCTTTGGTGGTTGGGCATTCGTTCAAAAGATGTTCCCTTGACCCACATTTTAAACATCTCTTTTGATGCCTTTTCTTATTTCTGAGTTCGTTCAGCTATTGTTGCTTTTTTTATAGCTTTTTTTATACTCTTTTTTGACGATCTGCTTCAATCTTTTGATTGATCTCGTTAGGATCAACAGTCAACTGTACGGGATCCTCCAATGCCTTTTGTAGTTTGGCTAATTGCTGATAGATGCGTTTACGTTTAGTTTTATTTGCCTGTACATCTTCCTTGGCTTTTTCTATCTCCAGCCTGCTTATCTTTTCCTTAATTTCTTCTTGACTTAAATGTATTTTTTTAACCATCAACTTTATAATACTACAGAGATGTCATTCATTTGCATTCTCTAAAATATCATAATCATTAATACCAACATTTTTTATGTGAATCCTTTAGTTTTCTAAAATTGTGAGTGCAATCTTCCGTAATTTTATTTGAAATATATTTCGTTATGAATAAGGATGCTTCATTAAAAAAGAAGTCTAAATCTCCCAATGAAAAACTGTTAAAGTCCTTTTACAGCAAGCAAAAATCCAAATCCGAATATTCTCCACATGCTAATCGCTCCATCAGCAAATAACAGATCAAACATCAAATTAAAAAAGTGGTCTATAACTGCAACTATTCCAACTAGAGACCCATGGCGACTCGAAATCACACTGATTATCATGAAAACTCTATTGCTGCAAGAGAAGACGTTAATAAGGGTAGTATTCGCTCGAGCCTTACTCCTAAAAATTTTCAATACCCAAAAAAGCAATCCGAACGTGAGGTAAAAACTTCAAAGGCGAGTGAAAGTAAGGGTAAGGAGTTGTTTGTAAGCACTGGGCGCTATGGTAATAAATAGTTAAAACATAGTTAGAATTAAAGCATTTATTTGATCGTCGAAGATAGTAAGAGCTGAAGGAAAAAGAGAGAGTGAGTAGTCTTCAAAAAAAGACCACTTTGGTGAGCCAAAACAAGTATCAGGAGGAGGAAACAATTAAGATAAATGAAAGAAATAAAGAATAATTTAATGTTAGGGCATATGTAACTCCTGATTAATACGCCAAATTTGGAGAAAGGTTTCCTTAGAATTTTAAGAGGGTTGGCTTACTCGGTAGAGGAGGATTTAGTGTGGTTTGGCTTGGAATTCATCGTACCTCCAAGAGAAAAGTAGCCATTAAGCAGATTTTAACAAAGAATCCTCACTAAACTCACTTAAAGGAGATTTGGTTTGGCTCCTACTTCTTCGAAAAAGGAGGAGAGGCAAGATAATAGTTTGAGAACCACATTGGAATCAACAACATTTGCAGATTGTATTCTCATTAAATTCATAGCATAGATTCATGGCTATATTATGAAGTTTGCGATGAGTCATTGGGCAGTAGTCTTTTCTAACTGAAAGGATAGACAATCAATGGTGAAAGATTCTATCGAGTACCTTATCATTAATTCAGATTGAATACAAGGACTTAATTTATAGAATTAGAGAAAATCAAGAATAGTTGAAGACCATAATAATCGAAGTTGCAAAAGCACTATTTCTAATGAATAGCCATAACATCGTTCACTCTGATCTCAAGACATAAAACATTCTGCTGCGAACTCGCAGAAAGTAATAAATCAAATAGGGAGCAACCTTGATAAAGGGAGTAAAACTGATAGATTTTGGCAGTAGTTTTCTGTTCACCAATCTTAAACAGTTTTCAATGGCTACTCCCGAGTATATGCCTCCTGAGATTTTAAACTATATTCTTTACCAAAATAAACTCGAATATGACGAGGAAATGCTAACTAAAATGTAGAAATACAAGAATCCTTGGGTAATTGATGTATGGAGTTTGGGATGCATCATTTTGGAAATTATTTCTGGAGTGCCCCTTTGGATGAGTATAGAAACGAGGATAGAGGACAAGAATGGAAGAGTAACTGGTCTGTTTGCTGTTAAGAATCGAGTCTTCTCCAAGATTATCCAGAAGCAGATTGAAGTAGTCAACTGCTTGGACTACCATCTCGATAATCATGTAAATGTTATGCTACTTAGAATTATTCTGGAATAAAAGTAAGTGATGAGATCAGAGTGGTTTTGAGATTGATGTTGTAGCTCAAGCCATAATAAAGGGTGTCCCCTTTTGAGATTCTCACGCATTTTGGAATCAGTTGTCAACCTTAAAGAATCCCGTCCTACTGATACTTTTGGTTTTCATCTGTTTTCCTTATTCACCACTATTAACTTATTTGAATGATTTACATTTAGCTTTTGATTGATGTTTTAGACATTTTCCTATGCTTTGTTGTAGCGCCGCAGGTAGTTAGTAGTTATTAATTTTGATAATAAAATTTAATACAAGAAAGTTAAACGAACCAATGAATCAAGGTGCAAAGTCGGATTGCCACTTTTTGTGCTTTCCAAATTGGAGCGACAATAAGGACGAATAATAGACTAAAAAAATGAGCAATCTTTCTTCTTATGAAAAGTTATCGCTAAAGAAAACCAAAGAAGGAGGTCATATGAATCGCACCCAGTCTTATAAAAGGATTGGCAAGGCTATTCCAACCACCTAAAGATCAGTCGAGGATAGTTAATACTACTTATTGCATTTGATGAAAATGAAAAAGCAGGTAGAATATGAGCTGAATAACTTAAATAACGACTTTGACAAATGCTACAACATCTACACAAAGAAACTCAAGGAACTCAAGGATATTGAAGTCAAAATGAGCTCTCCTCTAAAGGAAAGAAGGAGGAACTGATCCTTAATTTTATTTTCTAATAACGCTGCTTTTTTGCATGTAATATGAGCTAATTATTATTTATGCTGGACGTTGATTATTAAATCATTGAAGTTTCATGAATTAATATATCAAATTAAGCATATTTTATCTTCTTAGATACAATTTAAATGGGTTTAATAAAAATCATCAATTCACTTTGCTATCTGCCCACATTTATACTTTAACCTGATTATCTGTCAGCTATTTCAGCAATTTATTTAACGACACAAGAACAGTAGAATTTGGGTGGGTCGACTGAGAAATAGGAGGAGATCCGATTGAGGGCATACTAATCATTTTGCTGTTGTGGTAGGAATCTTCTTTAAAGAATTAAGTTTTGGCCAGAAGAATCGCTTTTTATTTGGATGTTTGTCTCATGTTTTTTTTGCTTGACGAGTAGTTATGCTGGTTTTCGCTTTCAAATGGCTTAGCCTCCACCACAACTTCCTTCAATCTGTCCCCTTTTGCGCGATGTGGACTGAATCTATTTTCATAAATATCGTGAAAACTGCCACTTTCGCTTCTTTTTCTGTTGGTATACACAGCTTCTTTGCTTTATAGTTGAGAGTTGTAGACTGGCAATGTATCTACGAATCCTTGAAGCTCGCTATAATTGATGAGCTCTGAGTTAAGCAAAGCATTAAATCTGTTCCAATCCTGAGTATTTCCTTAATATTTTTGTATCTGCGGCAGAAAGGCTTTCTCTACGAACGCGCGAAAGATGTTGATCAATCGTTTCTAATAGTTCATTGACTTTTTATAATTGTAAAAATCATTTGAACAAGTTATTGTTTCAGAATTTTAACAAACCACAAATTTGACCTTTTCCATTCATTATCTGGTTTTCAGTGATTTTAGATGTATAATTTTTTAAATGTCATGGATAAACTCAAATTTAAATCATAAAGCCTGGATACTTTTAATGATTGGCTGGCTTGATTTCCTGTTGCGTTTGGCCTGTCGACAGCCTCCTATTAATATTTATTTTAATTTGTTGGCCGGCAATTATCTTACCATTTTTCTAACGAGAAAAGGCAAAACTAAGGAATCTCTCCTTGCGTAGTCCAGCATAGAAGAAGGAATGGGTCTAATTCTCCACTCCGAAACTTGATAATCCTTATTCATGTGCTCACCTAAATACTCTTTGGCTAAAGTCGCTAATCCACGTATATTCTGTTCTTTCCGCAATTCGACATCGATCCTTGCAGTATCAACAAAGTTTAAAAAGCTGAACTTAAGCACTGATTTGATGACACATAAATCATTGTCCGATCCATGCATAACCTTCATTATTGTTTTATCATAAGCGATAGGAGTCAAATATTTTCTCACTCCTTGCACAAAATTGTAATAGGTTTAGTGACTTTTGGCAGAGAATAAAAAGTCGATAATATAGTCATCGCTAAGAGATGAAATTTGCATGATTGAAATGAGAGTTGCTCCCTCTGAATAAAAATATTCAATGTCTAGACCAATTAATTTAGCATTTTTCAGCGAACTTAGATTCTACAAATCATTAATTGTTGAAATATACCATAACTTTCTATGATTAACGTCTTGCCAGACTGACTTAAAGTTATCAATATCAACAACCTCACTCATATTTTCCTTATTCTAGTTCAAGGCACAAAAATACTGACTTAATTAAGGGATTGTGTTCAAAGATTCTACTAGTTGAACAAAGGATTCCAATTAATTTTAAATTTCATAGCCTTTATTGAAGAGTTCGAGTTATGAGGGATCATATTAGATAATAAATGTGTAATCTTTAACCTAGAATTGTTGTTTATTGATGATGGTGTGCTTGTTTATCTTCTATTCAAGTAATTTAATAGAAGAAGCATCTTTCATCAAAACAGCCAAATTATATGGATCAAAACCTTATCTGTCCCTGTGAATAAGCATATTCCTAAGCACAAGTTCAAGGGGGGACTCACCCTATGCTTTATTTTCCTTAAAATTGATCTCCTCGTTTAGCAAATTGAGAATATGCTCATTGGTGATAAAATCCATCTTAATTCCTGAAAGAACTTTCAGGACTTGTATAAGTGTTCCTATCTTCTTATACCTGACCAATAAATGGACAATGTTATAGTAATGTTCTTTCTCTATATAATCTAACCAATTAATATTTAGTTTCAATAAGCAGTAGGTCAAAACTTTTTCCTTCATGATTGCTATCATGTCAAGGGTAGTATTGCCAAGGTATTAGACTAATGAAATATATTGCTCACCTTCAACTTGCAAATATTTTCGAAGATTGCCTTATATTTTTGTAAAAAAATCAAATAGCTTTGTGCTGTTTTCGGAGATAATCCAAACTATGAACGCTTAAAACTATTCTTTTTTGAGAGTAAGTTTATTATTATTGGGCCTATGCGATATAAAATACTCAACTATGTCAAACTATTCTTGGTCTTATGAATTCTTAACAAAATCTATGAGCATTTTAATCTGTTATAATGTTAAGTTAGTCACGCTTAATGAGTTATCCATACATTTTTTACAAAAGTATTTGAACTATATTTTTACCCTCCCAATTTATTTTAACAACTCGTAGAAAGTGTTATCGATTTATTACTACCAATTATTAATTACATTTTTGCAAGAATCGTCTAATTTTTCTCTTCTTTGAGCCATTGCTAATATTTCATCTGTACAGTAGTAAAAAACAGAATTAACTGCTTTGCCGTCATCTTGCCTAAATTTGGCACAGAGAAGCATTAAATTTTTTCCAAAGACATCTTTGGTGAGAAAAGAGCTTCCTTAGGCTCTTAAATGTTTAACAGAATCTAAATGCCCGAATTTAGCACCTGTCATCAGTGGAGTTTAGCCATAGCAATTAAGCTTTGTGAGAGAAGCTCCAAAAGCCAATAGAACTTTAATTGAATCAATTCCATCTGAAGACATTGACACATGAAGAGGTGTGTTTTGCTCAGCATCCAAATAATCAACATCAAATCCATTTTCTAAAAGAAGTTGAGTGCATTAGGGAGAGTCCTTTTCATTAGTTCCAAATTTATGGCCTTCTCTGCCTCCTTTGGGGCCAAAAACAGCATTATGAAGTGCGGTTCTGCCCTTTCCGTCTTCAGATGTTAAGATAATTCCTGGACAGCTCATCAAGAATGCAACGACATCAATCAAACCCAAATAGCAAGATTTAGAAAGTGCTGAGCGTCCTAACTTAGATTTGTTATTTATATCTGCACCCTTTTCGTATAAGTAGCGAACAACTGGAATATCTCCCTCTGTGACTGCAAAGTAAAATGGAGTTCTCTCCTGTATGTCTTTAGCTTATATTTCCACTTTGGCCTCTTCGATTAAAAATTTAACCACATTGATGTTTCCAGCTTGGACTGCGAAATGAAGGGGAGTCATCCCCTATTTTTATTTTACTGACCAATCCACATTGAAGGAATCAAGAATTTTACACAGCTCCAAATCGCCAAGTTGGCAAGCCCTATGACTGCAGTTCATTTACTTTTTAGTTTTCTATACTATGCCTTGCTATTAAATACTGACACCTCCTTTTACAGCAAGTTACTTGACCTATTTGTATTTGCGATTGGAAACAGCCTCAAATAGGGCATTTTTCATTTTTTTATCAGTACTCTTTTTTTCAAAAAATTTAAGTTGTTTTCGAGGTAAAACACTTTAATGAAAGGCATTGACTAGCCCTAACCTCGTTTTGATGGTCTAAAAAAAATTAATGAGGACATCCATTGCAAATTATTTGCCACTTTTCTTTCTTTCCTTTACCATGGTATAAAAAATCTGGCACTTACTCAATGCTTAAAATATAAGAGCTTCTTTGATGTTGACATGCTTGAAATACAGCAAATATTTATGGTACCTCTCGGTAATTTCCAAGCTCACTTTTTCACAAACGATAAAATTCATTATTTTTTAAAGGATGCTGGTGACCACAAAACTCGTTTATTTTGCAGCTTTTGCAAGTTGCTCGAGTAAATTTGCAAGTTTATTCATGGCTGCTTGTTCGTGGATGGGAAAAGGATCGATTTAGCAAAATTGAACCTTAATTCCATATCTTTAGATGATCTCTCCATTCAAGTCATAGTCGACAGTATCGATATTTTCCTTCATGACTTGTTGGGCACAATGTATGATCTCCTTAGCAGTCATTTTGGATATGAATTTGCGAGTTTTATACTGCAAATTTAGAGCCTCAATAATCTAAGGCCGTAGCTACAGGGACATTTAATATTCTTTTATATTTCTTTGATTTAGATATTCATTAATGTTAAATAGCAAAAATTGAGAATTATCACCCTTCATTGTTTTTGCATTTCAGCATCTTCTATAAGTATAGCCGCACATTCGGCTTTTTGCTTAATTCTGCTGAGTTTAATTCATTGTCTTTGAATCGTTTTTAACAGGAATTAAAGAATTGGAACTTCATCTTTTTTTATTAATTTTGACTCTAAGCCTACTCCATAAAATATTGCAATCGAGGTTAAGTTTGCTCACCTTCTGGCTTCCATTTATACAGATGAGAGTATTTTGGCTTTAATGCATTCTTATCATTAGTAAATGATCCCTCGTGGTGTAAATTCTATTTTTACAGCAGTCTTTTTGCCCTTTGAGAAAATTATTTTTCTGCTTTTGTGGACGATAACTCCTTATTTTGCTATCTTTTAAACAGAATTTTTTATTGAACTAATGACTCCTTGTATTCTTTCATGAGACTACGCTCTCTCTCTAATTGCTTTTGCGATTTTTAGACTAGGGTCAGTCTTTACAGCTACCAGTTATAACCAAATTTATTTCGGCAGTCTGGAATTGAAGGAATGGTTTTAGGCTCTGAAAGCAGTCGGCGAGCCATGTTAAACTTTTGCTTACATGGACTAGTCTGCTTTGTTTATTTGCACCCGCTCACTGAGTAGAGCATGGAAGTCGGTATATTGCTCTTTTCATCGGAAAATCGTGAAATCCGACTTTTAAAAAAGAATTGTGACTAATTACTTGATTCTTCTGTTTTTAAAGTATGAAGTCTTTGATTTTCGAGGGATTCAGTTTGGGTGGTAATTTGAGGTAGTAACGAATTTGGTTTCATCTTGTTGACTTAAAACCGAGGCGATTTACTGATGAAGGGGGCGTAGTTTTGCCGCAATTTAAGTTCACGATCTGTCGTTTCTGGTTATTTTTTAGGCAGTTGACTTATAAGTAAGTTTTGCATTGATAACATAAAAGAAGAAATGCTTATACTTCTATCAAATATTTTATATCGATGAAGCAGTTGGAGAATTGCCAAAATATCGATTTTTTCATGTTTTATTATCGAATCAATCCACTGCAGTTAACATCTAGCAAAAAACTGGATAATAATCTTAGGTAATAATTTGATATTATAAATATTAACTTTGATTGTTGAAGATGAAGGCTCATCGTAAGACCAAACAAATACAGAAGGAGCTTAAGAAAGCACAAAAAAAAACTAAGAATGTTGACGATTAGACTAAAGGAGAACCAGAACTGAAGAGCCTATCAGATTTTGTCACTGCTCTCACTCCGGTTTTTGCGAGTAAACCAATCTACACTGGCGGAAGAATAGTGGCTGTTCAAGGCAAAATCTATGCATCGTGTAATCAATAAATAGCAATTTATGATTTGTCATCCCGGATAAGTCACGACAGAGTTAAGCACGTAATTCTAGCCATAGTCAGCTCAATGAATAGATTGCTAATTTCGCAGTAAATAATTCTGGCACTCGTCTAGCTACATACTCATAGAACGGACTGCTAAGGATATTAGACATTCAGACTCTAAAGATTCTGCAGATAAGCAAGCTCAACAGTAAGCTTTTTCCAAATGATATTGCTTTTTCTGCAGATTCAAAAAGAATTGCCCTTGGATTTGCCAGTCAGATAGTTAAGATCTACTCAGTTGATACTCTTAAAGAAACTCATTCCTATCAGCATTCTGCTCCGGTAAGAAAAGTAGAATGGAATCCCAATAATGAGCTGCTCCAGCTTGTCTCGTCTGACGATAATCGAAAGATAATAGTTTTTGATTATATTATCAACAAAGCGATTGGGCAGATTGAAGGGGGACATATTTTTGTGTTTCTGGATGGAGATAAAAAATTAGTCACGATTTGCGATAAAGAAGTGAGAGTTTATTAGTATAAAGGCTTAAAGTTACTGCAAAGGTGCCTTGTCGATGAATATCTTGAAGGATTGTATGCTTTTGGAGATAGAGTTTTATTCGGTGGAGAAGATACTGAGCTATTGGTCTGGAAAATCGGAGATGATAAAATTAGACCTGTTAAGCGAGGCACTTAAAGAGGAGTCATGAAAATACTGGGCTGGGAAAAATAAAAAAGTTGCGTTGTTGTATCTGTAGAACAAAATCTCACTGTTATCAATACTTTAACTCTCGAGCCTGAGGATATGATTGTGGGCTACAACGATGAAATTATTGATATCAAATACTCAAAAGGAGCTCCATCAGATTACTTTTTACTCATTACAAACAGCAGTAATGCTAAAATGATAAACAGGCATAATAATTCATTGCATTGCCTTGTTGAGGGGCACACGGATATTATTTTATGTGGAGAGTACTGGCATCCATGGTTAGCCACAGCAGGAAAAGATAAGATTATAAAGCTGTGGAAGATGAATGAAGCAGGAAAGCCTCGACTAATCGCTAATTATAAAGGACACTCTGATGATGTTTGTGGTATTGGTTGGCTCCCTAAAAATCATCTCTTGGTGTCAGTAGGTTAGGATAAAACTATAAAAATATGGCCTATAATCGAAGTTGGAACTGATTCAGTTGAAATAAACTCTGCCATAACCACCGTCATGGGACATTAAAAAACTATCAATACCGTTCGAGTTTCAGGAAAGGATGAACTCATTGCTACATGTTCTCATGATAGATCAGTCAAAGTGTGGGATAAAACTCTCAGAAATGTATTTACCCTCATCGGTCATAGACGAGGAGTTTGGGATGCTGCTTTCCATGATAAATAAGCCTTATTAGTGACGTCAGGAGGAGATGGGATGCTCAAAGGATGGAGTATGATTGATGGATCTTGCGTATGGTCGATAGGAGAAGGGTCTGCTCTGGTTCGATGCCAGTGGATTTATTAGCATCAAGTCGTCACTGGATCAGTTGATGGAATACTCAAGATATGGGATATTCGTAAAAAAACATCTCTCAGTTATGATAAGCACGAAGGAAAGATTTGGGCTTTAGAAGTCAGAAAAAATGAAAAGGGAAAATGTTAAATTGCGACTGGAGCCAATGACTCAGTCTATCAGATTTGGATTGACAGCACAGAGGAAACTAGAGGCAAAATTATAAAGCAGGGATAACTCGACTTAAAATAGAGAGTACTTATGGAGCAATTTCGAAGTGATAAAAATTATCTTGAAGCAGCAAAGGTCGCTTTTGACGGCAATTATAGTCAGTTGTTTATGCAAGTTTTAGGGGAGATGCTGGGAGGATATGATGAAAGCAGGAAGGTAGAAATGGATGAAGAAGGCACCATCATTGAGGAGCCACGTACTATTGACGAGCAAAAACTCGCCTAAGAGCTCAAGGAATTGACTCAATATGCCTGTGAAAAGGATTTAAACAAGTTTCTCAATTTAATTTTGACCATGAATTCAACTATAAAGCACTTCAAGGCAGCCAACCGCCTTTTGCTTTAAATAATCAAGCTAAAACAGTTGAGGGGCATGCTGGATTTAAATAGAAGCTTTTCATTACCTCAAGCAGCCGAGGAACTCGGATAAAAGTAAAGCGATTTCTAAAAATTCATTAAAAACATGCAGATTTACACCGAAAAGCATTACCAAAGAGTATAAAGATACATCAGAGGAAGCTATTGGATCGATCATCTCCATGAACTGTAAAATCCAATGGGCATGTGATCTTGCTGAGTCCAGTTTATATTAATAAAATATTATTAGTATTTGGTGAATCTATTTATTTAAATCATATTCTAGAGATACCTTTGGGTTTAGATCCGATATATAGACTTACATATATATAGCAACTTCCCCCAATAAAAAGTAATGATGGCAGAAGAGTCTGTAAAAATGTATTTTTATCAATTGATGCTAAAATAAATCTCGTGATATTTGGCAAACAGAATCGTTTATAGATTGCGGGTGCCATGATGCATTAATCTTTTTACACAGAAAAACTCAACCCATCAATTTAGCACTACTGCTTTCAATGCAAAAAAATTATGATTAATACAGTACGTATCATCGCTAAAATTAAAGACGGAGATGAGGAAGAAAGATATGTCAATTTTTGTCCGCCCTGCCTGATTACATTTAGTGTCAATCATTCAATTTCATAGTACATGGTTTGTGATAAAATGAATAAGCCCCTTAAGATCTTTAACAATTTAACAGGGGAACAAGTTCTGTCAAGTATTCAGGCTTTAAAAGAAGAAGGGATCTAGCAAATGGACTTCTTCAGCCAGAATGAAGATCCCAAGAGTTTGCAAAAACAGGTATATCAATAGCTAAATGCTAATATTTTCACTCCATGTACACTAGGATACAAACCATAAAATAGCCCTACCACTCTTCCCCACAATGGAGAAATTCGCTAAAATCGATTGAAATAAAAGAATCCTCTGAATCGAAAGCACCTTAAAGCATTAGGGTATAGTTGGGAAAGAAACGAATTTGAATATCAGCCCGAGTCTATTTTCGGGTTATTGATAGGATCACTTTAAAAAAATGAACAGAATGAGGAAGATTATGATGAATTAAGTGAGGTTTTATACAAGTACTATCGGCAATAACAATCTATTTTTCAATAAGTCAAAGACTATCTGGTAAATACACTCTTTCTGCTTGGACGAAAAGGACTCAACCAGATGGAAGGAGTGCCTCCCTGCATCGCTGAACTAAGAAATTGTGAAGACTAAATCAAAAAATTAATAGCATCAATATACGATATTACGAATGGTAGTATTGTTAAAGATGAGCATTAATAAAGTCCTTAAAAGCAAGAGGGCAAAAAAGATATAGAAGATAAAAGAAAAGGATAATCATAATCAAATTAAGATAAATAGTAAAGATCAAGATCAAGAGACAGAAAGAAAAAGAAGAAACGACATCGATCTAGATCATAAGAGTCAAACAAATAGAAAAACTCATAGAAAAAGAAAAGGAAACATCATAGGCACTAAAACAATTCATAAAAACGTGCAAAGAGAGAAGAGTCTTCATAAACAAACAAAAAACACCATTCTAAAGAGCACAATTCATTATAAATAGAGCAAAATCATAAAATTTAACTCTCATAAGAACACATTAAAAAGAACAGGGATCGGCATTCAAGAGAAGGTTCGTCTTTTCCCCTCAAAAGAGGAAGAGGAAGACCAAGGGGCAGCCTTGGCAAGCGAAAATTAACCAATGATCACATGGAAATTTAGTAATCAGTAGAGGAAAGAAGAATCATTCTCAAAAAAAGTGAGTTTACAAAGAAGGAATCAAAGCAAGAGATACCTGAGAATAAGGACAAAAATTATGAACCGAATCTTTAAAAGAATTATACAAAGATAGAATCAAAGATGGATCGAAATGAAGATAAAGAAAGCAGAAGTAGAAGCAGAAGCGATGGTCGGGGTCGAGGTCGTGGTCGTGGCAGAGGTCGATGGCATCAAGGAGATGATAACAGTTCGGAAAGCAGAAATAACTAAAAAAAATTAGGTCGTCCTCGCAAAAGCATTTTCATTAATCCTCCAAGCAACGGTGATTTCTGTGTGCAGTTTGACAGTGATTGAGTTGTGCGTGATATTATGTTTGGTTGCTGACTGTATCCAAATTGTGTCGATATTAAGATACTATTGTATTTTCAAATAATGAGTTGACTATATTAGTTTGATTATGATTGTTAAATGAGTTTTATATTGAAGATAGAGCAACTCGTGTACTTTTCACCATCATGAAGAGAATTATTTAACCCTGATCACGTACATAGGGGAGTTTCACTCTAAAAAATCAAAAAGATAGGCAAGATAACAGCACTCGAAGCTCATCTTAAAACCAATTTTAAAGTATCATCAAAGCTATTCAGAAAGGACTTCTTCACAATTAATAATAACATTTTAAGCGAAGACTCTTTTATGGATCTAACTATTCCATTCTCCGATAGCCAAAAACATTATGGTCACTTGTACCAATATTTTAACTTATATAGTTAAAAATTTAGAAGATGAGCTGATGAAAGTCATGGTAGCTGCCGGTTTTATGTCACTGTTCCTTGGAATACTGACATAAGGACTAAAATGGGGCTGGATTTAAGGGGCCTCTATTTTCTTTGCCGTTGCGTTAGTTATTTCTCTGTCTTCAATAGATGATTATGTTCACGAATAACAATTTAAACACCTCAAAGGGCAGGGAAACAATAAACAAGTTCGAGTATATCGAGGAGGGAGAAAGTATCAATTAGATGTCGAAGAATTGATGGTTGGAGATGTTATTTAAGTTTTTAGCGGAGATAAAATCACAGTCGACGGAGTTCTTATATCTGGAGAAGATTTAAGGGTAGATGAGTCAGAGATCACTGGGGAGGCAGTTTAAGTAAAAAAGCGTGTTCCTCTCACCTATTAGCGTAGCGAAGGAGCAGATCCTTTTCTCATATCCAGCTCAAAAGTGGTATCGGGAATGGGTGTTGTACTAGTTCTCGCAGTCGGACATCATTCATACTATGGAAATTTGCTGTTGAGAATGAACGAGTAGCACACAGACTCACCCCTGAAACTAAAAATAGCCGATTTATCAAACTAAATTAATAATGCCGGAGCAATTTTATCAGTCATTACTTTTTCATCGCTAATTCTCCACTATGCCTACGACTGCTTCGAAAGTGAAAATCTGGTGTAGGCAATTTTTTCTGAGCAAACACTCCATCAGATTGTTTAGGCTATTCTCATCACATTTACTATTGATGTGGCTTTACCCAGAGGTTTACCTTTGTCAGTGACTTTGGCATTGGCTCATACAGCGAAGTAGTTACAAAAGAAACATATTTTTGTAAAGTACCTTAATTAATCATAAACGATGGGCGGCGTGGATAACCTCTGCCTCACAAAAACTGGCTTTATCACAAAAAACTTGTTATCAGTTACTGAAATATTTATCTAGTAGAAGACAACTAATATAATATCAAAAGAAATTATGTCATAAAAGACATGCAAAATTTTAAGTCTTGCCATCATCATGAATACTCAAGCATGCCCTAAGTTTATCCATGGAAGTAGAAAGTCTTTGTAGGTTTTGTATGTTGGCAACAAGACTTAAAGTGCCCTACTAGAAATGGTCTATTTGATGGGCTATAATTACTAAAAGATTAGAATGAACCCGAAAGTTAGGGTGAAAAGGATCTATTCAAGTGCCCACCCCAAAAAGAAAATGGGCACTATTTATTGCGATTAGCAAGGTAAACAATACCTGTTCGTCAAAGGATCTCCAAATTTTTTACTTACTTACTGTACTTCGTTCATCAGCGAGGAGGGGTTGGTAAAATCGTTAGACTTCAAAGATATAGATGCAATAAATCGAGCCATCAAGAACTTTGCTAAAATAAACTTGCATGTTGTGATGATTGTCTATCAGAAAATTAGTAAGGTTCCCGCAGTGTGGAGTCAAGTTTAAAAGAATTTTACTCTCATAGCCATTATAGGAGTGAAAGATGCTCTCAGGCATAATGTAAGGAAAACAATAGAATAGTGCATCAATTCTCGCATCACTGTAAGACTGTTGTCAAATTAAAATAGAAATACAGCCATAGCAGCAGCGAAGGAAGCTGGAATTTTATAATCTAATTGGGTTGAGGCCAGAAATTATTATACTGCTATTGAGGGAAATGATTTTAGAGAGCTCGTTGGCCCTTTGGCCAATACTGATCCTGTAGCCATGGCTTCCTAAGAAAGAAAACAGGCTTTATAACATTTTAAGATGCTGAAAAACTTTTTGAAGATCATCTACAGGGCTTCGGCAGAGGATAAGCTTTTATTGACGATAGGTTTGAGATAATGTGGTCATGTGGTTGCGATGGCAGGAAATGGATCAAACGACACCTACGCCTTGAGAAAGGCTGATGTCAGTATTTCTATGGCCTGCACAGGTAATTAATCAGCAAAATAAGCATCAGATATTGTATTATTAGATGATAATTTTGAGTCGATTATTAGGGCCATTTAATGGGGCAGGCATACCTTCAATTCAGTTAGAAAATTCCTTATTCTACAGCTTACTATCAATCTGGTTGCTGCAATGATGGCTCTTCTTGGAGCAGTCTTCTTAGGTGAGAGTCCATTAAATCCACTGCAAATGTTTTGGACGAACATTATTATAGATTTTATCGGGTCCATTGCCCTAATTATAGAAGAGCCACGGTAGAATTTAATGAAGAGATAACCCTATTCTCGCAGATAAACTATCCTTACTGCTTCAATGAAAAAAATAATAATTCTTCAAAGTGTTGTGCAGGTAATCATCTTGAGCATTATCTTATTTTTTGGTCCTAATTTACTTGGAACCGTATCTTCCGTGGGAGTCTAAGAGTGGTCACAAGAAACCGGTAAACATTACTCAATATTCTTCAACGTTTTCATTTTACTGCAAATTTTTAATGAACTCAATGCTCGATAATTAAATTTCTAAAATGTCAATGTTTTTAAGGACTTGATACAAAAGCCACTGTTTTTGTGCTTTATGTTTGGATCGTTTGTGTTGCAATTTATCTGCGCAAAGTACGGTGGGAAATTGTTTCACATTACTGAACTATCTTTCAAATAAAACTTGCTTTGCTTTATGGTTGGATCACTATCTCTTTTCTTTAACTATCTCTTCAAGTGCATTCTGCCCAGGAACATTCTCATTGATACCAATGGCTTTTAGATTGGTCTTTTTAAATACAAATGGTTTAGTAAAAATATTGAAAAGAGTGATCCTCAGAATTAGTAAAAATACAATTCCAGATAAAATGAAAGCGAAATTGCATTGCGACAGTTAACATAATATTTGCAACAGCAAAAATTGATTAGTCGAGCCTTTAGTTATCTATAGCAGAAGGATAGTTGGAAAATATAAAAATCTTAAGTGCGATAGTAATTTACTTCGGAAGAGGAATAAAACTCAGCTGAAGAGAGTCGAGACCATTGATTGTTGACCAGCTGGCTTGGTGTTAAAGCAGCAGGTTGATTTGATTTAAAATGTCGCATTAAGATTGAACAATAATCATAACTATAATTCGTTTTGCTAATAGTTAACAATTCGATCGAGGTTGTCCAATATATTATTCAATTATTTTAATAATAATTTTCTTATGTCAAGTGAAGAGTTTACAAGAAGAATTGAAGAGTGCCGCAGAAATCTAACTGCACTCAAGAAAGATATTCAGTATCGAGACGAGCAGGTCCTTTTGAATGTGCCGACCTATACTCTTGATGCTTAAATACGAGGTCAATTTATTCAAATCGTACGCATTATCTTATCAAGGGGGAAGATTTAATCTACCTTTAAGCTGTTCTCGATAAGATAACAAAAAATGCCAAAGATTTTAAATTGACTCCAAAGGATATTGAAAAACGCAAACAGGCACTATCAGTCAATGTGGAGGAGAAAAACAAATTGCAAAATTTGTACAATGAATCACTTGCAAGAAAAGTACCCAACACTGCGGCAGCAGTAGTTGCTGAAAACAATGAGAAAGTATCCTTTTTCCCATAAAGTTCAATTAAAAATACAAAAATTAGAAAATGTCAAAGGATCAACTCAAGAAATTGAAGGAAAAACAATAGCAGCAACAGGATTAAGCTATTGATGATTTATTGGGGGCAGTAAAAGTATTAAAAACTGGACAGGGTGAAATTCACAACTAACTCAGCGAGCAATAAGTTCTTCTGGATGTATTTAATCGATAATTAAGAACCTCGAATAAGGGATTGACAGTAATAGCCAAGATATGTCTAAAGTAAAGCGAAACATGATGAAGCTGTTGGACAGCAGCAATTACTGTTGTTTGGTGCTCGTGATCCTGCTATAAGTGGCAGGCATTATCTGCAACTTATTGCTGTGGCACATCTGATGCATAATTCAAGTATATGTTATATTTAAAGAGAGTAGTGTATGTTGATGTTCAAAAATCAAATATTTCAGTTTATTTTTCTTATAGCTCTTTTGCTAATTCGTCCATTTCAGATTCGATTATGCTGATTTCAGGGCTTTCTACTTCTTGGCTGAGTTAACCGCCATTTTTCAATTTCTTTTTTTAAAATTACTTGTAGGCTTAACTCTCAATAAGTTTCTGAACTTATTCATTAGTTTTTTCAACAGAACCTTCTTCCAGATGATGTGGAATAGCTTCATAAGTTTGTGTTTCTCTTTGACTAATCATCAAGTAGCGAACTGAGAAGAAGGATATTGGTAGAGCTAATAGAATCATAATAAACTTAATGTACGCATCAAAATTGATGTTGTACTTGGTGGCAATGAAAAATACTTCCAGAATAATAAGAATTGAGAGGATAATCTTGATTGGTCGACTCTCTAGTAGGGATATGTTTAGCATAACGATATTTAATAACAATTTATTATAGATTAAGAAGCAAGTAGATAAATTAGTCAATTCATAGATTTATAATATATAGAATATAATTTCAAGGAAGTCGAAAGCAGAATGGAATATAGATTATATTCTCATTATTTTCTCCATCTAACTTCTATTTTCTCAGTCTTTACCATAAATTTGTTATTTAAAATATTAATATATATTACGTTCTCACATATCTTCTTTTCTTCATCATTTAATTTAGTTCTATTGGATTTAGCTTATTCACCATTCTTATAATAATTATCCAGAATAAATAAACTACATGTAGGACGAATTTAATCTCAGCATGTAATCTAATAAACGTCCTCTAAAATTGAAGTAGGAACCAAAAGACATGCTAGTTATTCCCGATCAAGTACTTGTCAGCAAGATCTAATATTCAGGCAGCAGCAAAAATGGAATGAATAGTAATGGTGCCAGTCACATAAGTCGCAAAGATTACAACAGTAAATTTACCATTCGTATGCAACCGTCCGAACAAGTAGAGATCAATCGTTTATAGTTACGAACCAGTCAGCAGGCAAAAAATAATATTGATATTCCTTCCCCTTGGAATTTGTCTGATTTCAATCCGTTCCAGCAGTTAATTTTGCCTAAAAATCCCAAGGTGCAAAATCTTGTCATTGATATTGACAAGCTCTATAAAGAAGAGACTCAATAAAGCTCGAAAACTCAATGATAAGATGAATCTTTTGTGATGGAAACATATCGATTATTACTGCTATAAACCATCAATAAATTGTTATATTTTATAAAAACTATCAAAAGATAGTCTAAATATTAATAATAGAAATATATCATTTCATCGAGGTTTAGATATGCATCAATTTAACTTGATAGTTATTGTAAACTTCTATTAATATAGGCTCGTTTGCGATCAGATCAGCTTATATATTTGGCAAATACAGGAATACTATTAATAGATCATTACAATAATAATTGATAATAATGCAAAGACAAAAATATATCTAATCTTAATAAATAAATATTATGAGGCCGTGGGGTGGAAATCGTGTTCCTCTGTTCTTTTTAATAAGCACTAGTTTATGGGAAGTAGTGCTCGAATTTCTCATTTTTATATTATATTTTTACCATTATCGATGTCCACTCCCGTTTAAACACCCACATTGCCACAATAGATCGAAATTAACATAGACGACATTATCAAACAACTCCTGGAAGTGCGCACTGTCAAGCCAGGTAAACAGGTTATCCTCAAGGAAACTGATATATTAGGAATTGTTCGCATCGTCAAAAGCGTCTTCATGGAACAACCCATGCTACTGGAAATTAAATCGCCTGTTAAGGTTTGTGGTGATATTCATGGCCAGTATTATGACATGCTGAGGATGTTCTAGTATGGAGGACTTCCACCCGAGTCCAGCTATCTATTTTTGGGAGACTACGTGGACAGAGGAAGGCAAGGAATCTAGACTATTTGCCTCCTTTTTGCATTCAAGATCAAGTATCCTGACTGTGTCAACATCCTGCGCGGTAACCATTAATCGGCTTCAATTACCCGTATTTACGGTTTTTACGAGGAATGTACTTTTTTAATAAAGCAGGTCGTTCTAGATACAGCATCAAACTTTGGAAGGCCTTCGTTGACTGTTTTAACTGCATGCCAGTAGCGGCCCTCATTTAACATAAAATCCTTTGTATGCATGGTGGCCTTTCCCCTGAGCTGATATTTGTGGACCAGATCAACAGTATTGTGCGACCTACAGATATTCCTGACACTGGGTTGCTTTGTGATTTGCTCTGGTCTGATCCCTAGCCTTCCGTAAAAATGTGGGGATAATCCTAGCGGGGAGTGAGTTATGTGTTCGGACAGGAAGTAATCTTTTCATTCTTGCGTAAAAACGAGCTGGATCTGATATGTCGTGCGCATCAGGTGGTAGAGGACGGTTACTAATTTTTCGCCAAGAAGCAGTTAGTCACAGTTTTTTCTGCACCAAACTACTGCGGATAATTTAATAACAGCGGGGCGATGATGCGCATAGAAGATAATCTAACCTGTTCCTTCCAAGTGCTTCGTCCTGAGGAAAAAATGGGCGCATTTCGAAATCGCGCCAAGACTCCTATCAAACGATCAGGGTGATTTTTAATTCTCCTTTGTCTTGATCAAGATTAATTCTAGTCTACATGTCCTAACTATATTTATTGAATAAAACATATAAATTATACGTTTGTTTTTACTTGAATATTTGGTAAAAATCCACAAATGGAGAGGACGGTTATTTTAATAATATTTGATATCATAATTTGTATCATTGCTATCTCTAAATTTGCTGTTTGTTCTCATGTTCATGAATCATCGTTGGTGATTCGCTTTCACAAAAAGAGGACTGCTTAATAAAACTTAGGCTGGAGTTAATTTTCTTGGGGGACTAGCAAAAACTATTCGAGTAAATGTCTTTTAGCTCTGATGCCTTTGTTTTTATCTCTGTCATTAAATTTTGTTCTAAATGTTCAAATCCTTCTCGCCATCTGTATCTAATTTCAGGTCCGCCGCCATAAAGTTCTTTTAGTAATTTCCATAGAGCAAGATTGAGTACTTTGTAGTCTTAATTTTTGATAAGATTTGGCTTGCATTTGTTACCTTAAAGAAGGCATTTATTATCAATTGGCGGTGGCAAAGGGTATCCCTTTGGCATATATCCGAATTTATCCTTATTGTATAAATAATTTGACCACTTCTTTATCCAACCACTAGCTATCATGCAGTAGGGTAGAGATTCGCTCTTCAGCTTATCGAACTACAATACATACTACCTCTCTTTCTTGCGGCGGATAGATAGCTACCGCATTTACTAAAGGCAGAAATGGCATTATTAATTCTAGTAGAGACAGTTTCGGTTCGTTTTACTTAAGATAGAACTGCTGATACTGTTCTCCATGTTTACTTGAGTATTACTATTCTTTTTGCCTGGCTCATAAAAATGATACAAATCCTCATAGACATCCTAAGAGACCAGTACAAGGTTATCGAGTTTTGATTCTGCACCTGGTTTAAGATAATTATGCTTGCAGACAAATTGATTTTGAAATGGTCGTTCAATGCCATACTGGAGTTGAAGGTACCAGAAATCTGGTAACCGATAATTTTTTTTCCTGTTTTTGTTGTTGAGATCATCACTTATTTCGACGAGTTTGAGTCGAGCAGTCTCATTAGGTTTTCGCCTGTAACACAGCAGATAAGGATTTAAACTTGTTTTGCAGAGTTAAACCATTTCATGTCTAATGACATATTTTTGGTGATTATGTAAGCCTATGGTTACAAGTGGAAAGAAGCATCCTTTTTCTATACAAATAGCTGATTAGAAGTCGTAGATAATCTCTTCTTATGGAGTACTAGAAAAAGATCCCAAGTCAAGACTGGTTGTCGCTAACTATACCCACGTTTCATCCACTGCCCCACTTTCCTTAGCAAATCGTGCGATCTGTATGATTAATATTTCTGGCAATTTTTCAAAATGGAGTTTTATTTTTTTAAGTGGATCTTGGCAGGTCGTGCAAAACATTCTAAATCAACACATAAGTACTATCTGTGGAGTGGAGCTTTCATAAGTTCGATAATAAGTTCAGGAATTGTAATCGGACACTATTCTTCTTTGAAAAGATTTATTAAACTTTTGCGACGATTTTTAACTGGGGAGTCGCATCGATGGGATGCTAATTATTTTTCAACCTCTCGCACTCGGCGCTTACGCTTGGGAATGTTAAGCTTAAGGAACTGTATATTGTGAGGCACAGAAGTTGATCGCTGACAGCGGGAACAAAAGTAGTTTAAGCTTAAAGTAGCCTAGATCGAACTGTATATCAGGTGATGAGCTGTGAGTGCGCTTTTGCGATAAAAAAGGTCCCACTAATCTTCCTCCTCATTTGTTGCAGCCGAGGAGTAGTCAACCGTAGCCTCATCCAACAAATTAAGTAGATAAAGCACCATTTAAAATGGGTCTTTACGGTGATAGCCTAACAGCCTTGGTAGTTACTGATAAATCATCTCAGAGATAGTCTGTCTATTTCGAGGGATGGGTACATCTGAGTAAATAGCCCGATATTGTCCAGAATAAATTTGTTTCACTATCTCACGCATCTCACTTAAAATACTAAATAAAGCCAAGGATACGGATATGCAGGAGAAGAACGCAAATTCTGCAATAGTGCTGAAAAGAATCCGCAATGAGCTATGAATTGCAAAGCCGCGTTAAGAGAGTAGTTGTACTTGTTCGAGAAGATGCCCACCAATCCACGGCTAATTTTTCGATGACCTTATGAATTTTAGAGCTGTCCAATAACTTATTAGAAAGGAAAGATACTTTTATGTGTTGTGAGTTCTGCTAAGCCTGTAATTAGCTTCACTCTATAAGGATATGGGTCTTTTTTATTCTTGTGTAAAAGGTTAGCTGGTCTAACTAAAAAACAGTCTTACATATCAAGGTCACCAATTTAGATGTGACATTGTACACATCGTATTTATGTAGTATAAGGGTTAATGAAAATGCTGTGAAATTTTTTATTTTTGCGGGACTCTGAATCGGATGAAAGGATACCCTCTAAATGAAAGACTAAATGTTCAAAATTATTCTTCCCGCAAACATAGGTGCCACAATTTTTCTGAATAAAATCTTTCATACTGAAAGGCACAGCCACAGATTAGTTCCGTAAAAGCAATACTTGCAAGCTGCGGTGTCATCCAAAAATAGTGTCTATCCTATTTTGAGAAACTCAAAGTGTTCGCAGTAACTAGGCCCTTCTTGTTTCATCAATATATGAATGATAATAAACGAATTTTAAATTATGCCTTCATTAGTGGATTAGAGCAATCGAAAACACTAATTTTAATACCTTTGTTTACTTCCATAAATAAATTATGAAATGTATTCTAACTGAAGCAATGATCATTTGTTTTTTAAAATTACATGACTACTCGAGTCAATTTACTGCTACCTATCTTCTAAATAAATATTGCCTCCAACAACCCGGAGATAGTCATTAAAATTTTGCAGGATAGATATTCTGGATTTAATCCTTCTGACATTTATTGGCTGTAATAAAAGGATGGGATGCGAGAATGCGTGGTACGTCTTGATAACATCAAACATACTCTTGATTCTATCATTGAGCTGATCTAGAGCAAAAAAATACTTGAAGAGACTGTCAACAGGCTTAAAGCCGATATCTTTAACATTGTAGAGAGTTTTTCGCTGGAGAGTCATAAGTCAGCTCTAAAAATGTAGAAATTGAAGAAGGGGTTGAAGGATTAGTACGAGGATGCTTCTGTTAGCATTAAAATCGAACCCGTCCACAGCTAACCGTAGGAAGAGAAAAAATACGTCGATAAAAGATTGCTTATAGCTATATCTGAGCTAACTCGAGAAAATATCAAACTAAAAGATGCTTTAAGCTCTTGTTAAGTTCAGTTAGAGCTAATGCAACAATAAAAGACATCATAAGTTAGCAAGTAATCGTATAAAAAATGATAAAAAACAATTTGTTCATATTTTAATTTAATAAAACTAAATTTTTTACTTGCTTGCTAACATAATCATTAAAATATATATTTTTTTTTAGTTTTACATCAGTTTTATGAAATGACTGAATTGCCGAGACTGACTTGCTAAAGATATTATCATTAAATAAAGGGAGATTTACCTTTGCATGCCTCCGTATCTTTTACTAATCTCTTAATTTTATGTATCATAGTCTTCATCTAATATTCGTTAAATGATTCTGATAATTAAACAAATACCTTTTTAAGTAAGTTTAAGGGTGTTTTACGAGAATCCTTGCCAGTAGCAAGGTTTAGCACTAATTTGACGATATTTGTTTCAAGATGCCAAAAATTATTTTGCTCAATAACTCAATGAAATCAAAAAACTATGGCGTTTTACATACACGAAAAGCTATCTTAAACTCTTTTCAATAATTAATAATGATAGAAATTGCAGAAACAGGATTTCAGGTCGCCGGATAAAATGCATCAAATTTCAATATCCAGCAAAATGATTTTCATGAGCAGAATAAAAATTAACAAAATACATTTATAGATAATATCTGAGGGCCTTGAAAGATCAAAAAAGATAATTTTTGTTGAAGGGTTTAATAATGGCTTTATGACAACAATGCAAATGTTAACCTTAAAGATCCATGCACATAAATCACTTTATCAATGACAAAAAATGAGATAGAGCCAGCTACCCAATAAATGATGGCATACTGTTATGTTTTTATCTATGATTGTGGTTATTTTAATTACTTAGTTCCCGTCCTTAATTATTTATGAATTTTTGTCGGTTTCAAATAAATCTAACGAACCTATCAGTGATAATTTGTTAAATAAACTTTTGAAGAGTAGATACTCTCCCTGCAAGCGATTTTTTGATTAACCTTTTTATTTGAACATCAAAGTTTTTATGAAGGCTGGATAACTTAAAA
>Ga0302188_10000275_pt1 | contig 44207 bp, 30 predicted proteins | sample II_Bog_E2_1_FD_198783 | JGI IMG/M metagenome (GOLD analysis project Ga0302188, IMG submission 198783) | Peat permafrost microbial communities from Stordalen Mire near Abisko, Sweden - II_Bog_E2_1 | ecosystem: Environmental > Terrestrial > Soil > Wetlands > Peat | place: Sweden: Abisko... | reverse complement strand
TGTGTCAACTCAGGACTATATAATTATTAAAAATTACATACAAGAGAGCAGATGCTATAAATAAGAAGACAACATAAAAATATAACCTTGACTCTGCCAACTCATCTAAACTACTTAAAACAGATAGCAAACGATAGCATAAAGATAGAAACAGCTTTGCAATCAAACTCCAAAATAAAGATAATAAAACTTGTCTACAAATTGTCTTTAATATTACTGGTAGTTCTTCAACGGTGACTCTCTCAATAAAAATAAGATATTAATTTTCCTTTTTCTTTCTTCCATCCTTATTATACTAATATAATTTAATAACAATCTGCGCATCCCATGACTTTTTAGTGCAAAAACAACATCATTTTACAGAGATAGGAGAACTTGCCCACAACCTGCTGCTTTTATTTACTCAGCTCCAGACCAACACTAGCATAGTAACAACCATATCTTCGCATGAAAGCACGCTCTGAACCTAAATTACGTCGGGAAAAGAAAATTGATTTAGTAACAATCAAACGAGGATTTTCACTCAATAGACTTCATCATTCTCCAGCTACTCTTGGCAAAAATAAACCCGCTGAAAATTAAAAATCAGACATTAAACTATTACAAAATTCAAGAAAATCGACGAATGCTCAATCGAAATCAGCCACGCAGAAGAGTTCAATAAAAACATTAAAGACAGGTTTTAGTTACAATCTAAAGATAGAAAGAGGACCGACCGAAAATAGATTAATTAGTATAAAAACCACCCCAATTCCCTAGAAAATAGTAGTTCCTGAGGTCATGATTCCTCACTCTCACGAGGATTTGGCCAGCATTCCTTATATGTCAGATATTTCTATTGTATCCTAAGATTTTATTTCCCGTTAATCAGTAGATGCCAACATATTTACTCTTATTTCAGCGACAGGATAAAAGAGATCCTTACAGACCAGTACAATGTAGCACCAGTCTGTCGGCTCACTCGCCTCATCGAAAATATAGGAGCGAAATCCCTTACAGCGAATATTAGATCGGAATCGAGTACAAAAGGGAGTATAGGGCAGAAAGAGGTTAGTGCTCTGATAGTTTTTATTGATACTGTTATTAAAATATGTTCAAAGATGTTGTGATCAAATTCAGTAGATTGTTTTTATAGTTAATAAAAACAGCGAATAGTTTAGAAAAATGGTTATAGTTTGCTACTCATCAGTATAATGGTACTGCAATGGGCTTGAATATAATAAATGAGTGAACTTAAAAAAGTGGGAAACTACAAACTGGTTAAGAAGATTGGCACTGGCTCCACCAGCGAAGTGTTCGAGGGGCGCAAGGAAGGAGAACTGGAGAGGTATGCAATCAAGATGATTAAAAACAAAACCATGTCCAAGTAGCAGAAGGAAATGATCGCTAAAGAGGTGCTCATTATTAAGAACATTGGCCACCCCCATATTGTTCGCCTCCATGACACTCTAGAAACACCGAATCACTACTATCTCATCTTCGAGTTTTGCGAACGGGGGGACCTATAGAAGTACCTCAAGGATAAAATGGGAACCCTCCTTTAATTGGGAAATGTAAGGAAGATCATTCGTTGCATTGCACAGGCAGTCGCACATCTTCATAGCAAAGGCATTGCTCACCGAGACATTAAATTGGCCAACATTTTGCTCAAGAGAGATTTTACTATAAAACTGGCTGATTTCGGTTTTGCTCGTTAATCCACAAGTGAAGAGGCCATGATGAAAACATACTGCGGTACACCTATTACAATGGCTCCCGAAATAATGGAAGGCAAGCCTTACGATAAAAAATGTGATGTATGGTCGTTAGGAGTCATTCTTTTTCAATTAGCTTTCGGCAAATTACCCTTTCCAATTGACCAGGGGCAGGTTGCCTTCATTAAAAAAGTGACAACAGAACGCGTGGAAATCCCTACCACTTCACAAGTTCCAAAATCTCTAGCTGATTTAATTTACAGGGCCTTAGAACAGAATCCTGCTAAAAGATGCAGTGTTGAATAATTTTTAAGCAGCTAATGGATGGCAGAAGAAAATTTAAAGTAAAGCGTCCCAACGAAACACACAGAAAGCATAAACTAAATTCTCAAACAGGCTAGTAAGGAACAGGCTAATGCTGGCCATTGCAGTGAAGATTAAGGAAAAGATAGTTAGTGCTTGGAGAGGTTGCTAGCCGGTCGAGTTTATGAGATTATTTAAAATGAAATGACAAGTATCTTTAGCAGACATATAGCTTTGAGGAATTAGCTCTTGAAGCTGGTGGAGGGTACAGAGGAACTTCAAGATTTACTTCACTATTATGATGGCACTCTTTTAAATAATCTTAAATCCAAGAAGATTAAGCTGCGCTTTGAAGGATCAGACGATGTCCTCTTTCCATTATAGTAACTATCAACACTATAAATCCCACTGCCTTTAGTATAAAATCCTGGATAACCACAGCAAGCTGGTGTGGTGCTATCCAATTACCTTAGGGCACTTGCTAAAAGCCCTTAAAAATAGCAATAAAAGAAGTTATCCAGATATTTGATCGTCACAAAATTTATAGACTTGATCCAAAACTTTGAAATAGAAGTGATATTCTTATTCAATAATGGATACGAGTACGAGCTATCGCTCATTAATTTGGCGAAATGGTTGAAAACACAGCCCGAAGAGACAGACCCATCCCTCTTCCACAAGGGCCTTAACCACATAACCATCGCTTTATAGTGCCGTTAAAAAGAAGAAAAATTTAGAGAGTGTGCGAACACATTGAAGGCTAATTGTCAGAAGCGTATGGATGCTATCCAGCGCGAGAAAAACAGCTATTGATACTCTCTATTTTATTTTTAATTATCTTATATATTATCGGATTATGATATTAACACTAACAGTAAAATTATTTTTTTCTTCTTTAAATTATCAATCATACTCAACATTGAGTAGATAGCATAGATAGCATGGTTTAGTCCCGTATATCATCAAAGCTTTGTTCCAAAAGAAATAACTGTATTTAAGCCATTCTTACGCTCATAAAATTATTTTATACACGTTATCAAGCCTAATGTTGACAAATTAGCAAGCTACTGAAGTTATTTTGGCACATATCCCAGATATTGAGGGAGAGTTGTCCTTCACTAAATTGTGCGGGCTCACCAATGTCACTTATTCTGTGAATCTCAACAGTCACCCCATCTACGTCCTTAAATCTTTTTCGGATGGGTTTGATCGTGAGAGTGAAAATCAGATTGTCCGTTAACTGAGTGAACATAAACTGGCTGCTCGCATTATCTTTGCGAATAGCACATACCGTATTGAAGAATTTATTCATTCATCAGTGCATCCTTCAAATGAAGACCTCAAAAGTCCTACCCTCGTTGAAAAGATATTAGTTCATTTACATCAGTTTCACTCTGTTAAAGTAAAGGAAGGAAGAGGAATGACTCTTCCAACTGAATATCTTTGGACTGAAACTCAAATAAAGGAGTTGACTAAATATGAGAGTTTACAAATGGTGCCAGCTTATCAGAATTTAAAGGCAAAAATTATGCAAATCTTGGACCATCAATCGATATGGCGAAGAAAATTGATGCCTTAAGATACTAGTTCAGTGAGATTTTGCCACAACGACTTGAATAATTTAAACATTTTGATGGATAAAGAGCAAGTACACTTTATAGATTATGACTATGTAAGCTACAATTACTTAGCCTATGATATCGCTAATTTTCTTAACGAAGCCTGCATTAACTACTCAGTGACAACCTATCCAGGCTATAGTCTGATACGTCACTTCTCCTTCTAGGAGATTAATCAGATATCTCGCGGCTATCCAGGTTACTATCAAAGTTTACCCTTGGAGGTTCTCAAGTTCTTTTGTGTTACTAATTTGTATTGGGCAATCTGGAGTCTTAAGAGATATCAACTGAACAAAACCTCAACTTTCGGAATTTTGGAGCATGGCCTCACCCGAATGGAGTTGTTCAACTATTACAACCACATTCTCGATAGATAACTCCTTAAAATGAGCAAATTGTGATTCCTAATGTTTCCTGACTAATTATCAGTGAATGATACTCTTTATTTATTTTTTAAAAACAGTTTTATATTTATTTTATCGTTGCTTGAATATAAAGTTAATTGAATATCTTGACACAATATATTGCCAAATCATTAAAATTATTGTCCATTGCACCAGACCTATAAACACCTATGCTGCCTTGTTGAGGGTGAGCTTATCTCGTTTGTTCTTCCATTCTTCGGTTCTGATGTGCAAATTGATGCAATTGTTTTTCAAATTAATTATACATTGTCGTTGATGGAGCGTCGACCTTGGACCTCTCATTAAGATCAAATCTTAAAAAACTTATATGAGAAGGTCAAAGTAAATAAATGGAGCCTGATCGCCCGTCGCATGCAGGAAGAGTTTCAGCTGCCTCCCCGATCAGGGAAGCAATGTCGATAGAGGTAATGATAACTTCATCAAGGTACAATAATCAGCTCAATACGCTTATGGCAAAGGACACATGGACAGAACAAGAAGAGCAGGATCTGCTACGATTGCATGACTAGCTGGGCAACAAATGGGCGGTCATTGGTGCACGACTCGGCGGTCGGTATCTTTTTAACAATATAGAACTGACAACAGTGTGAAAAACCACTTCTTCGCTAAACTACGCAAGTCGATGCGGAGAATAAACAAGATCGTCCAGGATGAACATAGGAAGCGCCTAAAGCAGATAAAGCTCAACGTTTTATACAAAATTATCGAAGCAAGTGAGGAAAGATTCAAAAAGAGCCCTCTTTGCACCATTTAGACTTCTAAATTTTCATGTGGTACTGGGTATTTTTATTTAGTATTAAAAAATAAAATTATGGCTTTTGCCTATGATGAGTCAGCTGAAGTAGTTTCAGAGGAATTTGCAACGCTGATTGCTCAGATTCATGATTTCGGCAAAGATTACAAGCGCAAGCCTAAACAATTGCGTAGGGTTGCTAGCATGGGATCTGATGTACTTGAAAACAACAGTATCAAGCTTTAGGAAAATGAAGAAGACTCAGATGAAGACAGCTAAGATGAGATAGTCCACCAATAACCATTATTATGGTCTGAACCAGAAGAAGAGAATTCTGATGAGTCGGCTGAACGCAAGATGAGACTACGACCTAAGAAAAACTCAAGGATAAGTTAACAGGAAGTGCCTGAAAAGGTGAATGTTGATAACCTTCTTTAACATCAAGGCATCCTCGAGGAATCAAACTCTCCCTTCCCGGCTCTGCCCATTCTCATGCGCAGATACACATCCTCCGAGTTTCTCATGGAGGGTCGAGAGCGTGAGCCATTCTTCCGTAACAAATCAATAACAAAGTATAGGAGAGTCCGAATCTACCGACCCCAGTGTTTGATCACTCTTACAAAAAAGAATCTCAAGAAGAATTTCTTTGACTCATAATATATGTTTACTGAACAACCGAACATAATATAATTATTTGATAGATATTGAAACGGATATTATCATATAGGTTCTGGCGCTAATTCCTCTACGCAATTTTCATTGGATTGATCCAGTGATAATTTAAAAAATTAAACTTCTTGCAGCACTTATTCTGTTTAAGTCTGTTCTATCTTTATTGGTGATTAGTTATGGTTGAATTAATCTTGCTCGCTAACTTCACTCAAAACGTCTTTTTAAGAACGCATTTCACATTAACTCGCGTGCTCTTCTTCCATTTTGTCTTGAACCTACTCATCCGCTTCTGTTTTTAAATTTTATCGACTATATCCGTCCATAGTTTGGGCTCTTTTCAATTTTTTCTTTTTTTTAAGACCTGCCTCAGCTTATTTTTAACAATGGCGTATATGCTTTTTCAAAGCTTATTCGTAGAAAGTGCGATGGCAGTAGGTGCACTCATGTAGAACCTGTTTCTTATAAATAGCATATACTTCAGTATTATATCGGCTAATTTGCTAATTCGACCAACTTTAAGCCTATTAAATTTTATATCTTTCAGTCATACGAATCGAAATCAATTCCAACTAAGAGGTCTTCGAGGATTTGCTAAAGTTTAGTTTTAGTTGGCATTGTGGAAGATGAATCTTAAGGCTAGCTAAACCGTATTCTCTACCACAGAGATAGCACATCAATACCTTTGGCTTTTGAGTATCTTTCACTTTATGTTGATTTAACTATCGATTCATATCCATCACATTCTCTAAGAATTTTTAGCCAAAAAGATTCTTTTTAGAATCGATCTCTTTCTTGAATTTTTATAATTTGCGGATATCTTTGAGATTCGTCTCACAATTCTTTAGATGCTTTGGCAAAGAATCTTCGAAGAAGGAACGCTGACAGATATAGCATTTGGCCAACGATTTATTGTGGTATATATCAGATGCGAGTTGGTTGTAGGCCTCAATTTTTTAGATAGACCATGATTGGGCCTATGAAAGTTCAAATTCTTATTTTCTTTCATCAGGAAAGTGGGCAGGGCTCTTCCTCTCCTCCTTTAATTTCAGCTCCTGCTGCTGTCGAAATAAATTTTCACATCTTTCAAGATGAATAGTAATGCTTGCTAATCCATAGTCTCTTCCGCACACTACACACATCAAAGTACGAGGCTTTTGAAATTACTACATTTTTGGCTTTTTAACCAACTTCGTTCCTAAATTGAGAGCACCATTAATAAGAATACAGTTTTTGCGATGCTTTTCCACCTGTTCATAAAAGAATTTGCGACCACAATTATCACATTAAGCCATCCCATGCTCTCTATAGTTATGGGTTGCTCTTTAGTTGAATTCTTCCATCTCCGTATCTGTCCAATTCTCCTTACTCTTGATAAGTTCTTCGTCTTCTGTACTGAAGAGTGGCACTGGTCTGCGATCAGCTTCATTTTTATGTTTGCGAAATTAATCATACTTAAATTTTTTAATGCATTCTGGATAATGTATCTTGAGGCTTTTAGTGCCAAAACGCTGTCCACAGACGCAACCTGCATTTATTTATATTTACAAACTAAAGTTTTAGGTATTTTAATCGGTTGGTCGCGAATATTCTATTTCTATTCACCAGTTCCTTTTTTATCGCAGCCATTTAAGTGGGCTGGAAGACTTTAGAAGTTAAAAGTGCGGCCACAGTATTTGCACGAGGAGAGCACATTGTATTTATAAATCTTATGTGCCTAGTCGTTAAATCTGTATTGATCTACTCATACTTGGTGATTTATCCATTGCCCGCAGTGCCTTCTAAAAGAAGATTTAGTCCACTTGGAGCAGTAGGAACTAAATAGGTATGAAAATACTTGATATTTGCTGATGTGGTGGTCTTAGTACTTGTTAATTCGTAAATTTTTCTAGGCATTGAGCGTGATGAAAGGAAAACCCCTTGCTCTGAAATCTTAATTAACAAGTCTGTACTCCCTGCCGCAAAGATAGCAGCAAATACTAATTTTTGTTGGTTTATAAATTAATTCTTTCTTGCTCATATATATGGCTAACGAACGATAAATATTATATATTAGATTAATTATCATATTCGGTCAGGTTCATGGGGCAAATATGCGACCAACAATACGAACGAAGGGAGCACCATCAACATCACAGTAACTATTTTAACATTCAGATAATCATCATGGCTACAATAACCATCATAATCAGGGCTTCAATCCCTTCCCCAATCATCCCCACCATAATAATCATGGATTTGATAACGGACACCATGGCCCACATCATGGAGGAGGCCATGGCGGCAATCACGGGCATCATGGGCATCATTGATCTGCCATCCTTTATTTAATATGAATGAAACTTATTGAAATAACTTTTATGAACTTTCTTCCTTTTCATGAATTACATCTATTTTATCCTCGGATCAAACACTATGGAAGAGAGTTAAATTGTATAATCTTTAAAATTCATTTTCAGAGGCAAATCCAATAAAAATTGATATCGTCAGAATTATTGTGTAAAAATTGAAAATCATGCCTTTTCCTTGGCATTGAATATTTAGATGATAATATGCAAGATGTCAAGGAAGTATATCCGAGCATTACCTATACTATTGAATTTAAAATATAACAGATTTTTATGAGCAAGAAAGAGGTAGAGGGCAGTCACGCCATGCAACTTAGGAATCGACCTTCTTACTCCAGAACTAAAAAGAATACGAACAAAACTAGAGAGATACCATTCAAAAATAAAAAAAAGCATAGAAAGGGTGCAGTAGCTCGTCAGTTCGGAATAGACCTGACCAACTTACAGCAGTCTACCCCTATGGATCTCTAGCCACTTTTCTCAGATTAGGGAAATTCTAGTATTTAAATTGTTCCTTATCTTCCCTCCATCCTGGCTCACATAACCCAAATTGATACTACCTTCACTTAACAAATTTTATCAAAAATGCAAGGACAGAATCACAGAGAAAAGGAAATATCCTAAACAATTTCAACCTAAATGAGAAGGATACTTGTACAATGGCTCTTAAGGGTAGGTCATGACATACAAATTCAATAATAAACAATGCATATTTGTATACAACTGATCGACTATGTTCTCCTCTATGAGAAGACTTGCATCAGCAAGACTAACTTTCAATTACTAGGCATTGCTTCTCTATTCGTAGCTTGCAAATATCACTAGATTCATACATACCAAGCTGAAAAATATGTCTATCTCTGTGATGGTCTGTATACTATTTAATAGCTCTTCAAAATGGAGAGTATTATTCTCATTACTATCCAGTTTAACCTTCAACTTCCACTTATCCATCATTTCACTTATCTGACCATGCAAAATAGAAGTAAATAGATCAAGGGCACAGTGACCCTTTTTTAGAATTTAATTCTCTTTGATTTTACTTTGTTCAATGGATTTAAAAAGCAACATCTCGCTTGGATGATCACTTATCTTGCTTTAGAGATGCAAGATTGCTCTAAGTCCGAACTAAGGGCTGCAAGGGAGTCCTCGCAAATGCCATTAGAGCTTTTTCGTTATGGCTTATAGCTCCTTCTCGCACTTAATAGATAAAGACCAGATCTAAAGTGACTGATTTATTTAAATACTTCTATCCTCACTAAACAATTCATAAAAATTATAAAAGATAAATGGTATATCAAAGGTGAACCTTCCTCACATTCTTTTGCTGAATTCTTATTGAAAATTTGGCTGTTTTTTATCTTGATTGTGCTTTCCGTTTATCATTGACACTTCCGTAATTGTATTTGATATCGTGCGGCTTTGAACTTGATAGTCCTTGTCTTTAGTTTACTACTGATCTATAGGCAGTTCGCCCTCCCTCTTCACAGTTTTCGAACTCTCTGGCAAGTCTGTTGAAATAGCGATCCACCTCTAAAAATTGTTTGTATCTCCGATCATTGGTCGGAAAGAGTCTCCTCCAATCCCCTCTTCTTTCTTTTTCAGCAATTACTTCCTTAAGGACAAATTTTTAGACAGGACCGAGCTCTACTTGTTTGTTATCAGGTTTGTTATAGTTTTTAATATCAAACTTGAAGTGATTCCCGTCAAGATAGCGCTCAGCTAAAGGCGACACTCCTACCATTGTGAGAAGATCGGAAATCATTCCACCTTTTATCTTAATGTCAAGTGGACTGTCAGAATTCATAGAGGGCGACATATTAACTTCCATGAGCCATGGCTTGAGATTTGAATCAATTAGTACATCAAAACCTAAAACTTAATAACAGCAGTTGTTATAAGGCGCATTGCTCATAAAAGAGGTGTACAAAATATTTTCCGCTGAAAGAATAGTCTTTACGATAACATCATCAATGCGTTCAAACAACTCATTGGTTTAATCCTTTCCAACGCTATAACTTAGGAAATCTTTGAGAGCACTGAGACTCCATTTGCTACCAAAATATTCCTAATTATCATTTTAACTCTTCACAAACTCAGTGTTCTTCTTATTAACACTATAGTTGGTGAGGTGTTGAAATTTTTTATTCTAGCAGTCACTAGCGGTTTGGTCATATTGTTCGGTAGCAAATCTTCCCAACCCTTCATGATAGACATAAATTCGAAGTGGGTTTACTCCAGTGATGGCAACATAAATACGCAAATCAAACTTTAAGTTGTTAATGAGGAGGGGATTGTCTATATAGTGGCTTACAATCAGCGAGGAGTATTTTTATAATTTCGCATATATGGTTGACATTTGGTTCGTTACAGTAATCCCTTTTCCTTGAGATCGATTGTGTGGTTTGGCAATATAAGTTATTCCCGGGGTTTTATTCATTTCATCCAGCAGCAAATCAGTCTCCTGTGGCAAAATAAACGTCTTCGGCAAAAAATTGAAGTGGCTCATACCATGTCGAATCTGCATTTTTGACACACACTTGTTCATTAGGTCCTTTCTTGTAAGGTGAAACGAGTTAGGAAAGTGATTCACCTTCTGATAAGGCATCAAAGCGTGGTAAGTTTAGAATTTTATTATTGTCGAAGACCAGTAGAGGGTCCAGTTTTTGTTTGTGTTTGCGTACTTGAAACCATTTTCATCCAGCAATTTCTTTATTAATTTCACGGGATTGTTTTGGAACTTATAAAAGTAACCAATTTCGTCATGTTTGGCAGCGTTGCTAAATTAAGAGAAAGTGTCAACTGCCACCTTCTAATTTTAACCTACCTCATCCTCATCTTCACGCTATGATTGCCCTTATATTTCCTCGTGGATGATCTTAAGCTCTTCTCCTGTGTCATCATACTCTTTCCCTGACCAAGGTTTGAACCTGAGAGTCTTCGGAGGCGCTATTTCTCTTTCATTATTGGGTTTTCCGCTATTTTGCAACGAGCTCAGTTCTTCCCTTCCAATATGAGGTAAAGCCTTGCTCTCCTTCGTCCTGCAGTTAACCATAGCGATGAGCTCTTCTAACTAAATATCTGCTTCTTTCTCGTTTTATAACATATTCTTTACAGTCAACGCTTATTTAAAGGATAGCAACGGTGAATAGAATCCATAAAGTAAATAAACAATCAGATTCGTTTATAGAACAAGATGTACGGTTGACAAGTCTTCACCTTTTCCCATGACTGAACTTTATATGTACTATCCGAAAAATAATACCAGTCTTTGTCACGTCGAGTATATGCAGTATAATGCCCTCCATGAGAAGTTCCACTGTGTACTGTCATTGCAAATATTTAGTATTCGTATTTTCCTGGATTAAGAATATGTCCTGTCATATCCAGTCGAAAAGGTACCCTGATCCCTGCATTATTTTTGGATCCGTTATTGTTAAATCTTTTTAGGCTCACAATCAATACATTAGGCGGGTCTTTTATATAAAATTTACGGCATGCCTTCTGGGAGTTACAACTCTAACAAATAAAGTAGTTTTGCTTAGTGAAAAGCTATGGAGAAAAGAAATGATCCACAAAACTATTTGATTCTTCTTGCGGAGGATAGACTAAACCTTATTATCCAATCTACTCCTTTGAAATTTAGCCAGAAGGTAGCTCCATCATCTTTTTAGATGTTTTATTAAGTTCTACTGGAATTTCCAAACTAAAATCAACACTCCAGCTTATTTTATCACATCCTAAGCATTCTAATCTGCTGGAAATGAAAAAACCAAAAACTTGTTCTGTTGTTGTATTCTTTTTCTTCTTATTCATATGGTTGACATGTTCTTTTCCTATCCAAAACTTCTATCCATCAATGAGTCCATTAAGAATTACGCCCATCACTTCCTGGGCGTCTTGCTGGTCCATGTTCTTATACACTCCCTTACTACGGCAGACCCAGTTAAATAAGGCTTTAGGAGAAAAATGTTTTTCAGTGTTCTTAAGGTATTTATTAAAGATAAGATTCATTTAACCCACACGATCAAAATCAGCATTCAGGTCAAAGTGAAGTGCAGCGTAGCAAGAATGCAAGAGTTCGGTTGCATAGAGGCATTGTATCATAGAATTGAAAAAGCAGGTATTACCTAAATTTTTAAGGCCAAAGACACATAACTTAACTGACTTTTAAGAATGAATAAAGTTATTTTCGTACTTTACTGGTTTTTATTATTATTACTCTTGCTCTTGAAATTATTTCTTTTCTACTTTTTATGTTATTACTTACTTCTTGCTGTTTTTTTCAACTTTAACCATTTCTAAAACTGGGGTTTTATCACGAAGCTTTAATCCTAATTCCATTATTCGAGTATGCATTTAAATGATTTTTTAGATTTTATTTTTATTTCTTTCATCCTCCTCTAAACTATTTACAATATTTGTGAGTGATGTCTGACAGTGAAAACAATAGACTTCCATTGTATTGATCCTAAACACCAGATTATGTTTCGCCCCATAATGGTGCTGATAGGAACACGCCAATTGTTCTTATCCATGGCATCTAGTCTCTCCACAGCTCAAACATAAATCCAGCTAGCCTATGCTTTGGTGCTTTTTATTATCTGTGCATTTAACAGGGCATTTATTGACATAGTTTGCCACTTTTTCTACTTTGATGTTAAGTATATGTTCACAGACTTTAGACATGTTCAACAATTATTATATTGCACTATTCCAGACTAAAACTCTTTTTCAAATGAATGAATATTATATCAAATACAATACAATAGATAAGCATCAATATACAATAATTAGGCATTTATAATTTAAGCATGCTTTTCAATCAACGATTAATTACCATTTACCACCATGGTTGCCTCTGATTTGCTGGCTTACTCATTATCAACTTTAAATACTTCTCAATTCCTTTGCCGTTTGGATCTGCGAAGGGTGACCCGATAACATCGTCCTCAGTTGAGATGATCTTTAGAATTTATAGACTTCTAACAGCCAATTTATCGCTTTCTTAACCTAAGAGAGTTTCAATTAGTGGATGATGAATCAAATCAATAAATTCATCTTTTTTATAAAGGGAGAGCAACCACAGTCTTGTAGCGTTAATCAAAACTTCTTTGTTACTAATATTCTTGGACTTGGAGATAGCTTATTGCATTGTGGTTAGCATCGAGAGATCCCCGTAGGCGTCTGCAATTTATCGGCCTAGAAATACTTGGCAATTATTCCAGATTTACATTGTTGTGAATTTCTGCTGGTGTAATTACAACATCTTCATTGATGTTTCTTCAATTTTACGCATCAGTTTAAACTGCAAGAAATATAGTCCCTTTTCTAGGTTTATTAGATTCTATGCAGTTATATCAAATAGTTATGAAGGTGCCTAAGTAAAAATAGAATTATACATTGTTTATAAAGGTAAGGATGGGGTTGTTTGTCTGTTTTCCCTTTTGAAGAACTCTTTGAGCTTGCTCTAAAACATATTTGGACGTTTGTTGTATAAGAACGTGATTGTCACCCTCCCAGGTGTGGTTCACATCATTATCGTTAAAGAGCACTCCCATTTTGCTGTAACTTGAATATCCATGCCCGCCAAGCATTTCTCTGCATTCATGAATGCACTCAGATGCATACCAACTTGTCTTAGCTTTTAGTACTGATGAGATTGCGTGCAATTGCTCTATCATCGGGTGTTTAGGGTCCGAAATATTTTTTTGATTTACATCCCACTCAAAGATTGCCTTCATCGATGCAGTATAATACACGATGTTCTGAGCAAAGAGGGGCATCAATCTTCGTTTGGTCAAAGGATAATCAAACAGAAATTTTTATTATTTATCAGTTTTACCCTTGAATTGCCTTCTTTCATGGCAATATCTAATGGCTATAGTTAAAGCCTCAAGCGCCATTCCACAGCAGTTATTACAAATAAAGAATCTGCCTCCTGAAAGGGCAGCTAAATGGAGTCCAAATCTCTTGTCGTCATTTTATACAATTGTATGAAACTGGCCTTGCTCGTTAACTCCTGAAATCCTATCTAACTGATAGTCTTTAGGAATTCTAACTTTATCAAGGATTATAAAGCCATTGTCAATACCATTCAATCCATTTTTTGGTCCGCAGTCTCCGATTAGCACTCCTGGTAGCAATTTATGAGTGCTGGGATCCCTAATTGGAACAACATAAGCATGTACTCCATAACATCTTTATCCGATGTAGAGTTGAGCCCAAATTACAGAATTATTGCAAGTTTGTGCTGCTCCACCAATCCAAAATTTCATGGCTTCCTTTGAAGGAGTGTGAATAATGAATTGCTTGTTTTAGTGGTCATAATGAGCCTCAGTAAGAATTCCCTTCACATTGGATCCATGAGTAAGTTAAGTAAGACCAAAGCAACCTACATCTGCATAGGTAGCAGCTCTCCTTAGTAAAGTCTAATGTTTTTCAGTTCCGAGATGCATTATCGACTTTGTGTACAGGAAAGCGTGAACTCCTGCTCTAACGCATGCTCCAAGATCGTTAAAGACCAATCCATTAGAATACAAAGTTAAAGGGTTTGGGTCTCCTATAGTTTAATCCAAAGTTTTATTGTAGTTATCTTTTGACTTGAAAACGTTAAGAAGGGTTTATTTTCGCACTTAATCTTTGGTATTTTCATTGATATGGTAATGCTTCATCATGTCCTTATTGCGGATTACGTCAAAGGCGAAGCTTCTAAATTCATGGTTGGGTCCAAAAATGAGAGTTTTTAACTATTAAGCGTCCAAAGGGTTGTTCTGTTGTGCTATGAGATTGGGCTTGAGAAGAAGCAAGCGATTCATTTTGTAAATGATAGATTTATCACGTCATAGTTATTGTCAAATTATAAAATCCATTCGCCTGACTATTCTTTCATTTTCTTGGTAAATGGAAGCTTTATTTTAGTATTCGCATACATATTACTAATGTTAATCTAATGTCAACTATTAAATATTTGTGCTATGGGGCAATTCTATATTTTAATTTCTATATGTCCAGCCTGCAACAGTTCTGCATCCCTTCAATAGAAGAACTCTCCTTCAAGCTAACCTAAAACTTTCTTCCCTCCTTCGGAAACAGTAAGCACACCCTCATCCCCCAACTGACTTCTCTCGAGTATAGTTATTCAAGAGTGTCTATACAGGAAATGCTTCCAGAGAATGAAGAGATTGAGGAGAAAAACTAAGACGCTTCGGATTGGAAAATGAGCATTTTAAAAAGCACTGCAGCCAATGCGACCACTCTTTCATCCATCAAAAACGCTGTCAAGGGCTGCATGCGTCATCGATCCATTTCTTAGAGAAAAGTAACAAAAAAAGAAGGGTTCAACAGAAAACTCTCTCTCCATGTCTTTTCTTTTCAGCAAGAAAGCACCTCCAATCGCAATTCTCCCATTCATTGCAACTAAAATCTTAAAAGCTGGAGCGATAAGAGAAGGCTGTCCAAATCCAACCTAAAAAAAGAAAATATTTTTAGTCAAAAGTTTGATGAAGAAGTTATGCCCCTACCCAAACACTTTTCGAATAAAAAATATAGAATTTCAATGGATGAGCCTATTAACAATTTAGGAAAAACTATTCAGATTAAACAGATGACTCTAAAGGAAGATTAGGCAAAGGAAAAGGCTTATCTGAAAAAGATCATCCAAAATAGAGGTTCAGTAATTCATCCGATATAGGAGTTATCGAGATGTCCACCCTTGTGGGTCTCAAGAAAAGGGTTTCGGTTTTGATAATTGCATTTTATTTTTAAAAATCATCTGATATGTGAATTATCAAAATTAAAAAATAATTATATAATAGAAGTATAAACAAGTAAGTCAAATTGTCCTCTATGTTTCACTGATGATTAAAAAATAATAATTAATATTTTACCTATCAGAGATCTCGTAGTTATAAAAACAGGTGAATTGAGCGAATTCTTAAGCTACTTCACTTTTATCAAACGGAATATGCTTTTAGATAAATGTCTGAGAGTGTAGGCTAAGCAAAACAACAGGAAAAAAGTGAGGCAGGCACAGTCAATCGAAAGCGTAATCGGTACCGACTTAAAAACGAGGATATGACATCCATGCGCTATGAATGTTTCTGTTCGAAACAATATTTCAGTTATGGGGCAGTGTGGCAGCATCTCAAGAAAAATCATTACTAATTTCATCGGGCAAACAAGTATTTTTCTGCCACCAACGTCATTGAAACGCAAGATCCAATGTATGGATTTAAAATAAAAAAGATCGTAAGATAGAAGGTGAATTTCTGTTCGCAGATACAGAAGGAATAGGAACAGAGGCAGTTATATATGTCAGCTAAAAAACGATAGTCTCCCTAGTAGAAAAAGGTAAACTCAACATTGATGCACATCCTGCAAATGAAATTAAACTAATCGTTGCTGTAAAATGGCGAGCAAAACAGGAAGATGGTGTTGACTGAACGTAAAATGTCAAAATACAAGCAGATAATATAATTTCTCAAGAAGATAGTACATTCATATGAATAAATCCTTCGAAGACTCAAGATAAAACCAATTGTGGATGAAATCGATAAGCCACTTCTGCCTCCCTATCAGGACAGCCGGGAAGATGAAGATGACGAATAATACCTTCCTGAAAGATGATTAGTTTAACTATAAAGCATATTCATAATTATTTGGACTTTCGTAGCCAAGGATGCTTGGCAATATCTTTTATTTTGATGCGGCCTTCGTTTGTTTTTTTCAGCATTTTTTTGAGGAGGTCCTTCAGTTCGGGAGCATATTGCTAATTGATAGGTATTCTATGTTAACGAGAAGCTACTCCTGACTGAGATATTTATGCAATTCCTCCAATGTCTTAATGCTGAAAGGATGCCTCTTCTCCAACAGCTATAGCAGAGTTATGCCAAGTGACCAAATATCCAATGATCGGCCATCTACCATTCTTTCGTTATCGATTCCAATGATAAGCTCAGGAGCAGCATATCCTTTTGTCCCAATAAATTTGTTGTTAATTCTAATCATTCCATCTGAAGGGACAGTCTAATTTATTGATGCCATACTTATGAAATATTGAAATCAATGATCTTAAGTTGGCCTTGGTCGTTCAACAGCATGTTTTCTGGCTTGATATCTCTATGAATAATATTATTTTAGTGGACTAAATATACTACATTTTACTGTAAGAAAGACCTTCCACCATTTGCGAAAAATATCCTCTAACTTCTTCTCTCCATTACTCATCCTGTATTGTAAATTTATTGGCAGCCACATTAATCAATGACCCCTTTGGACAATACTCTAATACAATAAATATCCTCTCCTTCTCGACGGAGAATATCGCCTCCTTGAATTAAATAATATTAGGGTGTCTTAATTTAAGCAGCAAGTTGATTTAGGCATTGATCATTTTGATTAGTTGTTTCTGCTTAATGAAATACTTTTTCTTGATTTTTTAGAACCACAAGATCTTCATGGCCTCATTCACAATATATTTACGTAGAATTTGTCATCGTTTTTGGCGAGACGCACTGTGCTATGTGCTCCCCGACCCAACAGCACGTTACTAATTATGTATTGATTTATTTCAATGTCTTGATTTAGACGATCGATCTCGTGATGGTAAGCCAATACTTTATGTTCAATATCCGACTACATGTTTTCAATCATATTCTTACTCTCTGTACGGTTTTATTGCAGATTAACTTCGCTATTTTAGAGAGCAGGCCTCGAGAGAGGAGGCAATTTATCAACAGCAGTGATGAGATTGATAGCAAAATAACAATTTAGGATGGAAGGTTGATGACTTTGATATTTTTAAAGATTGGCAAAATCTCTGCCGTTGGATGCTATGTTATTAGAATGATACACTCATTCAACTGTCGACTGAGGTGCATCTATTCAATAATAAGACGATAATTAATAACAAATTAGGCGAATAAGAAAAAGTAAGGCTTAGAATGATTAATCAGTGAATATTCATAACAAAAATGCAATAAGCCCTTTCCAAATGAGCGATCGAAGGATCGAGTTAAAAATGGGAGTACACAGGGTTTGAACCTGGACCTTCGGATTAGGATTCCGACGCTTCGTCTAAAAGCTTTACTCCCTTGCCTATTTAACAATATGAAGACATATTTATGTATGAAACTATCAGGTACTCTCCTAATTGAACTTTACTTGACTGCACATCTGTATCTAGTGCAACAAATATTCCTTTAGTTATCTCCTTTTCCTGAGATGCTCCAAAATTGATGTTTTACTCAATTTTTTACTAGTTAAGAGAGGCATCAAAGAAGTCTCACTTCTTAGGTAATAAAAAAGTGTTCGGCGAAGAACACTCCTAAGCTCATCCATCGGCAATAACTGCAATCTCTTTACACTTTTAGCCAACATCTTGGCATGGACCTTTCCCGGCTCTATCTCACAGATCTCCTTGATATTCTTGCGGCTCAGGTATTTGGTGTTTAACTTCTTCAAATTTTTCGCGAAGATATAGAAAATTTTGGTCCTTTCATCACTTTTCAGCAATTCTTGAATAATGTCATGACTCTTGAGGGATGAGCATATATAGGAAAAAACATTATTGATTAAATTTGATTCTAAATTTTTACGATAAGTTTTTTCACATTTGGGAAGTTGTTTGGATATGGCTTTTTTCGCCTTTGCAGGCAAAGCGGTCGCCTTTATCTATTACTTTTATTAAAGTGAGGCAGGCTCAATCCATTCATCATCTGAACAATTTTCTTCTTTGAGTCTCACTTAGGCAGGCTCTTCACAGTTTTCTTCTTCAGGGTCGTGATCATCAGTTGGGCGTTCGGATGGGTCATTGAACTTTTTGACATAATCTGTATAAAAAGGATAAGTGAGGTTGGGAGGGCTGCAATAGAGCGGTTCACTAAAGGTATAGTCATAGACGTTCGTCATGGAGTTGAAGTAGATGGCAGTATCTTCAAAAGGAGGATAGTAGTTGAGAACTTGGAAAGGATAGATCATGTTAAATTAATAAATATATCATGGAAGAACAGCTGTCTAATTTAACATTGGAAAAATGAAACTTGGCAGTTTTTCTTCTGTTGTCTTACGACTTCTGTTACAATTTAAAATATGATCTCAAACCTTTTTCTTTGTATTTAATTCCAATATCCTTTTTAGAATTTTGGTCAGCTAATTCTTTGGTAAAATATATTGAATCAATATGAGAGAAATCCAAAGATCATGAATTTTGGTCGATTTAAATCGATTTAAACAGTGTATACAATTTTAGGTTGTCTTAATTTTGTCAATATACTCTTCAATTCAGTAACTTCATTTAATTAGAAATCTAAGTAAAATCTTTTTTTCCGTTCAAACGAAGGTATAAATTAAATGTTTCATGAAGTCAAGTTCTTAAAATAGGAGGATGAAGGTAATCTGATTTCAATCGTGCATGTTTGTAATTAATCAGAACTTTGATGATTATATTCTTGATTTTGTTTTATTAACATCAAAATCAATGAATGAAAACTAACAGACAGTTTTTCATAAGTGAATGTTTTTTCTAACAAAATTATCTTCAGATCAGATACATTTTGTTACATTTAAAAAATATGAGCTAAATTTGAATATTTGATAATAATTATCAATAAAAAATTAACGAACTCCTTGGTTTTTATGACAACACATCATCAGGCATATTATTGATCAGATGCAGCGTCATTTTATTTATAGGCTTCATTCATTGCCATCTTTATTTTAATTAAAGTATTGCAGTTAGTTTTGATGGCTTTAATATGGACTCTTCACCACGTAAATAGTTAAATAATTCATAAATTATGTGTATTACACTGATTGAAGATAATTTGCTTAGCAACTAATTTAATATACTTTAAATATTAATCATTAAATATGCTTTTGAAATATCAGAAGGCTCATTGATCTGATCAAATAGAACAAAAAAGCCTACTCTAAATTTGACATGAGATATCACCTGGTTTCAGTGAAAATACGTTTACCTACAATCTCTTAAATCTTTAAGTAATTTTTGGAACCCTAAAGATAGTTATTAGCCTATATCTTTTTATGAATGTCTTTCTTGAGCATATCCCGTTGCAAACTCAGGTAAGTTTTACGGAAGGATTCCGAATATTAGTAATTTTTTGTTGTGGTTCGAAGCATCGATTATTAAGATTATGTCCTTAGCTTACTGTGGCAATTCTTATCAGAGTAGGGCTTAAATGCAGGAGTAGGATTGAGGACAAAACTAATATTAACAATCTTAGCAGTATTGTTTTACGCTGCTTCTTCTCGAACTGGAGAAGGAGTAACACTAACACTCTGCATCTTTTTGCGGATATAATTGACCCTCTTCGGTCTTTATAAAATGGCTTCCCTCTTATCCTATAATTCTTCAAATTCAGTTAGGAATGATCCTCTCTTTGCCACTTTTAAAATCTTTACATAGTTCCCTTTTTTCTACGATGGCATTTCTGGATGGTACTTCTTCTTTTTCCTGGGACTTGGGCAAAATAATTCCTTTATTACTCCTTTTTATAAATCATCTTTTGAGTTTTCGCTGTCTGATTTACCCTCACTGAGTTCATCATCACTGCATTTCAAAATTTCCTTTGTATTCTCACTGGAGATTTCGTCAAGTAAATCACTGAGGATATTTTTGGATCCGAACGAATTTGACAAAGATTCAAAATGTTATGTCTTGAGCTTCTTGCGGTGGGATGAAATTGTAACGGGATGCCCCTTAATAAAAGAGGCTTGAATTTTCTTTACTCTTTATTCTTTTGATTTGATATATAGTTACCTCTATTTTTTCTTTCTCTGTTTAGCCTCCTAAACCCCTTTGAGTAGCAACCAATAATCATGCAGAGCAAAGCAAACTTGCTCCCCAGCCTAGAACCAATTAATTATAGTAAATGGCACATCTTCAAGTTTGTCCTGATTGTAATAGCTTCCATTTGAAGCTTCTAGAGTATAAGCAAAATGAATGCCAATTTATCTCAGCAAAACAGCTCTCGCAGTGGATTGCTTTCCTGGTGCTACTTTGAACACACATGAATAATACCTAAACTGATTATATCTTCTGGATAATAGCTTAGGAAATAACCTACTTTAATAATATTTGGGATTTGTAAGAGGAAACTACGGTCCATAAGTAAAGATATTTTTCTTTACAGTATGCCCATGAAAATCGAGGAAGAAATTGAAATCCTTTTGATAGATGGATTTGCATCGTTGAAGTAAAGCTTTTACTTCATAAATTTAGACGAAAAGGGTACTGTCAGGGTTGATGAACTCACGGTTAAAGTCACGTCCAGATAAACCAGTTCGGTAGTTGCCAATCGCTACGCCGTCTGGGTTTACCATTGGAATGATTTTGAATACAAATTTAGAACGCATTTCCTCAGATTATGGGGTATAGCCGCAAAGCCAAGATATAAACCCTTCCATCATAAAGGAGCCATTGGACTCGCCTGGATGAATTCTTCCAGTTACAAAAATTAATTTTTTGTTCGGATATATTTTATCAGCGTTAAAGCAGTTCTACTATTTAATTGCCTAGCTTGTGATTGTAATGAGGGGAATTTTCAGACCTCCTAAACTAACTAGCATATTGTTGACAGTTAAGATATCTCTATCTTTGTTTTTGCTAATGATTTTATCAAGAAATTGGCCCAATCGAGTGTAAGTATAAGGTGGACAATAAGCTATCTCTAAACAATCGTTCTTATAAGGAGTAGAAATAGTGAAGGAGAGCTTAAAGAACTTGTCTTCAGCTTACATCTTCAGTTTGTTGTGTATTTTAGTTTGATTCTTTGTATAGGTGATATCTTTACCTGCCTGATGCCATCCTTCATCATCGATCTCTAATGATTTACAAGAAAACATGTAGGGCTTCATTCCCCGTAAATAGAGAGTTTTTCCTTTTTGAAAGTTGCATATATTGATTCGATACTCTACTCCAGGACTCAGATTCATTAATTTGAAGTAGTACCATTGCAAATGTCCTCGAGTATTGGCATCAATTCGCATAAAGCAGTCATACTCATACTCCTCTACTTGAAAAACTGCATCCAAATTGCCTGATTCGAACATTGATTCGAATTGTAAGATATCTGGCCGTTTATGAGGGTTTGAACCACAGAATTGACGGTCAGTTAGAATAATATTTTGCTTCCCCAAATATTAATAGGGAAATTATACTCCTAGAATTTTCCAAGCCTAATATGTGCTATTAAAATGAGGGCCGAGGTAGCAGAGGTGTATATCAGGAGGTTTTCTTTGAAAATATACCTTGAGTGTTTAAATTAAAAATTGATCGGGGAAGATGAGAGGAATGGGTTTGGGCAATGCAATTTTAGGTTTCCATCTGCATAATTGATTAAATACCCTGTCAAAATGTCAGGTTGGAGGGAGTATACTTTATTTTTGATTTATTGAGAGGGGTGCAATTTATTCATGATATCATTGGCAATCGCTTTTTCTTCGGGAGAGTCTTCCTTGCATCTAACATTGAGGATGTCTTATCGTTATTATTCGTTGCTGGAGAAGCCATCCTCGATATCACGGCCATTGCTACTCTGCATACTTGGCTTCGATAATTATATCGACTCTGGGTTTACAATAAATAGGTACAAACCGACATAATAACTATGTTTCATCATTTGTTGATATTATGGAAGAGGATAATTTGATTGATTAGGTGTTTATTCCACATTAAAAAAACTCAATTTATCTTTTTAACAAATAAAATATTGTAATAATTAATTATTGTAATCAGGACATGTTTATTCTTTTTGATTTTATAGGAGATTAAAAAGCGTTTAAATTTAATACAAAAATACAGGATAATCTCAATCAAGTATCCGCTGTTATTCATAAATTATATTCACGATTTAAAATTGCATATATTTTTATCACTTCATAAAAACTATATCTCCTCACCAGATACACTCATACACACGAAAGGGTAAAGAGATTCAGTGACGAAAGGAAACTATAGTGGACGACAACAAACCCTTTCGTAATTGTAGAACCACTCAACCACATTACGAGAATGGCACACAGCCAAATGCAAAGTTTATTTTTGACTTAAGCCATTTAGTGACTCATTTACCACGATTCCGTTCTAGGATAAGCAGCCCATCCCTCCCTTTAAATTGTATACCATCGCTTGGTTGTTATGCTTTATCACGAATGTCTCATTTCTTTTACTTTAAGTCACCAAACCAAAGTAAATGGGATAGGGACTATCCTGAATTAACTTAATTCCAATCACTGTCCTTCCTTTTTCTGAGAAGCTTGCTTCAGCAACAATTTGAAAATATTTGGCTCCATTTGACCTTTATCCATCGGAAATGAGCTTGATCCGATTGTTTGTGAAGTCAAACTTATTAAAATTTGGGTGTTCGGGATGGATCTAAAAATTAAACTGCTCGATTAACTTGATCTATATCATTGGTCTTTAGTTGGGCTTGATAATTTTCCTCCCTATATTTGCTCCTCCCCACTTCAATATATTCCCTCTTTTCGCTCCCAAAATTTCCTCTTCATCCATTTGCACTTTTTATGTTTCATCGTTTATTAATATCAATGGCTTTTATGCTTTAAAATGAGAAATATATTTCTCCAATTCTATAATCTTTAAATTTTGTTGCTTAATCTTTTCCTATAATTTAGTATTGATATTTTCAAGCGAGCTAATTCTTTTTTTTAATACAAAATTTTGACACTACAGCTATTCTTATGGAGTAATCTTCGATCCATTGAGATCTAAGGACATCTCTAATTTTTTGGATGCCATCTGAAGGATGTATTTAAGTTCACCCTTATCAGCTTTTTCGTAAAATTAAATATGATCATCTTTGCACGCTATGAGCTCCTTGAAAATCTATGCAACATTTGCAAAACAACTTTGAAATGAATTTGGAAGTTGAGTATGTTAATATGTGTTTGCAAAGTAGATCTCTTTGTTTTCATTCCTAAAAGCCCTAAGTGTGAGCTTATCCTGCTTGAGAAAGAGAAGAATGGTAAAATTGCCAACAGTCTTGAATCCCTGAGAACTTTCGTTTGATTTAGTTTTCATGATTCTATATATTATCCCGTTCTCGATCAACTGTAAAGCTACATTTATAATTTATAAAAATGAGTCCAAAAATATGTGTCGATAAACTTGTATCTGTTATTGCAATGTTTTCCAATCTCTTTAATTATTAATATTCTGATCGGTTCTAGAATTGTATATAAGGTACTAAATCTATGCCTATTTATTATATTGTTTGTTCTAAGTATTTTTATGGAGTCGACTATATCTCTGACTTTCAACGAAAAACTTTAGTTAAGACAATTACTCTCCACTTTGCTCCCGAGGCAATAAACATACTATAGCAGTACTTATGATAGGGATAACAATGAGCTAAAGAAAAATATATTTATTGCTCTCAAATGTGCAAAAAATTAATTAGATTAAAAAACTTGGATTGTTGACACCTCCAGGAAAATAATGAGGGAAAACTCATGCTTGCCTGAAAAAAAAATCGAAAGAATGTCCCCATTCAAAGAGGAACAAAATGGCACAAACATTGATTTGCAAACTGGGTTTAAAAATTTGAGGCAAAAGCTATTTGACCAAGAGAAAGACTCTCAAACTTATTTTGCTCTCATGGGCCTTTTATAATAGTTAAAAAATCTGAATGAAAAAGGATTCATGGGCTTTAGGATGAAGCTGTTTTAATTAAAGGAAAACTACTTATTTCGAGATTGTTTGTTTTAAATTGCCACTCGATGCATAAAACCCTCAGGAGATACAGTAAAAATTGTTAATTTACTCGGAGTAATTATGAGACATGGTCCTGCTGAGGTTTTCGATGATTTAAAAGGAATATCGAATCCGTAGCTTAAATAACAATTTGAAAGGCTGATTTAGTTCATGCTGACGGATTGTGTTCATGTGACAAAGAGGTCAAATCCTCTTAATGAGTTTCTAAGAGTAATGAGCTAATATTTATCATCTGATACCTAAATTTTATCGGCCCTCAACAGTCTTCCTGATAAAATAAAGTTAATCTGTCGTCCCCTCTACTAATAGTTTATTAGATTGAGACAAAAGAACAATAATTAAGTTAAAAGTCGTACCAATATCCCAAGTTTTTCTGGTTACAGTTAATATTTGGATCCGAGATTAAAGCAAGCTACTGATGAAAGTATTTAACAGTTAGTGAAAGATTGTAGTTTATCAAAGCAGCAAAACGATCAGCTTTAGAAACAATTAAGAGATATCAAATAGTGCTTAACAAATTTAAATAGAATTGGATCCTCCGAGGAAGCGTATTCCTAAATTGAGAAATCATTAAATAAATTCGACGAATAAACTGAGCATACTTTGGGTAGGATTTACAAGCAACTGAGGAATTATTTGTAAATGTCAAAATAAAAATAACTCGATACATCTTTCAATTCTACAGACAGAAAAAACTTTTCCTACAGTTTTTACCGATCACCTGATAAAAAATAACCCAATTCCAGTTTTACCTAGGATAAAAATATCAGTCCAAGATATCAGGAAAATGATTAAGATTTGAAAAGCAGACTTTAGCGCACGTAATAATAAATAAAGAGATTGCGTAAAAATAGTAAAAGTCCAAGCGATAAAGAACTGGAGTTAATTGAATAAAACTAACAATTAAAGGCGGAAGTTCATTGCTTGAAGGAAGAATTGAAAGAGAGAATTGAGTAAAACCGATCACTGAAAACACAAGCATCCAGAATGAGCAGCGAGTATAAAAATTATAAGAATACTTCTGTTTCCAGAAGATCTGATGATCCCAAAGAATAATCTGAAAGTTTTATTGAAATGCTGAAAGATAGTAAAGCACAAATAAAGGAAAATGGAGAAATTTAAAGTCTAAGGAAATAAATCAAATTAGAAAAAGAGAAAAATAATAATTTGATTTACCTCATCTAGGACTATTAAAAGAAGCTTCAGCATTATGAGAAGAATGAAAACTCCAAAAGTTATGATGATTTAAAGAAATAAAATACTGAATTGGTAAAACTATTACTGCTAAAGAAAGAAAACAAAAGAACAGAATCCACCGCCTTGAGCTAGCTTTAAAATATCAAGGAAAATAATGCCAAATCAATTCAAAGATACAATGAACTTGAGGATCAAACGTCATCATTGAGAAATTAGCAAAGTACAGTGAAAGCCTAAAATTAAAAATTGAAGATGGAAATAGCCAATATTAATTAAGAGCTAAAGGCATTGAGACAATCAAAAATGAATTTTACTCAATAGCGGTAGAAGATGAAGGACCTCAGCTAAACGTTTAATTCATTAAAAAAAAAATATGGTGATCTGAATTGCGGATACGAAGATCTTTAAAGATAAAATAATTAGCTTAAGGAAAGGCTATTCTCCCCTTCTAATAATTCTTAAAGCAGTACACCTAAGAAATAATAAAAGTTTTTATATTAAAGGAGATAGACAAACAATAAATATAACGAATTATTATAATCAAGCGCAAAAAGGGAAAACGAGTTAAAGAAGCAAATCGATCTTAAATAGGCCCAATTAATGGGATTAAAATCATTGCATAACAACTCCGAATTATCTCTTGCCCCCATGAGAGATAAAGTAACTTACCTATAAAACTCAATTAAACAATTAAACAAAGATCTAAATTGGTGGAAAGCGTAAGCAGCAAAGAAATAACAGTAAACTCTGGAGCTGAAGTCAAAGTTAAATCAGTACTAACAATTCCAAAAATGATTTAGAATGAATTAATTTAATAGAACATGGATGATTTAATATCTTCCATTTAGAGATGTTGTTTCAAAAGACATCTTCTCTGCCTCTGTTTTTAAAAAACAGATGCATCAATGTTCAGTTTTTCTATAAATTTATTATCAGTAAAACAGTGTATTTTTGGATAATATTATGCTAAGAAACGGCAAGCATACAATAGAGGCTCACTGCCTTCCAAAACCCATAAAACCTTTCACTCTAAATTTGTTTAATATCTTATCCAACGGAGTAAGTGACTAATAAAAACCTGAGGATCTTTCTAATGTGGAAGAAAAGGAATTTTTTTAGAGTGAACCAGAAGAACCAGATGAAGATTATATCGAAGAATTCCTTGGAAAGATATAGAGAATTGATAAGGAAGATAAAAAAGAAGAAAAGGCCAAATTTTTAAGCAAAAAAAGTCTAAGATTATAGGACCAGTAAATCATAGAAGTGTCAGAGGAAATCGACCCAGGCTCCAATTTTGAAGAAGGCGAATCAGTCATACTCGAACATATTGACTTTACCTCAGATGATCATGATGCAGAAAATACTCCCAAATGGAAGCCTTAATTTTAATGTTCGTCAAGCTACGATCAAAAAGAGACGTATACCATCAATTGCATTAATCCACTTGCAGGAAAAATAAATGATAATGAAACTCTTTCAAATTAAAGTCCTCGTGATTTAGAAATGGAATCTCTAAAGTTAAATCGGAATCCTTCGAGTTAAAAGATCAATAAGAATTAGCAACATAAACTACCAAATAAGAGCTGCAATGATAGACATATAGAGGATAAATAGGATAGCTAGGGCTATTTCAAGCAGCAGATATAACAACAATAATCCATCAAATTTAAAGACCATAGGAATATTATGAAAAAATGCAACAATGGAGTTCATCTAAATGATGAAATTAATGGCTTTTCAAGAAAGTTTACAAGAAGTCCAACTGCTGAAAGAGACCAAAAACTAGAGATATCTAAATATAGTTCAGGTAAGGATCTCTTTAGCAACTATAGTATCAGAGATGAATTATAGTATAATACTGCATCAATTGTAAGCAAGGGTCAATTAAAAGTCTAGACAGAAAATCATTATTTCCAAACATAAATTAGGGGATATGATCTATAAGCATAAACTTAAAACTTGCATTAATAACTGGAAGTCATGATAACCAAACTGAACAAATCTGAAGATTAAAACCTTAAACTTAAATCAAAATCAAAACATTATATCGATTAAATCAATAGACTTACATAAGATTTATAGTATTATCGGCAACAGATGTAGAATCTAAAAAATAATAATAGAAGGCTTATATAGACACAAAACATGGAAATCGATCTGAAGCAAAGCAAATAAATTAAAAAACAATTCAATGAACAGGCTCAACCTTAAAAATAGGAAGATTTTAACTCTCAAAGACAACCTAAATCATTAAAAAGATCACTGTAAAATAGGGAATACAATAAAATATAGTCAAATGCCTACTCTTCACCAATTTTCGTAAGTAACTTATCTTTAAAAAGTGATGATCTTCAAAGCACATCGAATGCTTACTTTGATAAGCTAAAGTCATAAAATCACTATCACTGCCTCAAAAAGATTTAAGAACTTCAAGAGTATATCTTTGACATTGAGCAAAAAATATCTGGAATCGATATTTAGGTTGAAAAGAAAGTAAAATCTGTTGAGGGAATGATTAAATAGTAAACTATAGCAAAATGCAACTAAAAATCAAAACTTATAATGAAAGGCATGCAGGATTAAATAATAAAATTGCAGTAAAATTTAAGAACCACTTAATAATAAAAGAAAGACCTCGATGAAAGATATATTACCATCGAAAACATACTAAAAGCAAAAGACAAATAAATCATTAGTTTAAATAAAGAAGTGGAGTAAAAGAAAAGAGAGATAGAATTACTTAAACTGTAGGAATATAATCCTGATATACAAATATCCTATTCTTCACCCATATCTCCCAAATCAACAGAAATTTAACAACGTTATTCCAACAAAATTAACGAAAATTATCCAAAGAAAACATACAGACCATAGTCAAACTATCTTTCTTACATATAGATTGGATCACCTAAGGCTGCTTCAGCACGGCATCTTGATAATTGCAGCTCATAACAGTACCTACGTCCAGAGGACATTTCCTTCTATAGACAGGATAGAAAAAACCTTATTAGATTAAATTAAAATAAAATGACATCATCATTTTACAAAACTCCTAACTGCTATACTGAGGCTCGGAAGCTGTCTCCCTTCAGAGAAATCACGTCTCGAGATATGCGGAATAAAAGCCGATCATCGATTAAAAACCAAGATTTTAAGCAAACTCATTAACTGATGAGTATTAACAGTAAAATACAAAAGCTGAGACAGTAGATTAATAAAGAGCTTGACTCCATTCATTGATTATTTAATGATTTATCATTTCTTTTAATTATAGTCTTAAAATCATTTAAACTTCCTTTAATGGTCGGCTATCTTTAAATCGTTAATACTGGCATAGCGTTTTTCCATATAACCGTTCTCATCAAATTACCAGTTTTAATTTCCATAAGCTCGCCACCATTGATGGTTGTCATCATGATATTAATATTCGAATCGAACTGCAATTCTATTCCCTTCGAAACACCATAACTATTTTTTTAATTTATAATCATGCTATTTTGTCCATTTCCTTTTAAGGAAATCTAGTATTTACTATCTACCTTTTAAAAACTAATTGCGATTTCTCCATTAACTATCTTCAGTATAAGCAAGAATGACTTTCTATGGATTCTTTGTGTTCCAAACGTCTTCAGCAGCCTGTACTTTTTGTAAGGCTGTTTACATTGTAAAGGGAGGAATCGGATATCTTTTGTTTTCCATTGATAAATATCTTTAATTAGCATCATATAAATATGATAAATGATTTAAAATCAAAATGCGCAAGCAAAATTGCCAGGCCATCTATTTTAATCTATTATAGCCACCCTGTTATGCTCAAATACAAATTTTTATACAGCATCTCTCACAGTCATACCAATTGATTCTGGAATCCTCTGCGCATTCACATCATATCTTCTTGCATATACAGCATAGACATGAGCAGAGCAGGAGATGGTCCAGATATGATGAGTTGAAAATTGAAGAAAGTTCTTAACAAAATTTAAATAATTTTTCCTATAAGTTTAAATATTATCCAGCTGAGTAGAGTTACAATCTTAAAGTGTAAACCCTTATTTTCCCTCTTTAAGGCAATTAATATCTAGTAATGAAGAAATAGCTTCGGGATCATATTGAGAATTAATAATGAGAACTTTGCCTTAGATCAATGGATAAACGTATTCAATAAAGAGGCATTTATATTATTGGTTTATCATAGCCAAATTGCACAAGGTAAGGGGCGATTTTTCATTAGCATTGGCTACAATAAACAAATTTTTCAAGGATTCTTACATTTTAAAAATGTCTGTTTCAGGGGAGGGGACATTCAAGAAAACTCCAGAGTCAGGAACTGAAAACACTGCAGCTGGATTATCCAGTAAACTTCGAACATAATTTGTCCATAAATATGTGGCAATTCCTCCCGCAGAAGATCCAGTGAGAAGAATTCTTTCTGCAGCAGCTAAATTGTATTTTTCAAGTAAATATTTAAAGTGTGATCTTGTATTATCTGCTCCTCTGAAATATAGCTCAGCATCTTTGTATTTTATTGAAATTTTATTCGACCCTTGATGAAGAGAACCATCGCAGTAGTTGATTAATACTTTTGTCCATGTTGCGAATTTACTCAAATTAGGATCAGTAGACATATACCCACCATTAATGATAAGATCTTCGGGTAACTTTTAGCTGCTTCCTAGATCTGTTTTACTTCTTTGATAGCAATTTTATAGCACCTATTGTAGACTGCCTCCACTGCACGATCCTCCACCGTTAAAAAAAATCAAAAAGTTTTTTTTATCTCCACCCTAGTGAATATGAAGAGCTGGAGGCGATCCGTCGAGGCATTTCGCTTGGGGATCAATATTATGTATCACCTTTTTATATGGTTGTTCATCACATATTGAAATTACGGCGAAAATTATCATGCTTGTCATAAGGGCAGGACTAACATGAAAAATCCTCTTCATTGTTAAATTAATATTTTAAGCAAAATAGGTAATACATATCATAATCAATCATTAAAATGATTCAAACTCTCAAATAGCGACTTCCACATAATGTATGGTCTCCGTTTCTTCTTCCTTTTGTGGATCCCACGCGAATCATCGCAAATAGACTTGCTGGAATTGATGAATCTTCTTTTGTGTGCTAATTGACTAAACTTTGATAGTTGTCGACTGATACTCTTTTAAATTCCTTAAATTAATCAAATTTCATCTCTTAAAAGTGATCTGGCTAACTTTCTTCTTCCTCAGTGTCTTTTGGTTTTACAGATTTGAAATCTAACCCATATGATACTTTAGCTTTCATCTAAAGATCACTAATTTGTTTTCTCAAATCGCAAAAATCTTTGCCTTTGGAGTTGATGGTTAAAACTGGTGTAGAATTCTTGGTATAATGCCGATCCTTTTTGAGTTGAGATTGTTTTAAAAGATTATTTGCCATTTTCTTGCGCATTGGAAGATATAGAACATCGTCTGGGGATGGTTCAGTATTTATATATTAATTTAAACTGATAGTTGCTGCTCCTGGCTCTACTTTTGATTCAACTGTGTCTTATTTTTTGAATTGATCCTGGTGCACGGTCTTGGATAGTTTTTATGTTTTTTTTCTATTTTTTCGGAGCCTTCCTTAGTTTTTTTTGTTCACTTACCATCCATTAACGTCATTGACCATTTTGTCTAGTTTTTCAAAAATAGCGTCTGTATTTTCTTAAAAATCTCCAAATTATTATTAATTCTTAGGGCTAAAATGCTTGGTACTGTTTGATTTTTTGGGCTGTTCTGGTAATGGAATTTCTAAAGGTTAATTGGGATTTATTATAGTGCCTGTCTTGGTTAACTTAAAGAGTTCCTCGATGCAATTTATCTTTTTATCAATCGACTACTACTTTGACTATATCAAACTTTAGGTACCTGCAAAATGTTCTTTTTCTATGATCTTTTTTTAAGAAACTCGTCAAACTTTTTTAAAGTTTAGGAGCTATGATTTGATTTTCCGCGGCGTAACATTGACTTTCTTTAATGGAATTTGTATTATTATAATAGAAAATAGGCTATTTAAATCGCTTCATAAATCAGGTTGTTGTTTTTCCTATTTTTATGGCTATTGGCCTATTAAATTTTCAGTAGTATCTTCAAGGATAGACTCAATAACACTGTCTTCAGATTCAAAAAATAATGAAGGCTACATCCTCCGGGAATCCTGATTGGTTAAACGCCATTTGATATTGAGAATTTCCTCATCTTATTCTTCCTCACTCAAATTAGCTTAAAGCTTAACGTTCTCTTCAGAATCATAAGAATCTTCTTGAGAATACAATTCCTCTTCATCTTAACTTTGCTCCTCCTTCTTGACTTCATGCTCATATTAATGTTTAGCTTCCATTTTGATGTCATCTTCTAGCTTAACGTTATTTCTGAGCTTGTTCTTATATAATCTTTATCTAAATCTTTCATACCAGCCCTTACTAAAGTTAAAATATTATCTTCCTGGTATCTTAAGATCCTCCATAATTTGCTTTGCTTGCTTAAGGATATGCTTTCTTTTCATATCAGGATTATTGCGTATAAATTTCGCAAGTCTTGCTTCCATTTCTGGAAATAATGCCTTCCTACCTCCTTCCTTCTTCTTTAACTCCTTAGTATGGTACCATCTAGTAATGTTTTTGGGGTGAATCCCATGCTATTTAGCCTTACTTCTGATTATTTTGGACAAACAGGCGTTGGTATTTTATAATTACTCTCTGATGGAAGCAGTCAATTTCTTCTTGAAATCAAGTGAGTAGCTACGATATGTTATTGAGCCTTTCCGCTTTCCATAAGCTCCTGGCTACTGCTTCACTTCGATTTTAATTTATCTTAAGTTAATTTTGTCGGCTTCTTTCTTGAGCTTTATATCGATGCGATCGTATTTGTTTTCATTTCTCATAATGATAGCTTGAGTCTGTTCAAAAGGTATTAAAAACGATAAAATGTCTTTAGCCACTTAGACAAGTAAACCTCCAATTTTGTCAGAGATCATTTTGAGACTTTTTTCAATTATCCTAAATTGTTTATATTGATTAAAGCCTATTTTTATATAAATGTAGAGTCAATCAAAAAATATGGATTTTATCTCTCCATATTAAATAATAATAAAGGAAGAATTCTCTTCAGTGATATTTAGGAAAAAGATATAACGATGATTAGTTATATGCTATTTAATAATAAAAAAAACATTTTTATTTGAATTTTCATTGAATTTATTATTACTTTCTTTGAGTTTATTTATATATCAAGGCTGTAAAAATAATATGGAAGATTAGCTCATTACATGAATTTGCATAAAAAATCATTCAATTTACAGAAGATTTCTCTCAATACAAAAGCTACATTATGTTGGTAATCATTTGCTTTGTTAGGCTTAATATGATTTTTCGTTTAGATTGTTTGGAGTTTAGGGCTTATTCTAGAACTTTTTAATATTACGAAAGTATTTGAGAGCAAAGGACAGAAGATGATTCATCCCTCGAAGGGAGTGCAAATGAATGAGCGAATTTATGTTAACCATTTTTAACTATTTTACTGATTAAGACACTTTTTTTCAAAAGACTATTACTCAAATGAGTTGTCTTTAGATTAGAATCACTCATATCATAAAGACTTGAACTTCGGCATTGAGATTTTTTTTATTTTACTTTTGTTTAATAATGATCTGAATTCATCCGATTTTTATCAGTTTTCTTGCATATTTTTACATAACGATCGATAAACTTAACCAAATTATTTAAAAATTATTTATTTCCATATCCAACTTGTTCTTTCTTTAAAAAAATCTCCACCTCTCCAACCAAATTCTGAGGAAACCAAAGATGAAATTATTTGTAGGGCTTTCCCAAATAATGTTTGTCCTCTATCTTGGAGCTCAGTCCATTCTGAGAGTATTGATTTAGAATAATGTGCATTCTCTTGATATCTTCCCGCAATCTGCAATTTTATTGTTTGACTTTTTCAATAGACTTCATTTATTTATCCACAGATTATATTAAATTGAATGCTCCCTTTCTCTCTTTCTTCAAATTTGCAATTTTACTCTTATAATATTCTACTTGCTTTAGTATTAGGTCTTTATCAACCTGAGTTTATGCTATTACGGTCTATAATCTTTGTATTTATTTTTATAACGAACCAGAGTTTACTTTTTATTGAACCAATTTGTACTAACCTCGTTGGATAGTTTCCTTCGTTTGACTCAATTCTGACTAAATCAGTTTTATCTTTTATTACAATTTGATAATCTATTTTTTCAAAACTGCGTTCTACTCTTCTTTCATATTGAGGTTTCTTAGACTTTGAGCGACTCTTTCTTTTAAAGCTATCACCATTTTTGAACCCTGCGGACCTATGCTAATATTCGAGAATGATATATTTTATGAATGCTCAGTGAGAGCATGGCTCTTTTTAATGCCATTGGTTTCAATTTTCGATCGAGATAATTCCTCCATAGACGAATCACTATCTTCATTTTAAAGTATTTGTTGATATTTATCCCTAATAGACTGTATATTCATGTACTTTCTAACGAATATAATGTCACAAAATTATGATTAATGATATTAATCTTATACAGTAAACACAATCAAAGGTCTTAGAGCACGTCACCATAGGGGGTAGTTCCATACATATCAGATTCATATCCTGTTCCCAGTTTGGCCCCGAAGGTTTTTCTTTTCTTCTTTTATGGATTCATCAAATTTCTCTTTTTTATTTGTTGTTTTTTGGAACCAAATTTATCTCCTTTAAAAACTAATCTCTCTGACTCCTTTTATTTTTTTTACTTTTCCTCTATTTCTTGCTTTTCAACAACAAATTTGTCATTTTGCTCAGTAATCTGCAGACATTTTACTTTCCATAGATTTATCATGAATTTGCGAAGGGCTTTTTTGAATTCATCAGGATTATTATAATGGACGCGACTTTCAATGCGAGTGCAACAGCTCATTACGAGCCCTTCTCCAATTTGCAGTTCAATATGGAGTCGAATAACAGTTTTTAACTTTTAGATGAAACTGGATTTTTGAAGACTATTTACAAAGTGAGCAGCAAATACCTTAATGGGTGATGCCAGCTGCAATTCTTCTTTGAGCTTAGTGAAAAAACTTAAATCTATGACTTTACTCCATATGGCTTCCTCGCAATCAGTAAGATAGAGTGTGCAAGGTTTGTTCAATTAATCTTTGATGATTAATAAATATTATTTTCCTTAAAGTTAGTATTTCTTATCTGTATTATTGATAATATCCACTAGCTCCTTGGGAGTGATTTAAACTTAGTTAAGGATCTCGCTCATCAAATGATGTTATCCTCTAAAAATGTATTTAAAGAGTGTGCTTATCAAATTGAACTTATCTCAATATCTACAATCAAATTATAGATAACAACTTATTTCGTTATGAATTTATCAAAATATTCGGTTTAATATATTTAATATATTCTCAGTAATCTCTTATATTTTCCAGTTTAAATCGTATTTTAACTTTAATATTTTATCTTTTGCAAGAAACGGTTTATTCTTTTTTTATTAATTATGTATGGATATTTTTAATAGCACAATTTTAAGTTTTTTGGCAATTTAATGATTGTTGATAACAATCAGCATGCATTCATATTCCCTAATAAAATGCAAATAAAAGAATACCAAGATAATCTATGATTAAAATTTGCTAAAAAATGTATATTGGCAATCAAATTTTACCTTTGATACTTTTATTTCACAATTTGGTATTTTTGTGGTACATCTCATCATTGTCTGTTTTAATTTTCAGCCAATTGGTTTTATCCTGAAAGATTCCTTTTGTGCATCTAAATAACGGTAGTTTTACCTCTGAAGGCAGTTCATCTATTGTGGAGTAAACAAGCCATGCTGTAGGCCGGAAATACACCTATCACTACAGTCATTGATGTGTGATTTGTTGAAAGATGTTGATATTGTTTCCATTTTTCTTCCTTTTGTAATTATTATTAATCCGTTTTTTAATTAGAGAAGAAGAACCAAATATAATAAATAGTGAAATTGATTTTTTATCAATATTATGATGTTATAAGATTGATATGAAGGAACTATCTTCGAGCGATAAAAATAATATGCAATGTCTTCAATTATCGTTTTATTAAAAAACTATTCGCAAAAAGTATACATTTTATAATCTTTAATTGTTGAGCAAATTATTTAAATGGGAAATTGCTGCACTTAAGAAGAGCCAATGGTAACCACGAGAACGACTCGATCTTATTAACTACCAGGATTTAACAGTACTCCTTTTCCTGAGAGAGTTTAACTTTTAAGTAGGTACTTTTAATACGAGAGATAAGGAAAAAAGAAAGTTGCTTGGGACAAACTTGATTCTTTAGATGGTATTGTTAAACTTTTTTATAAGGGATAGGACTATCTTCATGGACTAGGAGAGCGAGTTGCTGCATGGCTACCAAATATTGTGGAATTTCGTACTCACACTGATTGTTATGCCCATTTTACAGATGAAAACGTATATGACCTCTTATATCCTTTCAGAAGTCTCAAAAATTTAAAGATTTTAAAAATTCATCAATTTCCAATGAGTCAAAGAACTATGTCTATGATTGCTTAAAACTTTTCCTCATTATAATCTTTATCTATAGGTAAAATTAGTATTGGAGACTAAGGGGCAGATGCCATTGTTCAGTGGATGAAAAACCTGAAATAATTGGATGTTCATTCCTGCGGGTTGACCAACGAAGGAGTATTGAATATTGCGCGAAACATGAAGAATCTGAAGAAGCTAACAATTTGGGGCAACAAAACATCATAAAACTGTGATTAAGAAATCAAGCAGCTATCACTTCTAAATAAATGGTGATTTGATTAAATAAATATATCCTAAACATTATTTTCTTGATTCAGATTGGGTTAGAAGATGAGAAAAACTGTTTCGCAGATATATACAAAATAATTATCAAGCCAAGCTCATTGCTGAGTAGGCTCTCCCTATTCCTACCCTCCCGGAGTCTCATCTTACTCGTTGATTTAGAAATCAAAGTCTGCGTAGGTGAAACCCTCCAGATGCTCCTTGCTCTGTTTTGTATGCTTTCCTTCTGGAGAATCCATATTGAGATACCAGCTGTTCCATTTTTCAAAACCTCCGCTATTGAGATAAAATTAGTCTTTTTGAGGATCTTCCCTCTCTTGAAAATTAATAGGAGGCTTTATCTTACGATTTTATAAGGCAGTAAAATCAATGTCTTCAAAGAATTTATGCTTTTTTATTTCAGCCGCTCCTTATTTAGAACCTAAGCGTTGCTAGGGATTTCTATTGAAAAGTCCATTGAGCAAAGACTTAGCCTTATCGGAAAGATAATAAGGTAAAGGAACTGATTTTGTTACAATATTTTTGAGCATAACACTCTTATTATTGTTTAGAAAAGGAGGCCTACCAGTTAGCATGTCATAAATTAGAGAACCAAAACTAAACCAATCAGCCGCTTGGGTATAGCCTGTTCCCTTGATAACTTCAGGAGCAATATATTCAGGAGTGCCACAGAGACTATATGTTTTTTGGCTGGAGCTATACATCACTTTTGATAATCCAAAATCTGTAATTTTGATATGTCCTTCAGCATCCAGTAAAATATTTTACGGCTTAAGATCTCGATATATGATGCATTTCTAATGAAGATACTCCAGTGCTAATAATATTTCAGCTGCATAAAATTTTGCTTGTTGTTCATCAAATTTTCTCATTTTCCTCAACAGGTAGAAGAGTTAACCCTGAATAGTGATAAAAATACTCCTTGGAGCAGGTCAACAATTAAAAACAAGCGAGAAGATGTTTGAAAAGCGTAGTGCAGTTTAACAATAAAAGGATGGTTCATGGTCTATAAGATATATCGCTAGGATACAGCCTTTTTCTTCTCTTCCTGAGAGCTGATTTATTTTTTATTCAAAATTTTTAAAGCAAAATACTTGGGAGTCAAATTGATTCTTGATTCTGTGGATCTCATCCGTGAAAGTTTGCTTTTACTGGCTGAAGTTTATTCGTTCTGAATGGTAATTCTTGACTTTTTGCTTTATTTTTAGTCTGATGATTCTTTAAGTTCTTGATTTTAAGACTTGTCGTATATGTTGATTTCTTCTGGAATCTCATTATCTGGTTCTTGGTTTTCAATTAATTCGAGACTCATGATGTCCGTGTTTGAAGTAATAGGCTGAGTGTATTCTCTCTATTTAATGAGATAGACTTTTCCAAACGCTCCTCTTCCTAAGCCTCTTATAAGTTAAAAATCCTGGATTGTCTTTTTGGGAGGTTGGTTGCCTTTAATCTTTTTATTAATTTTTCTCAAACTGAACTCATCAACATTTTGAGTGGAAATTGAAAATTGAGAACGTGCATCATTGTCTCTCCATTCCTAATTTTGATTTTTATTCTCCTTTAATTTTTGACAGATTGAGCAAGCTGCATAATGGAAGACATACCGTAACTTTGATTGATTTCTGTGCATATCTTTAATTATTTACCGACGCCGACCTTATACTTCCGATGGGGGCATTCAATGAGAGCGTTTTATTACTGAACTGCTGCGCATACATTGCCCATTGTTGAATACTAATTTTTAAATTGAGGTATATATCTAAAAATTAATAAATCTGATGATATATCATCGATTACATCATTTTATTTGCCATTATAACACGACCAATTTATCCTACATAAAAGGACTTCGTTCTTACTAAACATTTAATTTAAAACAATTGATCGTATATAACAACTTAAATGAAAATCGTAATTACCCGCGAAGACAATTTTATTAACAATCATTACTGTGTACTAGAATTTAAGGGCAAATTTTAAACCGATGATCTACCTTCAAAAGGATTGGTTCGCCTTGGAACTCTTCAGCAGATAAGTTAAGAGATGTACCGATTGGAGATCGGCATTATGGATTTAGTTGGAAAGGCATCAAAAATGTAAGAAGGTTGGCTGTATACTGAAACAAGATAAGGGCAAGATGCAAACTAGAAAATAGTTATAATCAAAGGAGTAATATCAAAAAAAATACTATTCGATAAGCGACCATGCCCAAACATGTAGCGTTCATAAATTTAACCAAAGATGCTAATGACAAATGCTTTGTTTAAGCAATTGTAAATAAAAGGAGATAAATCCAGTGATAATGCAAATTGATTATCGCCATTATTGATTACTTAAGTCACTATAATAATTGATGAATATGATTGTAGACCTCACGAATCACTTCAGAACAGAACTCAATAAATATTCACAACCGGCTTCGGCTCAGTCGACAGTGGCAATGGTGTCTCCTAACCTTAAATTTTACGCTACATATTCAGAGGATATTCATAAGAAATTGGTTAAAATTAAAGATATTCTTATGGAGACCAGAGAAAATTACTTTTCTAATGCTTCATACAGCTATGAGGCCTTTACTGATCGGCAACGGTCTTAACTAATCGAAACAATCCGTAATAACCTTGTTGAGGTGAACGTGCAAATCAATGAATTAAATGAGGGTTTAAAGAAATAGACTCTTTTCAAAAAGCAGACGTATCTTATTGAACGATTCAGGGAAAGATAGCACACAAAGGCAGTCGTATTGTGTCTTTTTCAATTTTACAAGCAAATTGAAGGCATTTTCAAATAATTTTAGACTTTCAATCTCAAGAGAAAGAAAAAAATAGAATAGTAAATAATTAAACACGTAGAACTATCGCTCTCGATAAATAAAGCGAAAAGATCAAGTTTAAACCTAAATTTTTGGTCAAAGAGGGAAGCTTTTTCACTGATGAAGAGTTAGAGAAAGAGGCAGGGTTGCTGTATGTGGAGAAAGTGTCAAAACAAAAAGAGCTAGAATAAACCAAGATGCAAGCTGAAAGTATTCATAAATTGATGTAAAACATGTCGAACCTTGTCCTCGATCAATAATTAAAAACCTCTTCTTTCCTTTAAATTGGCGAAACTGGTCTTTTCCACATCGACCGCGGCAACAGAAACTTAATATAGGCTAACCATCTAGCAAAAGCTGCGGGCAGATGGTGGTCACTGCTGTTTCTCTCAATGGCAATTAGTCTACTGGTCCTTGATTTTCTGAAATCTTGATTTATGACTGTTTAATGTTATAATTTGAATTATTATAAAATGAAGAGTATTTGCATTAAAAAATAGAAACTAAGAGCCAATATTAGAAATAAAGAAAAGGAAAATTATTTTGAGCAGGTCAGAACCAAAATACTTAATGCAATTTAGGAAAGACGCAAAAGAGAAGAAATTAGTCAATACTAATCGGGACAAGAATAAATCCTTCAAGCAATCGCCTAATATGAAAAAAACAATTAAAAAGATGTCATTAATTTCGATAAGGTTTGCTAATATGTTGCAGAATTTTAGGGAAGCTTTCGCTTTTAATTTGTGAATGAAGTGACGAGGACAATACTAAATAATTTTAGGCAGGATGAGGCAGCTCTTTCGACCTTGTATTTCCTCGCATAAAGAACAAATTTAATTGAACGACTTACCAATATCGATTTAAAACGCCATTTTATGTAGTTAATCTAATAAAATACAGAACATCCAGACAATGGATAAACAGTTTGTCTAATTATCTGTACATTGCTTGAGAAATGGTAGGATAAGCTATTCTTTGATTTTTTACCGGGCTACTATCAAATAATGAGGGAAACACTTGGGTTTTTCAATTAAAAACTTTTAAAATGTATGTCATTAGCCAGCCAATATACGGCAGCTTTACTCCCAAAACCAAAAATAATTTAAGCTATCCTAATTCAATAAATTCATCCCTAAAGAATCAAATAAACTTCACTCCTCCTGATTTGTCACATTTTCAATAGCTATCTTCTTACTTACGAAGACGTCTAATTTTACGATCAATTCATTGAATGGATCTCTTAGCGCTTATAAGGCAATCATTATTCTCATAATTTGAGAAAAAAAGCATTAAAGTTATTATCTATCATCATTGAAAAGGAATCAACAAGTTTGGAAGATGTATAAGCCCTTTCTTAAAATAAAAATCTAATGAAATCTATTGTTGAGATGGCTGTGTATGAAGAAGAATCATGCAAGCAATAATCTTTATTTTTTCTTTGCTCATTACTATATCGAATATCTTTTTCTTATCTCGATAAATTTTTATCCCAGCATGGAATCTTGCAAATGGTTGAAAAGCAGTTAAGTCAAAGTTATCTGGATATATAAGATACTTTTAGAATGCTATGCCTTTTGGCTCAAATTTTCCAATGCAATCCTCGATATATAGTGGAGGCAGAGAAGAGTGGTTTGATAAGCTAAATATACCCGTATTGTAATTCTTAATCGGTGAAAATTGAACAAATGAGCATTGCGATTCTGGACATTTACAATGAATATTGTGAATAGCATTGTATTTGATCTATTTTAATCATACTTATTGCCCTATGATGATTATATTTAAGTGAAAACAATTAAATTTAATTGATTTAAATGATTTAAAAATGCTGCAACTTCTCCTGCTTTGCCCTTGAACGCCCTTATAAAGTCTAGTATTCGCAAGAAATCAATGAAATCATTGATCTTTACTGTAATAATGGAGATATTTACCAATTCAAACTGCCCGATTGCGAACATTATGAAGTAACAATCATGTAAATTAGAAGATAGTAAATGAACAAAAGATTAAATAGTTGAGAAGAGTTGGAGATGTATGGATTATCCTTGATGCTCAACGGACACTTATTGTTAGAAACAACTTAGACCAACTCTATTAATTTGACAATATATAATAAATTGAGCAATGGAATACATAAAAATATCATGTTATCATTGGTAAACATTCATCCAAAAGCAAAAACTTAATTGTTGGAGTTATTTCAAGATACAATACAGTTAAATCCTAAAACAAAGTCATTGTTTTTAAGTCATATTCCTTAATGGAGATCTTATTAGATAATGAGAATCAATCTTTGTTGCACAATACTAATCAATTTCTACCATCTGAGTACAAAATCTAAAAGATCTTCGGAAATTGTTGCATTCTTTCCAATAAATACAACCAAAGAATAGTAATTTAAATTTAGCTTTAAAAAATACATATACATTCATAACCATCAATAATTAACTATCATCGTCTTGATTTTGAACTATCAGATTACTGTCAAATCATTAGTATTTATGAGAATTATTTACTGATGAAATAACATAAATCATGGTATTTACGAGACATTAATGCTTAAAGAACATTAGAAATTAAAGAGTTAGATATTGATACTAATTATTTGGAGTTTATTATCATTGAACATTTCATCGTCGTTCTTACTAATATGGAACTTCACATATATGAATTGATAAAAGGAACTTTAATGAGCAAAATACTAATTGCAAGCCTCTTGGAGGAATCATAAGTTGAATCATGCCTTGAATTATAGCAAATAAATGAGTAAGCAAGATATTGTCTCGTCCTTGATAAACTAAATTCAAAACTCACCAATTTTTATTTGATGGATAAATAAAAGACTGCAATTTACTCGATAAACATTAAAGCTATGATTAATGAAATAGTTTATCAGCCCATTGCATCATCTCTCACATTATTCAAAGAAGATCCAGTTCATGACAATGTAATTAAAACAATTAATTTTCGGACTAAAAAGATTCAAACTCTATAAAAGTACTTAAGTGAAGGCGCTTCTAACAATTCTTACGGAAATACGATTCGCTTCCTTCTAAAGTAACTTTTCCTTTATAAAGTGAGGAAAATATTTTCGTCCTAAATGACGGTATCACTCTTTTTTATAATTTTATCAATAATCATCTCCGAATATCAAGAGTATAATCATCAGCTTTGGTATAAATTTAGAGGGAGCTCATCAAATTATGTTCTAAATTGATTAAGTAATCAAAATATGAGAGTCACATTGAAAACGGTTTACTCATCCTAAATACGATTTACGCGAAATTTAGAAGTAACTAAAGCGTTCAAGGACTTTAAAAAAATAAATAGGGTTATGTTAAGATCCTTTAATCTAATCGAGTTATTAAACTACTCAGGCAGGACAAGAAGAAAAAACTGTTTTAGCTCTCATATGAACTTGCCATTAAAATTAAAGGATTTAAATATGTTGAGATGCTTGAGCTCTCTTCTGTGAAGCACAAATGATAATTTATATTAATTTGTAATATACATATAATTCTATAAATTAGTAGTATAGGAAGATGCTGAAGGATAGTCAAATTGCACAATTGTGCTAAACAAAAGAGTAATTTGATCAAGTATGTGAAATCATGAAGGATAATGTCCCTAAAAGTCCCATTCAGCCAAGTAACTTATTCTAACAGCCAAATCTAACTGAACAAGAAAAGCACCATGGATTTCTTTCCCCATTAAACAGTATATAATCTTTGCAACTCTTTTGGAAATAGAAGTGGCTATACATTGTCAAAAATGAAAACACTGTGATGGGATTTAGCGTCTATAGAAGAGACATCGATCTTGATAAATCCCTTAAATAACCAATTTTACAGCAATGGCATGAAATCATAAAAAGATTAAAATATAGAGAAAAGTATTTAACAGACTATAAACATATTTTTATGGGACCAGGTGCAAATCACAAAGACTGGGGAAAAAACGGATCAAGCCGACTGATGCTTTAGCATATAATTAACACAGTCGGGAAGGGCTATGAGATATTTGTAACTTTTATTAACATTGACAACTTCGCTTCATTGAAATTTATGTTCAAATTAAATCCTACGATCTTGAGTCGAAATGGAAATATCTATACAATAGTGCTATAAATCAAGTCAGCTCTACGTCCTTCTCCAAAGCTTTGATAAACTGAAGTGATTTGAATAGAGTATTAATTTGTTAAATATAACATATCTTATGGACAGAGTTGAACGCATTTTTCCTGAAGGACTTCCCAAAGCAATTGGTCCATATTCTCCTGTAACATCTGTTGGAGATCTTATCTTTGTCTCTGGCCAACTGCCGATTAATCCTAAAACAGGAAACATTGATTCTGAAGATATAGAATGGCAGACTCACCAAGTGATGAAGAATTTAAAGTGCGCGTTGGAAGGAGCCGATTCCTCATTAAGCTTAGTGTCTAAAACAACCATACTTCTGACAAATATCAATAGTTTTCCTAAAGTTAATGACATCTATGGATCATACTTTTAAGCTGGAAAATATCCTGCACGAGCAACCTATGCGGTAGCTGCTCTACCAAAAGCTGCCTCAATATAAATTGAAGCAATAGCAGTAAGAGGATCGATAAACGATAGTTTAAAGAAAAAAATTAAAAGCGAATGATTGACTATAAAAAATGTAAAGATTATTCAAGATACACAAATAAGATTCATTGGACTTGTCAGATAACAATTTACTACAGTTTTTTACCAAATATAATTATATATGGCTACTATTGCGCGAATATTTAAATAGCAGCTTTGCCA
>Ga0302188_10000273_pt1 | contig 44288 bp, 27 predicted proteins | sample II_Bog_E2_1_FD_198783 | JGI IMG/M metagenome (GOLD analysis project Ga0302188, IMG submission 198783) | Peat permafrost microbial communities from Stordalen Mire near Abisko, Sweden - II_Bog_E2_1 | ecosystem: Environmental > Terrestrial > Soil > Wetlands > Peat | place: Sweden: Abisko... | reverse complement strand
ATCAATCACAAAACTGGCTTAATTTTAACATCGATAAATCCAAAGAGGATGATATAAGGGTGTTCAATACGATTATAAATAATCATATTTGAATAAGCCAAGCTTATTTCATTCATTCGAGGCTATATTCATAGGCTCAAGTTTTTTATTGTTGAGGCGGGTAATTTTACCAAAGAATCGATTTTTGATTTGGTTGCGGCTTCGACCAGGGAGACCATCTTCAATGACTCTCCAGTTCTTGCCATTCAGATTTATGAGGTGGATAAGCTGCAGGTCCTCCTCCAAAGTCCACTCCGATTTGTTGATGTCAGGTTTCAAGTAATTGACGTAGTGATCGCGGACTTGCTTATGAGTGCGCCCTGAGTTATTAATTATTTACCTTTGAAGAAGGTGGCGAGATTCTTCCAATCATCATCGCCATGCTGTTCCACCAATGCCAATAGTCTTTAATCCTCAGCCTTCGTCCACCCCACCCGAGATTGATATGTTAATCGTCTATATCTGCTGTAACACATCTTAGCATTTCTACCTTCAATCATGGTTGCAATTTGCTCAAATCTTGAATTTTCATTACGACACAATTTTAACAGTAATTTGTCTTCTTCCTAGGTCCAGGATCTTTTTGTTTGCTCGTAGCCTTCTCTTGCCAAATCTTCTCTTGTGAGAATAATCTTCTCTTCTTGGTTTAAGGGGGGCTCTTAGTTTTAATTTGGAGAAATAATAGTAGTCGCTGTTTGAATTGGTTAATTCGAGACAACAGGAGGGCTGGTGGGGAGGACGAAGCAAACGAAATACTGAGGACTAAAAACTGATGGTGGATGAGGCATCATGATTTAATAGCGATCTTTAATTTAATTATATTCTTCACACCTGTAGGCATAATAAATATGAACAACAATTGACAAATACTATCATCTTCATTGAACTGTTGCTATTCATTGATAAGCTTTATACGCATTTTTTGTAGAGAGACAATTATCAATAAAGTCATTCAGTCTTCATGCTATTCTAAAAACAAGAAAATGAGTTTAGCTGATTTTTAATAAAATGAACTCACCTAACTTTAAGTTTTTTTTAATAAAAACTCCAAGGAAATTCTAAATTTGTCGTGACTTAGTATTCAGTGGTTGTGTTCATCTTTTGAAGGAAATTAATCTGTTTTTTATAAGTTCTATATTTTATTTGACAATGACTGACCTTTCTCGAATTTTTCGTTTTTATTAATTGCGAACAGATTTTTCTGCTAACTTTTATATTCTTTGAAGTTTTATCTCAGATGAAGAGCTTATCCCTTTGCCAAAATACTTTTTTATTTTAAGTTTTATTTAGATGTTGCTCTTAATGCTTGCAGTTTCAATATTAATTTGAACTAAATCAAATACAGACCGATCCCAAACGTTTAGAGATGAATTAACATTAAAGTTAGCTGGAAATTAGTAAGATTTGGAAAAAATGGTAAAAATTAATGTTTAAGATGGTCTGTCTATTTGTTTAAAAATTCAAATCTAAATATCTACTCGCCAGTTAGCAAAAGAGTGAATAGGAGTGCAATATTTAGTGAAGTGAATTGAAAAAACTTGGCGTTAAAAAAGAAAACAGTAATAAATTTAATTAAATGTTTTTTTATATCATACAAACAAAAGCTTTATAAGCTCTCCTTTTTTTAAATTGAAAATATATTAATTTGCGTGAGATTTGTTGCCAGCAGCTCTGACTTGCAGTCAATATTTCACAAAATAAATATGTGATTTCATGTAAGTGCATAAAAAAGTCAAAGACTTCAGTTTGGTCAATCATCATCTTTAAAGTGCTTCAATAAAAATATTTGAACAGGAAAATATTTCCCGGTGGTTATAAGAATTAATAGGAGTTATATTTTAAATATTTAATATACGTCATATAGCTATTCAACACTCAAAATGATTCGACAGTTTGCCCGCAGTTGTTTTGTCTTCTCTCAAGCAGCCAAACACCAATATAAACAAGAAATTCGATCCTTTAGATTTAGTCGACTATTCAAAGTAGCAGGATTCGTCTCGATACCAGCCATGCTATACTTCTCGAACAAAATGTTGAACTCACATTAAAAAGAAGAAGAGGCCATCAACAATATTTAGAACGTTTCAGCAATTGACTCTAAATTTTATTAAAATCCTCAAACGAATTGGGAGAAACTTAAGTCAACTTTGGCTCACATTGGGAGATTTTTCCAACTTATCTTAATATTCATGCCATCGGTTCTAGCCTTCCCCTTAAAACTTTTTAAGTTCTCAGAAAAGTTCTGGCTAAGTTTGTTTGTGAGTGCAGTTGAAAGAGCAGGTGTTGTATGGATTAAGGCTTTTCAATACTTAAGCCATCGTCGAGATGTCTTGGGCCCTGAAATGGCTGATAGTTTCACTCATCTTAGAGAGAATGCTCCTCAGCATAGCTTCTAAGAGACCAAATAAAATTTTAAAAGAAGTTATGGTAAATAAATTAGCTAAATATTCGATGATTTTACAGAAATTCCAATAGCCTCAGGGTCAGTTAGTCAGGTATATAAAGCAGTTTACAAGGGACAAAAAGTGGCTGTAAAAGTGCGCCATCCTGAAGTAGATAAATATATCCAACGAGATGTCAACATCCTCTTTGGCATAAGCAAATTCCTGTCATTATTTTCTAAGAGTTTTGAGATTCCAATTGATTCAAAATCTCTGAAAAAAACGTTGATTGATCAAATTGACTTTAATATAGAGAAGGATAACCTTAATACTTTCAATCGTCACTTTCTTGGAAACCAGAGCATTAGATTTCCAGCTGCTTTCGACAAAGAGACGAGAGATTCCATTCTTATAGAAAGTTTTGTAGAAGGATTGCCAGTTACATATTTCTAAAACAATAGGCATGATTTAAACCCTCTCATTGCAAGACTTGGCGCTACTACTTTCTTCTAAATGTTGATGAAGAACAATTTTATTCATGCTGACTGTCATGGTGGCAATATCTTAGTCTAAGTTACTAAGTAATCAGCTACTTTCTTTGGAGAAATATGGGATTATATCAAGAGCAAACTTTAACAAGGCTAATCAAGTCTCACAGAACATTTTTTGGAGAACTAGACCCTACGCAAATTATATAAATCAAGTCGGGAGTAGGAACAAAAGGTATTCAAGTTGGTTAGAAAATGTACTGAAAGAGTCCGAATTACTCTAATCGACGTGGGAATGGTCATACAACTTTCATAGAAGGATCAGCTTAACTTTGTGAATTTTATTAAATCAGTAATTGAGGGAAATGGGGATAAATGTGCCAGCATGATTTATGGGCTTAGCAATTTTGATGGCCAAAAAATAATTTAAGGAAAATACGGCTAATATAAGTAGTAGCTGAAAAAACTTTTTAGCGTACTCGACAACAGTAGTATCTTCGATATAGAGGGCATGAACCTACTGATTGGCATGCTCAACATAATCCGTGAAAACAACATGAAACTCGATGGTGAATTTGCAACTCTCCTCACAAATATTGTTGTTCTGGAGTCGATAGCCAAATAAATTGATCCTGAAATTCAAATCCTAAAGTGCGCCATCCCTTACTTTAAATTTGTAGGGAAAACAGCTGAGCACCTATCAGCACGTACCGATTCGCTAGCCTCAATGGTAGTCTGAAGAACAATGATTTTAAATTTTAATCTGTTCAAACAATGATTTATTAACAGCTAATATGTAAGAGGAACTGGCTAAAGTGGAAGCAGATATTCAACATTTTCAGGAAAAATATTAAGTACAACAAAAACGCCTCCAACTGTTAAGGAAAGAGAGCGAATAACTTAAAAATAGACAAGTCAAGGATGGAGAAATATCCATACAAATTCGTGAGCAGAATGAAACCCTTAAAAAACGTAATCGAGAATTAAAAGTAAGAAATGAGTTATGTAGGGACAGCTAAATTAACTCAAACTTGTCATGCAGTTCTCCACCACAGAGGCAGGCCCAAAAACTGCCACCATCAAAGAGTTAGTTATAACTGCTCGCACTGAAGAGGTGGACTTACCTCATTCAGGAGTGTCAGATGAGGACATTGATGGCATTAAACAGTTTCGAAACATAAGAACACTAATTTTGGGGGAAAATAACATCACCAACTTGGGGTTTGTAACTATTTGCAACTCATTCCTTGAGCTGAAGAAACTGTTCATTAATCACAACCAAATAACAGATGATGGACTCAGTAGTATTGTAAAACTTAAGAGTTTAAAATGTTTAGATTTGCGCTGCAATAAAATAACGAGTGAGTCTTTAAAGTATATAAGTCAACTGCCTCTGCTAGGACAACTTTCCCTCTCCAATAATGATATCTCCGACCAGTACCTGGGCGAATTGCTTTCTCTTCAATAGTTAAAATATCTCGATATAACTTCTAATCGTATTACCGAAGAAGGAGGATTATTAATATCAAAGCTAAAGCATCTAAATAATCTTTATCTTTCACACAACAAGATCACCACCCCTTGTGTATGGCAATATCTCGGGCTAGAAGAACTTAAAGTGCTGGATGTAAGATTTAGCGAGGTGAAAAATTAAGACAAGTAAGAATTGCGTCAAGCGAAGAAGTAACAACTTCAACTCTTTCTATGAATATGATTTTAGATTAAAATTTGAATAATAAAAATTTTATTTGCAATACTATCATAAGATAATATAATTCAACCGATTAGTTATGAAAAGAGCAACCTAATAAATGGTTGAGGTCGCACGCGGCAATTCTCTCTACTATCTAAGTTTAGTCGAAAAATAAAATGACAGTGGAATCATGTTCAACCAGAGAATTCTCTTTTTGCTGTCATAGCATCACATTGGTTATGTGAGTGAAGTCAATATGAACGAATCTCCAAAAAATATTAACTTTTAAAAGTCAAAGGCTAATGTGCTCTTGAGTAATATCAAGACAGTCAGTATTAACGAAAAACAGCTCACAATTAAATTTGTCCTGATCGAGAATAATAAAAAAAGTGAGAGGATTTGGCTATTTCGGATGGAGTCTTAAAAATTGGCCTATAAGTGGTATGAAGTTTTGCAGAGGGAGAAGATTAACATTATAAACAAGAAGGACAAAAGTCAGGAGAAGATAGATTCGGCAATTAAATCTGAGATTAAGCCAGAAAAAAGATTAAGTCAAGTTTAAAAAAGTATGACGAAGGAGAAGAAACCTTTTTAAATCGTACATAATGTGGAGGTATCCTCTTTCGCGAAGAAAGAAAGATAAGTTAAATAAATAGGCACAAGCGTAAGTCCGAAAAATAGCTCAATGAACAACGGAAGAGGAAAAAAGAACAATTAGTAATAACTTTCAAAGATACTCGGAGACTCTTTCATTTAAAGACCAGACTAAAGAGAAAGTTTTAATGAAAAAAGAAAAGATCCTAATAGATTGAAAAGTAATATGCTAATTCTCAACGGAGATGAACTTAAATCAATCGAATCCGATAGTCCTCATAAAAAGATATAGGATCCGCGACTATCCAAAAGCAGATCGCCTTTTAAAAATTAAGATTCTATAATTAGTCAAGGAGAAAAGTCTTTTGCAAAAGGGAACCTGAATGACTCTCCAGTAATAGCAAAAGATTAATCTATTTTGATGTCCAAAGAAATTAACTCTTCTTTACTCAATAAAAAAGAAGGAATATCCTTGTCAAATCAAAAATATTTAGAGGACAAGTCAAATAGCCTCAACTTTAGTAAAGATATGGAAAGATCTTAAACAAAAAAAATTAGTTAGCCAAGAGAATCTAGAAAACCTAATGACTCAAAACATCAGATAAATACCAATGCTGATAAGAATGCTAGTATAATACCAAAAGCTAGTCAAGTGCATTTCAAATAGCTCAGTCATGAGATTCCATGGACTTATAAGTACATTAAGCATAATTATTTCATATTTAATGAATTCAAAGACTACACCAAACAATTAATGGAGGAGTTGGTCATTAATTTCAAATAATCAGATGGGAATAAAAAATACAAGCCAAAGTTGATTAAAAATGGAATTTACTATTTCGATGTCGATGATGTATAAGTTAAACTCGCAACAATAGGTCTTGAAGAGGCTTTAATTGGTGAAAAGGAGACGAATAGAGAAAAAGTTTGCAATAAAAATGCGGTTAAGTCCATACAAAATGAATTTAATAATTTTCTTGCACTTTATGAGTTTCTATAAAACAATCCCAATGTAAAAGTTCCGTTGATAAGTTTATGCTAATATAATGGGTTTGTAGCACTATTTAAAGTCATGTCTCAAAACAGTATGAAATCTTTTAACTTAACATCAATTGAAGAATAGCTAAGCTTACTCAAAGCAAAATCTAAAATTTAGCATAATTTTGGCTTCAATCTGAACAAAGTGATCATTCTATTGAATGAACCATATTACTAATCTTTAAAAGCAAAGGGTGATTAATAACTGAATTTCAACTGCTATCTAATTCAGTAAATCGATGAATATTTACCTCCTGATTTAATTTCAGAGCAATCCAGTCAGCAGTTGACCATATTCAGGAAGTAACTTATTTAGATATATGGAGGAGAGTAATCAAATCATAAACAATAAAATGAGAAAAATATCAGCAATAGAAATATTGATGGATCAAGATGGTAAGTTTCAAAAACATCAAAAGGCATCCTAAAAGCCATCTCGGATATTGTCTTATCAATGAATTCACTTCATCGCTATTTTCTCAATTCTTCTGAATTCAGCCAATATCTTCATGAAAAAGGTGTTAACATCAGATATCTTGGCCACATATATAAACACCTTACTACTCCTTATCAGCGTCGATTTGTAATGACATAAGTTGCAGCTCGCAGCTGTAAATCTCTCTTTAAAAAAACTATTCAAGATATGGTATATTAGTAGGGAAAGTTATCAAAATAGGAAATCCGCATAAAGATATGCGATTTCATGAATTGTGTTCTGGGAAATACTTATGAAACTGCTGCCATTTGGAAAGTTCTATCAACCCATAGCACTGCCTATTTTGGACTATAACTTAACTTTGACCAGATTGATCGTGGTTATTTTCTTATTTCTTTGATTGAAAACTGTAGACTTGATGTGATATGGGAGCGTCTTAAGGCAAGTGAAATTTTCAATTCTAATATTTTTTTAAATTAAAAAAATCTAAAAGGTTTACTTTCAAGAGAAAAAATGTATCCCTTTATCTTTAGCGAGCAATATCAAACGGTTTCTAAAATTCTTGAAAAAGAATAAAACTCAGTAGGATTTGATAAATTACTGAAAGATCTTAACTTAAAAAAATACCCAATTCCTGACCATTTAATCGCTCTCAAACCAAAAATAAATAAGTATCTCTCGTATTTCATTAATCCTTAAAAATCAGCTGCCTAATACAGTCATTTGGGTCTTTTTGGATCACAATAAAAAATCTGTCCATCTCGTTTAGTCTTTGATGGGTTACTGACTGAAATAAAATGGTGGTTAAAACTTAAAAACAAATAAAACTATATTAGAGTGTGCAATGATTTCATTAATTTAGTCACACGTTTCTACGGATAATTTCATCCAATTTTCTCTGAACTTTATGATATCTTTTCAGCATATCACCTCACTTGCTCGGAGTATGAGGATGCAATCACTTTTGCTAAGAGTTCACTCGTTAATATTCTCAAAATTCTAGGCACCAATCATTAGCGAACTTCCTAATGTTATTACCATCTAGCGCTGTGCTATATAAAAGCTGGTCGACGGGATGAGGCAATAGCTCATATTAAAAAAACAAAGATCATTTTCGAAGGCAATGGCAAAAGTGAAACTGTTCCGTATGCAGTTATGTCTATTAAACTTGGACTATTATATTTAAATCAAAATCAAATTGAGGACTGTCTTAATACCACTTCTCATGCTTTATAAATTTTACAAAGAACTGATCTTTAAACCCAACAATAGTACTAGTAATAAATAACTGAGTGTTATGAAGTGCTGACACGCTGCTTTGAACTGACTCAAAGTAAATTATAGATGCGACAGATTGCTGAGCAATGTTCTTCGAGATTAAAATACATAAAATCTTCCAGTAATATGTAAAAAATGTTGAAGATGTCCCTTTATCCTATGTTTACAGAATTAACTCCAGAGAAGGCTTCATGTTTCATAGATATGATCAGTCTTATGCCTCAGTAGACAAATGAAAGCACTTATTTTACTGCTTTTCAACTGTTATTAAATAGAATTGAAGAATAATCTTTGATAAGTAGTTTATAACTTTACTTGGAGAAATTAATAGCAATTTAGACAAGAATCCGATCAGAAAATATTTTGGCTTAATGGGTCAATTTCAAAGAGATATATGAAAGAGAGACATTTAGGGACTTCATCTCGTTAACTGTCGAACTTATTGCATTTTTAGGAGAAGGATTTTTACAAGGGACTCTCCGGGAATCCCTTTGATTTATGCATAAAATTATTTTTTAATATTTTTAGCAATGAAGGCAGAAAAATCTTATTGTAGACTAAGACATGTAGATAGTCTCCAACTTTTAAAGGACATATTGGCAAAAATTAATTAACTTTTTATTTGAGAAAAGTTTTCATGCAAAATATCGATCAGGAAATAAAATTATAATATTGAAAGCGATTATTATCTAAAATAACATTTAAAGGAAAAACAATAAATGAGGGAATAAAGCCAATGAATGGTATAAAGATGGCTCATACGGCAATGCCATTAATTTGTATTATCCATTGGTCAACATTTTATTAAAATGAATAATAACGCAAAAATCAAGAAAAATAAGAGGGCATCCCCAGTGAAGAAAAAGGAGGAATCATGAAGAATATGACATTATTTTATGAATTTCCATATGTAGAAGATGGAAAATATGATGACTAAATGGTCTGTCTTTGCTCTTTTGGTACTTGTAATTCATTTGGCTCAAGCATTATAGAATTAAAGTTGGCTGAAATTATCTCATCCTATTAGCTTTCTTATTGCTAAATAACTGGATCTTCAATAGGTTTTTTCAGTCCACTCGAGTATTCTTTATATTGTTTCTTATAATATTTTTTCCCCACATATTTTTTGTAGTTCGAAATAATGGTGTGGATCTTACCTGTCTTTTATAATAATTTTTGATGATGACTCCTGCATTGTAAAGGATTTCTGGTCCCAATAAAGCTAGCCATACGTTAGAAGATGCGGTTGATTCTAAATTAAAAAAAAAAATACTTGCGTTGCTTCCGAGAATTTAAAATGTGTTTATGTTTTTCCAAAAAAATAACATAGAGCAAAGTTTAATTAAAGGACCAAGCACCGACATTTCTGCCATCATTTAGGGTATCTCTGTTCTTCTAAAGCTATTCTAACTATTCTGCAAAAGCTTTCATTTAATTATATCTAATTAATTATTTATTGAGTTATTGATTTAAATCGCATATCAAGATAAAAAAATAAAAATTCATTTTAAATATTCATATCACTGCTAACAGTGAAGTGACTGACAGTTTCTTCGTTTAAAAGCACATCCAAGGGCCTAATTTGTCTTTATGATATAAAAAAATTCCTTTTAAGTACTGATTTGTTTGAAAAATTGATTCATTGTAATTTATTTTACATGTTAGATGCTTTATATTACGCGATCAATTTTAAGCACTTAATAAAGAAAAATATCGCTGATTTTTTATATTTGGGCATTTCAAACGTGCTTAACGAACAATCAACTCTCAATTTATTCAACAAATATTTATTTTGAAAGATCAAATACTGTAAAAAAAAATTGATTTTAAATTTACGAATAGCATATTTGCTTCAGAGAAAATCAAAATATTCTTTTGAGAATTATCATGATTTTAATAAAGATATAATAAAATTGTTGCATGGTTTGTTGACGATATATAAAATTAAAACAAATGCTTAATGCTCTTTGGCAGTATTAAATTTTTACTATTTCTCTTAATAAATATGATTCTATAGCAGTATAATGTTGCAACGTTTGTATTCTTTTTTTCATAATTTTATTATAACAAAAAAATAAAGAAGCAACGATATTGGTTTACTGAATCATTTCTTCCACCAGATGCATCAATTAAGAATAATTTATAGAATCTGATAAATCATAATAATAAAATTGCTTAACAGATTTAGATTAGCTAAGCATATCGTAAACTATTTGTAATGATAAGATCAACAAAAATAAAGATAGCAAAATTAGAAAGGGAGTAAAATAGATGAATAATCAACAACAAGTTTTTGTGCCTGGTTTTGAGGAGTTAGGTTTAATAGGCTGAAGGTAAGTTGTAGTCTTTTTGTATTTTTCCACATATGGTTTTGCATATCTTTCTTTCATGGAGCCAGATAGAGCGCTAAAAATGGCTTCAACATGCTGATCGAGCTTGGCTGAAGATTCATAATATTTCATATTCTCATTGTTTGCAAACATCTCTGCCTCCTCTCTTGATACTTTTCTATCATCGAAGAGATCACACTTATTTCCCACTAATATCTTGACCGCCTAGCCATTTCCGTATTTTTCAGACTCGCTTATCCAATTTTTGACATCATCAAAACTTTTTCTATCAGTAAGATCAAACACTACGATGATGCCTTGAGCACCCTTGTAGTAAGCTGATGTAATAGTTTTGAATTTTTCTTGTCCAGCAGTATCCCACATTTGTAGTTTAACAATGCTTCCCTGCTGTTCTATAGTTCTAATCTTAAAGTCAACGCCGATCGTTGGAAGGAAAGTTTAGTGAAAAACATTATCAGCGAATCTCAAAAGCAAGCTGGACTTCCCTACTGCAGAATTGCCTATGAGTAGGATCTTGAAGACGAAGTCATATTATGTAGACTGCATATTTTGTTTGTCTTGATGGATTTAAAGTTAAAATAATAGAATGTCTATTCATATTACCAGTATTAATTAGAAAATTTTAAAAATCAGTAATGCACTAACTGAACTTTTCCAATCTCATTTTATACAATTAATAGATTTAGTCCTCAGAATTTTGGTTAAATTAGGAGAAAATGATCTTCTAAGTCTACAAGATTCGTCTGATCTTTTGTATTGTCTTTTTATAGTTCATATTTCTTTTAGAGATTTTAAAGATTTTTTCTAATATGAACTCGAGGACGTTGCTGAATAATAAATCACATCAAATTTTTATTTTCGTATAAACTTAGCGTGTCAAATCCTCAAAAAATACAAAAGAGCTCAGTAAAATTCAAAAAAAGTTTATGTTATTGTGGATTCTGATTGGGAAGGGGAAAGGCCTATCGTTTTCATAAAAATTTATCTTCCTTAAATTTCTATAATTTAAAAATTAATAGTTATTATAATATTTATGAAGTCAATTAGTAAAAATAGCAAAAGGGCTAGAGTTTAATGCAGTATTTGTTTCGATAGAATCGCAAACGTAATCATTTATTGATTTAGACATCTCTTGAAGCATGTTCTCATCTATTCTGTATACGCTGCATCAAAAAATGGGCCAAGGTAGCACCTCATATTATTTAGACTAGAACCACCTGTCCGCTATGCAGGAAACTATTTTTAAGAATTCATTATAAAAACAGAATAATTGAATTTCCTCAATCCCCTTCTTCCTTACCTCCAACCAGCACGAATGTACTCCAATCTCGGCAAGAGAGAAGAATTATTTATGTGCCATTTTTTATGTATCCTCAAGTTAACTACATGATTTACCCTTCAGTCAATAACTTTATGATTGAATAAGGCTTGCAATAAAATAGTGGGATTAATTTACCTCTAGGCTCTCCTTCCTACCTGATTCCCACCCTATGATGTTTATAATATCAACTTACTCGTATAGTTTTGGATATATAAGAAAAGATATTCTCATTGCATTCAAGTACTTGACAGTAAAAGTTAATTAATTGTATTTTTTAAAAAGATCCTCTCCATAAATTAGATATCAATATATATTTATAAAGTATCAATGAGCAAGAAAGATGTCAATCTATTACAACAGCTGCCCCATCATTAAGGTAAATCATTATTTAGGAAGAACCATCCGAAGAGATAATAGAACAGCCTAGTAATGCTACAGAGTTTATCATGCATGTGGCTATGAAAGCAATCGTATTGGGTCTCTTTATCATGAGAGTGGCCTTAGATTTAATTTTCAGTAGCTTGTTGGTCAATGAACTAATAGCTATCTTTGTTGTAGTTGATTTTTGGCTGACGAAAAATGTGATTGGGAAAAAAATGATTGGGATACGCTGGTTTTTCTAAAATGATGAGTATGGAACCGAAAAATTTATGTTTGAGTGTAGAGCTAACGATGAATACATAGGAGATGTGGCGCCAAAACTATTTTGGGTAGTGCTTTTGATTTATACTGTTCTTCCAATCATCGCAATAGTCATATCTTTGTTAGAGATACCATTTATTACTGTCGAGTTATCAAGCGTTTAACGAATCTTATTCAGGTACTAATTAGTTTGGGTATTCTATTCGGGGGAGGATCCAATTTATTCTTCTTTTACAAAGCAAACGCAGGTAGACAATATTATATGTAGCTAGTGCAGCTAAAAGGCGAGAATTAAAAAAGAAGCTTGGAGTGGATTTACTCCGTTAACTCAAATTAGCAAGCATCACTTCCTACATCTGATTTATTATTTTAAATAAAATTATTTAGCCTTCTACATTTTTTTGTAAAAAAGAACAAATCGAATAAAGTAATGAGATGTTAAATGAATTAAAAAACCTCTATGTTTGGAGTATAAGAAATTATCAGTTTTTGAGGCTACCAAGAAAATAAACTAAAAAATAAAAATAATAAAAACAATATAATCAAATGAACAAAGTTACTTTGAAATGCAACTTTATGGAATATCATTTGTTATTGAAAATGAAGAAGATCTTTCTGAATGAAAATAAGAAAGTTCGGTTTCATCATACATTATTATTAAAAGAATATATATCGAATCTTCTTGGTGTTACAATAACTCATAAGTTTCTTTATTTTTATAGGTTAGCCCACATTAGCTTTATGAAAATAATTAATATTTTAAAAATAATTTTATGTTTTTATTATTGTTGAAGAAGATGATTGGAAATAAGTTTTATATCTCTCGAATATCAATTTATGAGAGTATTTTTTAGAGTATTCAGTATTCTCGTAGAAGGATAAAATTATTCAGATTTATTTTAAGCTATGTGTGCTGCACTTTCTAATTAATAAATAAATATGATTGAAGAGTCTCATTTCCTTTCTTATGAAGAAGATTTCTTCTCCAATCCAGGGTCACTCGAACAGCTCAAGGATAATCTTATGATTCTATTATGCCATGAACAAAATGGCTTTAATTCTGTAATTGATGGTCTCCGTAATATTTCCGCCCCCTTTTAAGAGTAAAGTTTCCCATAAATTAATCTGAAGAAACTGTATTAATGTATACAAGATTTAAAAGACCAATTTCAGTAAAGATCAAGTAACGTCTCTACTCTTGTTGATCTCTCAAGTATCCTTGATAATATTCAGCAAAAATGATTGACTATATTCTCGATGAACGATACAAGACAAACATGAAGAATGAAAAATACTAGTCCCAAATAGAATAACTTCGAAGTAACATTGATTACTTGACCAAAACTAAAAATGTCATATAAGTACATATTTTATTATGTAGAATGATGTCGATATGTTTAGATAGCAGCTCCAAGCAGCCAGAAATTAGCTTGAAGATATTATTGATAAAAAAGAGGAAATTAATGAAAATTAACCAACATAAGGAGATGCTCTATAATATGAGACTAGAAGATAGTTATAGAAGGATAGCAAAATAGAACTACTTTAAGTGGAACTCGAGAGCATTAAAGAAGAACTGAACTTTTATAAATTTAATAGCCACAATAGGAAATCACCCATTAAATTTAATGAAGAAAACAAATTATTTTGCTGCAATAGTGAAGCAAATATCCTTTATAGTCTGGAACACAGAAAAATAAATCACATAACCAGGGAATCTGAAACGGAAAAATATTTGCAGGACAATAAGCAACTTGAGGAAGAAAATCAAAGATTGCAAGAATAGATTCAATTGTTAAGAGAAAATAACGTTGGTTAATTCAAACTTAATCTACACGAGAACTTAATTTAAATATAGGATGTGGCCAATTAACTTCCTATTATCGATGAAAATCAATAAATTGGCAATCAATCACCTTTCATCTGCCAAAATCCAGAAATAATTTACCTAACGCCTCCCATTCTTCAAGAAATCCGCCAGTTTAATGAAGCATCTGTGATTCCTTCAAGATAGTAGATAACTAACATACCTCTCAATATAAATGCAAGTTAATTGCTTAAAATTTAAAATTTTAAGAAAGGTCAGACTGAAAAAGCTATTTATTTAAATGAAGGAAGGTAATAAACTGCAAGTTGGCTTTCAAGAAATACTTCTTTGACTCTCATTAAAAAAATGAGTTAAAAATTATCCTAAAAATCAAATTAGAAGGGAGAGTGCATATCTCCGGAAATGTCGCAGGAAGATGTTCATGAATTAATTGCAAATTCTTCAGTCAACAATATATTTTAAGCATATCACTGTCTGAGTACAGAATGGAGTACAAAGTCTTTTGAAGCTAATATTTGCAATCCCATTGATCTAATTCGATCAAACCGTGCTATTTACTTAACTGAAGAAGACAATCGATCGGAAAGTAGCATTGAGACGCCTTTTAACGTTTCTTTATACAAAAATATCCAATAAACAAAGAATACTGAGAGTTCAATAAAGGAATTTTCAACTTAGGAGTATATATAGGCAATGACGGCAAAGAAATAGGTTACTTGGAAGGAGACTGAAGCAATGAAATTATCATAACAGAGATAAAAGAAGATTGATTCATAAAAAACAAAGCAATGCTTAAAGAAAAGATAAAACAAACAAGTGTAAGCTAAAAAGAAATAACCTTCTTTTATGGACGCTGTCTTCGATTTTGTGGTGAGAAGGCGGGTAAGAAAACATTGCAAAAAGTGAATTAAATATGATCGGTATCTTGGCTTTCTTTTTTAATTTATTAAAGTCAATTTGAAGTGAATAAAACACATAGATATATAAAATATCACAAAGATCTGATTTTTGGCTCATTGTTATCTAAATAGATGGCCTTAGTCTCATCAAAGATATACTTCATAAAGATAGAATTTGAATGAGCCTATCGACTAAAATCATCCTTATTTTATACAATAAATTTATTTATCTCGTAATTGTGATAACGATAAAATTTGAGGAAATGCTTAATCTTGCCTATTAGACCTTCAACGTAATCCTGTGAATAGCGAGTCAAAAAGACATTATTATCGTTTCCATTCTCTGCAAAATTGGCATAGTTGGTGTTGTACCGTAATTTTTGTTGACCTAAATATCCACTCATGGACCAAATTTTATAGTAATCACTGGCATCAGCATAATGAGCATCTTTTGCATCATTGAGATGTTTTTGTCGCCGTCCTATGACACATTTTATGGAATCCATGGCTAGTAAGTATTGATTCTTTTAATTTGTCCATTTATGATAAGAAAGTCCATACTATTAAAAGAGTTGGCTAATTTAATGATAAGGAGTTTGTAATAGCTGCAAATATAGGTCCAACCACTCTTGAATCAATTATGCTCCTTTTTAAGCAATAATAATATTGTTTTCATAGGCGAAGTGCCAGTTTGCTTTTGTATTATATTACTAGGAGACAGTCCATTCGAATGGACCTCCAAAATGAGGATGAAACATCATCAACACTTTTGGAAGATTGCCATATCTATTAAAAATGTATTCGCTTGGATATTTTCCAATGTTGACAAGCCATTCCAAATTTTCAAGAGCAATATAAGATGAATCGAGATATATTCCACCATGACTGGCTATTAAAGCTAAACGATAAAGATCAGATTTCGTTTGTGGATAAATGTTAACTTTTGCCTACTTTATTGCAGTATTAATTCTTTGCAATACCTACTCCTACAGATAGTCCTTGACATTTGTATCATTGACTTCTATTAGTGAAAAATCTGACTATCTAGCAATTTTTTTCAAATTTTAAACAAATAATTGATTAGAAGCTTTACTATTTTGGAGACCAGTATCCCAATAAATCCAGATGAGCTTTGGTAGACTATACCATGGCTCAGCGCTTTAATTAACCATAGATAATTCTTTATTGTTATAGATAAATTTTGAATGCTGATGAGGATACAAAATTTTTTGTAAAAAGGAACCCCTCAAAATGCCTTGATTTTTTTTATTCTGAGCATCGTTCAAAAATTGATTGAATTCTTTTGCTGGCGACAAAAATGTCATATATCTTAAAGGTCCAATACTTGCTTCTAGCTCTTTCACATCATAACGTGCGAGATTTTGAAATATCTTTTAGTTATTTTTTTCCTTCCAGAAATGTTTGAGTTTAAAAGGGCCATAGAAACAGTTAATAAGGAAAAGACCATATGAATCAATTGCGAATCTGCGATGAGAATACTGATATTTTTTTAAATCCAACTATTTTTGTTTATTCTGCAATATCTTCTGAGAAGCTAGCATGAAATATTCATAGTATATATCCTTGCCTTATAGGTTCTTCAGAGAATATAATTTATGGGCAATCTAATTTTGAATTTGCCAGGGGTCGAGCAAAATATCAGTGATTTCATTTATCATTGCAATGATGAAGGCTGATTATTTTTTAGCCGCCAAAAAATAACTTTAAACTGTAGGGAAAATATTCGTATATTTATCTACCTCTTACATTCCGCGATGATGTTTTTTCTATTATTTAGCTTGAGGGAGGGTATAGGAAGGTGAATAAAAACCGACAACCTAAGGGATGGCATTGTGATTTCCTCTATTAACGTAGATATTATCTTTAATTTTCTCGATCCAAGAAAAATCTTCCGAAAGTAGAAATGTATCGGTGACCATGATACCTCCATTATCTGCTAATATATTTAAGAGAGTAACAGTTTTGATAATTTTGGTTAAATGCTACTTGAGATTGCTCTTTTAATTTGGATCAGCTGCCCTACTTTTTAATTAATGAATCAAGGAAGATAATTCTTCCGCTCTTCCTTTTGACAGGTAGTAATAATAGTTCTCCTCATTAATGACATGAACGGTAAAATTGCTGACTTCAGCAAATCGATAGTGGTTTTACAAAATAAGCTGCTCAAAGTAAGTTTAGTCATCTCTTTCGTTTTCAAAGATCCAATAATTGTGTTCGATGTAAAAACTATTCTCATTAAGAAGTGCATTATCTTATATTTATAATTAAGGGGGCTGAACAATTTTAGAAATTGAATTTTCTTGACTTAAGTCAACCTTAATTTTTCGAGAGAAATGTAAAATTAATATCAAAGCCATCACCATAGCCAAATACACTAAAAGTTTATGAATTTTAATTTATTTAAAGGGCATTGATTTGTTTTTAACAAGTTGGTGTTAGTGCGAATATCGAGTCGACTATTGCGACTCATTGCAGAGAAATGTTTCATCATCTGCAGATTCAAGTTGTAAGACAAGTGGATAGGTTTAAAGTTTTTCTTATAGGCGAGTGCTGATCTTGATCATATGCTAATTTCTGATTTATATATAAATGTCGAGGGAAAAGAAAGAAATAACATAAGAACAGAGTTTAAGTTCAATAAAAATTAATCAAAGAGAACAAATGTAAATAAAATTAACTAGAGCCACCGTATTAAATTTAACTTAATCGAATTTATTTGATAGTTAAGTGATAAATTTCAATTACTTGTGATGATTGAATAAATATTACATTCTTCTATATGAACTCATTGCCGTTAATTGGTTAAATTTACTGCTTTCATCACCAAATATCTTCATATCTTATTGAAGCATTTCTATAGCATAGTGTTCAGTAGTTCAGCAAAATAGCTTACAATTTATTAAAAAGCAATTTAATATATTAATAATACTTAACATAACCTTTCTAAAATTATTTTACCACTTTCTAATTGCAGTAGACTTCTGATAGGAAAGTATTAAAAGTTGATATGTAGTCAATTTTATTCATTTTTTGCAAGAATATTACAATTATTATAAATATTAAATACTGAAATTATTCAATTCATCAGAAGTTTTATTTTTACAACTCGTTTGATGTCTGCAACTTGTTATCTTTTTATTTGTCTCGGTATTGGTCAAACTCCTTTAGAATAGCAGGGGCAGCCACTACACATCCACAGGCATTTAATTTTTGGTCCAAACAATAGAAAATAAAAACACTGTTGAGGGCTTCACATAATGTACTAACCAAAAAGAGGATAATTATAATAGACCCGAATAGTATAACTAGTCCAATGTGATCCAGTTAGTTATCAGTAACATTCGGATAATGTTTTGGAGTGTAAAGAACGCCTATAATTGTTGGTATTCCAACAGAAAAGATTATACCTCCAAGCATGACCAAATTGCTAATCATCTATACACTAGCAAACAGTCCCAAATTATCGAAGATGATGAATGATGCTGTTTGAGCTGAGTTGCAGTAATTTTCTCCTGTAACCGCCATGACTATAACTGCAGTGTTATTCATTACTTGAATCATATATTAAATCCTGCTTAGGCAGCAGTTTACACAACAGACTATGAATTTAGCACAAGCGTTATCTGACGATCCGTCTCGAGCATTTAGTAACAGTTTTAATATTCTGATAAAAGTGAGGAGTAGAGCAGCAAGAGTAAAAGATCCAATATGATATTTATTGATTCTTCCAGTACCATCACACCAATAATTACCGGTAATTCCGTAGTACCACATTGCACAAGCTGTCGATACGAGAAATGAGAGGACGTAATAGAAGAAAATTGTTATGAAAATATAAACGAATATGAAGTAGGCCAAAATCCCGAGCTCCGAGCTTGTGTCTTTGCCTGCTGCAATAGCAGCGTTAGCCTTGCATTGAACTGCAACTACGCTAACTATCCAAAAAATGAAAAACAGAACAGTGAGAAAGAAAACCCAAATTGAGGCTAAGTAGACTGTTGGTTTTTCTCCTGTAAATTTTGCTGCGATTTGCAAAAGTTGTATTCCTAAATTGAGGCTATCCCAGCAGAAGTAGATGAAAATGGCAAAGAATGCAAGAGAAATGGCCATTGTAATAATTAATCCAGTATTATTCCATGCGATTCCCAGGATAAGAATTGCAAAGATAATGCAAAACGCCATCATAATCAACAGAAACACCATGCATTTGGGAAAACATCTAACCAGTATTAGGTAGATGAATGAAATCAAAATTGAGATTAGATAGCAAACAGAAATTACGCCTTTGTAGTTTGTGAACACAATTGCTAAGATGTTACTGCTCTTCTAGTCACTGATTTGAGTTATCATTTGACTTAAAGCCGAAGATTGATCAGACATGACATAGCTACCAAGAATCAGCATTGCTAAAATTATGCAGGCGAAGACCAAATAACAGATAATGTCATTAACTGATCTATTAGTATTGGGCCCAGTTTGGATTTTATCGACATTATCATGGAATTTGGCTTTCAGCTCTTCGTAATTTTTTTACATTTAAATTATATAGAATCATCCTATTTATTTAAATTGTTTACTAGATATGAGTTGAGACCTTTAATATCCCTTTACTTTGAAATTGCACTGAAATTTTAAAAGACAATTAAATGATTAAAGCTTATGACTTTTTAGTGAAGTTACAATGAAATTGAACTCTGATTATAAATTTGATGGATAATAAATAGGGGACAATCATTGGTTTAGGTTGCCTCGCAATAGGTTGCCTCGGTTATTTCTTAATTCAATTTCATAAGGACTCGAATTGCTACAAAGGAAAAGGCAAACAACTTGAGCAGATTTGCAAAAAATCCTAATAAAATTCATACAAAATAGATTACTAATAGCTGAAAATGAGCAAAAAAAAGGTGCCTATTTTCATTCCCATAATCCATGACTATAAGCTGTAAAAAGATACATATCGACAATACATTCGTGAACGAATGAGAGGATATTTTTTTTGGCACGATGAAGATTTTCAATAAAATCAAACAGGAGGAAGTTTTCAGATAAAAGATAAATATAACCAGAACAGGTAGGTAAAAGTATAAATCAATGGCTGTAATATTCATAACAGTATCATCAAATGGACTCGGGAAAAGAACATTATTTTTGAAGAAAATAAAAAGAAAGAATCAATTACTGAATCTGTTACTCTCCTGCTTGACAAGAGCAGAGTATTGGCTCTTTATGGTATAATTGGATACTCAATTAGCGAAGAGTGCTTCATAATATAGCCTTAGTTTATGGTATTACCATCTAAAACTACTTCAGATACTGTTTAAAGTATGCTATCTTTCTGGAACATCAAACTTTATTTTTCTACTTTCAAAAAGATGGCAATGGGAGTCATAATAGTTGTCATTGGCTACCTTGCCATTTATCGTCCAACTAAAGCGTTGTGGATTCGTTATAAAAATAAATTTAGTGAGGTCAGCAAAGGAGAATTTTAGTATTTTAGAAATAAATCTAATTTTAGCGCTAAGATTACCAGTGGCCTGATGTGCTAGGCTTGCAACAAAAATAACGTGAGCATTGTATATTAGTGCGGTCATCTAGCTCTCTGTGAGGAATGCCATGCAAATAGCTTGACAAAGAAGTGCAGTCTCTGCCAGAAGCCATCTAAAAAATTTCTAAAAATATTTTTATGATGCTTTGTGTCTTTTGAATTCGTGCAAAGATCTGCTGTATTTGAAATATTAATTTATTATAACTCTTATATCCTTATTTTTTATGTTTTTATATACTAAAGTTTCATTATTGCAAATATTTTGAGAATGCCAAGAATGGACAAAATAAAGATGACCGAAAAAAATACATCCTTAGTTTTAATAATTAGCTGGTAACTTAAAAATAGATTTATAACTTATAGATGAAATCAAGAAATGTGTAATTTAAACATTTTGCAAGCAGGTCGATTATATACTCATTAAAATGGATAGTTATTATTATGCAAACGTTTACATATATTATTGCTGTTAGTGAATTTAAAATATATCAGGAGGCATTAATATTCCTATTTAGATTTAAATCTCTTTTCAATTAATATCATCTTGTATTTTACTTCTGCACTGAGAAAAATTACTATAATATTTTTAAATTTAAGTGGAATCAATGTAGTAATCATAAAGACTTAACTCTGAGATAGGACTCGAAGAAAAAAACACCATACTGCAGGCGTGGGCTGATTTTAAAGATGCCATCTTTAATGTACTCTTTGTTATACTGGATCGCAAGTCATCCGAAGAGGAGGAGTAATCATTACTTGGACTCATCTTATAGTCAGGACTAGATTACTTGCAGATTATGGCATTTCCATTCAACTTGCTTGTTATTAATGCTTGGAACGGAGGGAACTCTTTGACTCACCTTGCGAGCTTCTTCCAGCAGTTCAATATTGCAACATATTTGCCTGGTGCGCCTTTTTCTATGTTTTTAGCGATGCTCTATGCTCTAATTTTTATTATCCTTCTTATAATTGCTGATATCGTCTACGTCAGTTACTCTTTCAGCAAAAAAAAATTCAGATTTACCTTTCCCCTAATAATACTTGCTCAAATTGTTCCTCTATTTGTAACTGTTCTCTTCTTACCGATTAGCTAAACTTTGCTGTCAGTGGTATAATGCTAAGTAGATGCGGAAGGCATTAACAGAATGACAAGTTTTCCAGATGTCTTATGCTGGCAGGGATGGCATCTTTTTCACGCTTCAATAACGCTTCTCTTCACTGCTATATTTGTAATAATATCGTGTGTGGTAGCCTTGGCTCTTTTTTAACCAAGGATGACTACAAAAAAATTGACAGCAAGAAAGAATTCGAATGCTTAAGTTGTGTTCATCCTCAATAAAATTGTTCTGCAATTTTTCTTCAGCTTTAATCCATTTTCAGGTCCAGCTTTCTACGTTGTCATCATGTTTCTGCTATCCTTCTGGCAATTTTGGTGCTATTCTGTTCATCAACCCTATTACACGAAGACAGCGACAAAATTTTTCAAAATGTGTTCAGCTTATTATTTCTGGACAACCCTCCTGCTGTTTGTTGGACTCATCTTAGGTAACTATAGCTTTGACGGTGCTTTGGTGATTTGGGTAAGTGGTCTTCCTTTTTTCGCCATTATCATCTACTTCGAAAGTACTTCAGACGTCAACACTCTTTTCTCAAGCAATTTGAAATTTAAAACAGGTTAAGAGCTTGATGCACATATTTCTTATGTTCTGGAGTTGGTGTGCACTCAGGGTGAAGATAAAAATAGTTATATGTTGCTCATAGGCTATATATAAAAGCACAAGGAAATATGCAATTAAAATGACTGCCCACTGAAGGCTGAGCGCAAGAAACGCAAAGGGGAATAGAATATGGATTATAGCTGCAATCAAGTGCTTAAACAAGTTGAAAGAATGTTTAAGAATGGTATTAAAAAATTCCCTGATTGCACCAAACTTCGTATGAGCTATGCATTCTTTCAACTCGAGCATATTAAAAACAAAGAGCGTGCCTATGAAGAATTCACCAGTGCCAGTAAACTCGATCCTTCCTTTCAGCAACAATTCAACATTTATCGCTTTAAAAAAATCATACGTGAAAATTTATAAAATCGTGAGGAAAACGAAGCAGATCTGGTTGAGACAATTCGCTTCGAGAATCATGTTTCCCTTCTTGAATAGGCAATGCTTCTCTCGGCTAAACTCCACAAAGAATTTTGGGCATAATTGAAGGAGGAGATACCTGACCTAAAGAAACTTAATGTTGTAGGAGCTCAGATTACCGAGGCTGGTAATTCAATAACTTAAAATTATAGCTAATTAAGTAAAATGAATGTAAGTGCATGCTAAGTACTCTACAGCTATGCCCATTATTTGATTTTTGTGACTGAAGATTATAATGAAGGCAAATAACTGTTGGTCAATGCGAGAAAAATTTTCCAAGATCGACAGACTGGGCATCGCAATGTACAGGAAATACATTTTGAAAATGATTCACTGAACAAAATGACCAATCCTCTGCTAGTATTGACTTTATCCTCCCCCACAGCAGTACCAAAGATAACCAATGCAAACCTAATGTTTACCTAAATAACAGGTTATCAGCGGGAGGAACTTATTGATCGTGATCTCCCCAAAATTTCCCCTCATCTATTCACAGGAAGTGGGCATAACTGTTTTTAACTTTTTGCAAAGGCAGATATTGAAAGGGAGGGATTTGTCAATCACAAATTTAATCATCTCATAGCTGTTGAATATACTGTCGGATAACGCACTGAAGAGAATGAAAGGCACTTAGTCTTTAAATTGGCTTCGGCAAGCAATATGAAGCTCGTTTTACTCGCTAAAGATAATGGATAAATTACTGACTATAACCTTTTGGCGCAAACTTCCTTCAAGGAGATCTAAGCAGAAGTCGTTAAATAGGGCAAAACTCTTACTCTTAATGATATTGGTCTTTAAAATTTTAATAATCCTCTTTTTAAGAAGCAAAACGGGTCACTTACAACAATAAAGGTGGGTGGACGAAGTGGATAGTGTATGGTGCAAGTGGAGCCAGTAACTATTCAAGTCTATGGCTAAAATACCGAATTATAAGATGAAGAAGAGAAAATGGTTGTAATGAGCGATAAAATAATCGGCTATAGAGTGAGTATATCAAAAAGTGAAAAAAACCACATCGCTGACATGGACTCGGAATCCTCGTCTGAGGAAGAAGATGGTTCATTTGCTGGCGAAAGTCAATTAGATGGAGGTGTATTAGAGTTATACGATAATCCGAATATAATTGATGTCTTTATCTCCAATCTGAAGGAGGTAAAAGAAGAAGATAGCTACAAGCCCTTTTAGCTCACAGATAAAATTAAAACTATGAGATTATTAAACAATTAAATTAAGATGGTATACAGTCAAGGTAGTGATAATGACTACAATGATGCAGCTGGACAGGGCTCTGGTGATGACTAACGAGAGATGTTTAAGTTTGATGATGAGAGCTACCAAGCCAAACTACGCGCAGCCATCAATACGAACCTTAATCATGTATAAGTCGCGAATCTGCGACGTGTTTCTGCCCTATTTATGCTATTACTCTTCGGGCTCAACATCCTTGAAATTGTGCTCGAGGGTGATCAGGTGAATAACGTAAATTCCTTTTTGGATCAGATTAGCTATCGGGCTCAATAATACAGTCTGCTAACTGCCAATATAATGGGAGCTATAGATCCTACTTCTAACTACACTGCTCTCTATCAGCAAAACTAGTATCACTAAGTAGATTTTACTACTGATATGGAAGTCCAGATAGAACTATAAAACAATTTGACAGTAAGCCGTAATCTCCGGGATGCAGTCATTATGCTAAATTCTAGACTACTTAGTTTCTATCAAAGTCCAGGCTTATCTTCCTCGATTGAGACTATCTTTATGAACTATATAGCCAATATATATCCTGCATTCTTAAACTATCCCACCCAGGTCACGTTCAATTTAAGTCTAATCTATGTGTTAACCTGCATGGTGTTTTTGATTGCAATACTAATGATGGCTTATTGGATATTTATTAGTTTAAAAATAGATAAGAAGCGATATGACATTATGATATGGTTTTTAGATATACCTATACCTTATGTCGCGCATCTTGGCAATCATTGCGATAAGTACCTCAAATAATTTGTAACTGTAAAGGAATTGGGCCATAAAGGTATTCCCCTTGATGAGGAAGAAGATTCTTATTAGGAGTATGCTGCCAAAAAGAACACCACAGATTAGGAGGAGATATAATAACAAATTAAAGCACGTAAGTCTCTCATCTCCAAAAATAAGAAAGAAACCCTAATAAGCAAAATCAATTTAACTTCGCTCAAGGTATTGTGGCTTCTCATATACTCTCTCTTCTTTTCGACTCTTATCTTAATTTTTTCTTAAAATTTTTACAGTGACTTCCAATTTCTTCTTCCTCAGTGGATTCAAACTTCACAAGCAATCACTATTGACAATACTCTTTACTTAACACTCAAGATGCAAGATTATAATATTACTACCGAAAGTAATTTAACTTTTTTGGCTTCAACACTGAAGATGGATCATAAGGGAGTTATCACATAGAATAATCTATAAAGTTTTAACTATAATATCCTTACTTTTCATCTCACTGATGTAGCCAATATTTACAACAATGTTTACTTTAGCAACCTTTGCCTCAGTCTCACACTCAACGCTTCAGCCTTGGCTCAATGCCAATCTGTGGTTGGTAGTAAACTTAAAAGTGGCTATTAGGTATACTCAAAATATTTAATAACTCCATAAAGCAGCAAAAACTCTGAGATTCGAATTGCAAACCAATACTACGTGATTCCTGCTTTGGTAAGTCAATTGTAGCTGTGGGATTCGACTGTAACAGCATAAGGAAACAATCAAATAAATTTATGCACAATATTGCTCTACGTATTTATAATTATGTCAGTGCTGTGCTTTTTACTTTTTTGGCTGTATTATCTTCGTAAAATGAATACAGAGCTAAATCAAACAATTCAGATGCTTAACATGATCCCCTTTAAGCTTCTACCAAAATCCAGGAAAGAAACTAAGTTGTTTATTGCATGGATTATTCGCTAGGCTAACAAGACCAAACACGAAAATGAATGATGACAATGACAAAAGATATTTAATAAACATGATATTAATATGTTACTCACTTCAATTTATCAATAATATTATTTTATAATCATTCAAGCCATCATTGATTTTATGATTAGAATTATATTCCAGAATTATAATTAATTCTCAATATTAATATTCCAGCATGAGCAAAAAAATAATTGACAAAATCTGGCAAGTAGGCAATTCATTGAGAAATAATTCACACTTTATCTTTAATCCTAAAACTATGAAAAAGGATTAAAAAGAGGATAAGACTTAGAAAATATAGTAGCAGCCAAGATCCAAGAAGTTGAAAGATAAACTGGAGACATTTAAGTCAAATTTTTAGCAATTAAAGAGTAGGGTGAATAATAAAATTAATCCTCTTGAAACAATGAAACAAATAAAATAAAAAATACACTCAAAATACTAAAATCGAGTAAAAAACATTACTTCAAAGAGTATATAAAAAGTTCCGACAAGCATAAAGGAACATTTCCTGAATTTAAAACAATCTCCAAAAAGATTAATATAAATTGCATCTAAAAATCTTAAGGATGGCTATGCTAATTTATAATAAAAAGGGAAGGAAAAAACTCCTGATTTAAATGAATATTGGAAGCAAATCGGGAGTAAATTTAAAAATAAAAAAATGAAATTCCAAAAATTCAGATAAAAAAATCAAGAGTAACTGAATACTAAAGCTCAGCAAGCCCAAAAAATATTATCCTCAGCTAAAGAGTTCTTTAGTAGTAACAAAAGTTCGCAATTAAATTACATAGATATTGTGATGAAAAAAATATTTTTTCGTGCAGCTTTATTGATGATATTAGGCTGCTTTGCTTATGGAATAGGCTCTGCAATTCCGCGTTAAATCCGACATTATTTATCTCGGAGTAAGGAATCAAATTAACAAGTAAAAAGCGATCCTGTAGTTTAGGCGATTAAGTTGTCATGATATTTAGATAAATAATATGCAAATCATTAATGTTTATTATGATGTTGATGTTGTTAAATGAGTAATATCAATTATTTCTATAACTCTTTCGGTATGGTAAATTGCTTATGAGAAGGATTTTGTGAAATTATTTCAAGTTGTAAAGGCTGGGAAAGGAGTGAAGTAAATCGTAGGATGGAGTAATTGAAAGTATTTTGCAATATATTTGGATCTGTCGAATCTAAATTATTGATTACTTACATGAGGAGTGTTGACTTTATTCCTAATTCATAAATTATTAGATCTATTATAAAATAATTTATCAGCACTTCATATATTCAAAAAAATTAATTTCCTTTATTAATTCTTTATAAATCGATAAATTAATATTGGCATTTCTTTGATCTTTCATTGCTTAAATGATCACTGCAATGTTTGTTTAATAGTTGTGAAAATTAATATCATATAAAGCATAGTTTTGCTGATAATATGAAACTTTACAAACAACAAGAGTTAAATTATATTAATCAACTTAAAAATATTTCTCTAGATAGAATTCCAGTAAAAACTCATCAACCAGTACTCATAAGACAAGCTAATTTATCTGAATAGCACAGATACACTCCGTATGATAGCTTTATGAGTAATGAAGATCTTCAAAATTCAATTGATAATAAATGTTGTGTGGTTATCAATGAGGATAAGAAGTAATAAGCAAAAAACGTTGGGATAACACATGATGATATTAAAATTTGCAAGAATTTTAATAAATTAAATTTCCATCTACCTCTCAATCAAAACCATCACGTTTCTTTACCCATTGGCTCAAATAAAGCTTAAAGATCAGGCAATAAAAATATGAATCGATAAAAGCGAGCCAAATAATTTATTACTTTAATTACAAAGGAAAAAACTCGTTACAAAGGAGAATTTTTTATCTTAAAGCAAGCTGAAGAAGAAAGAAGAAGGCTTAAAACATAGTTTGAGGCATGTGAAAAAAAGATATTAATGAATCATTTCAAATAATAACGTGTTAAAGCGGCAATTGAAAAAATTAAAATGTTTGAAAAAAGGGCCCATGAAAGATAGAAACTATCTCGTTTATCACATTCAGGTAAAAAAAGCCTCGATCAATTTCTAAAAAATGATAAGCAGGATATAAATAGAGTTATTATATATAAATAGAAAAGATTGTCAAATAATTTTACAAAGAGTGGAGATTAAAGTATACAAATGTTTAACAACAGAAAATTCTCAAGGAATAATAAATAATTAAAAAATTAGGTATATATCAAAAATGAGGAATAGAGAACAATTTAATAAACTCGGAAAAAACTCATTTAGTTGTCTAAAATTATTGATAAAAAATAAAAATTGGCTTCTCATTATTTCTGAGAAATAAAAACAAAGAGTTAGAACAAAATCAGTTTTTGTTGTCGCTAGAATTGAGTTGGGGGAGATAGCATTCTTTCATAAGCTGATAATATATTTTTGACCCTTTCATCTTACCGATCATTTTAATTTTTTATTGATGATTTAATGATGCTTTCAGATCTTATTTACTTTTGATTCTCAATAGACTTGTTTAATAGTCCTGATCAATTATGTTCATTTGTTTTTCTATATACTCTTTTCGTGGTCTTAACATATACGGCAAACAGCTTGCCCCATCCTTTTTATGAAAATTTATCAAATTTTTATGTTTTAGTTAGCAGGATAAATTAACACTAAGCTTTTTCTCTTTACTCTTATCTCGACGAAACTCACAGCTTTTTTTCCGATAAAAAATTTCTTCATTTCTCTTTTTCCGATGGTGTGTATTTTTTCGAAGCAAATCTGTTTTGATTGCTTGTATCTTATGAGCATCCATATTGCATTTATAAACAGGGATTGAACTTGGTTGTGATTTGAGCCTAAAAAAGGCTTCCTATTCTTCTGGATTAACATTAGGTACTCTCCCTTTGCGATAGTGGAAAATATAATTCCATTTTTATCGGATATATTTGTCTAATTTATGAATGTGGTTGAATCTGGTTTGTTGGAGTTAGCTGGATGAATACTACGTCTTTAAAATAGGACTTTACATATGTTTTTAATATTTTAATCTTAAAAAATTAATGATTAATTATTCAATATTCAGGTTTTAATTATATTTTCAATGGCAAAAAATGAAAAAATTTATCATTCTATTTGAATAGCAGCCTGAATAAAAGTGTAATGATATCGAATTCGGATAAATTATTGAGGAAACAACTAATTCAGTCACTTGTTTAGGATCAAAAAATAAGAAGAATAATACTATTTTCCATGAGTACGATACAATATCAAAAAGGATTTCATAATATTACAAATTTGCCATTATTTTAGAGTTAAAGTGTAAATATAAGTTATCTTTTAGACAAAATTAAAATGAAGGGAACTATGTGAATAATAGTTCCAATAACATCTATTCAAAAATAATTGAATCAATACACTTTCTTATTTTTAAAACAGAAATTTAAGCTAATTATTACAAACTAGACTTTCATTATTGTATTAATTATGTGAATTATTTAAATTTCAAAATATGATTTGATGTTGAAATTCATTGCTCGCAGTCATATTTTTATTAATCAATTAATATGTTTCTAGACAAGTACAAAAACAAACGTAGATTGGGCAAGGGCGCATATGGAGATGTTTACCTTGTTGAGGATGATAATGGAACTCTTTTTGCTCTCAAAGTTATCTCAGTGAGAATGATTGAACAAGAGCCTCATCTCCGATAATACCTTGACGGTGAAATTGAGTGCATGAAATCCATGAACTCTCCTAACATCATCAAGCTTTATGATGTACAAGAAGATGAGAAAAGCATATATCTACTATTAGAATATTGTGATGGAGGTGATCTCATCAATTATCAGGCCAAACTCAAGTAAAAAATTTTTTCTATCGACAAGGCTACATAAGTTCTAGCCGAAGTGATTGTCGGACTTTAAAAACTTCACCAGGAAGGTTATCTTCATCGAGATATTAAGTCGCAGAACGTTCTTATAAAAAATGAAAGCGGGAAATAAGTATTTTAGTGTTTATTAAGGTCTACAAACTAGCAGATTTCGGCTTCAGTAAGAAAAAGGCTGATATTGGAGGAACTGTCCTTGGAACTGAACAGTTTATGTCTCCATAAATATATTCTGGTAACGAATCTTCCTTCTATGGGTTCGAGGTTGATATGTGGGCATTTGGAGTGCTATTTTACTTCATGCTTAATATGGAGTTTCCCTTTAGTATTTTATTTATTAATATTAGAAATAAATCCCCACTTGTCATCTGAAAAAAAATAAATTTAGCTAAGAAAATTAGCTGAAAATTTCAGTTTCTCTGCTGTGGTCAAGCAGACTAAAAAGCAACTTGTAAATAATTGCACAAATGAAATGGAAGACCTGTTTAAGAGTATGTTCGAACTCGATCCTGAAAAAAGAATTACTTTTTCAGATATCAGAAGACATCCCGTCTTCATTAAATACTTTCCAGTAGTAGCTGAAGCCTCTAAGATCCTTTATAGTAAAAAATTCCAGCCTAGTAAAATCATTAAAAAGGAAAAAAAAGTGGCTAAAAAAATCTTAGATGAATAAGATAATATTCGTGAATCTGTAAGTTGCATTAGAGTAAAAGATAATAAATTTCCCCATGAAAAATAAATTTTGGAAAGAAAGAAAGATGAAATAGATTTTTTAAAGGAAAATGTTTTTTAATTCTTGTAAGTTGGAGACATTCTCAAGAATCATTAAAGAATAATGTTGGCCTACAATTTACTGAAGTATTATATAGTACTGCTTAAAAATTATAAGGCAAGTCTCAATAAAAATTAACTTAATGCTTTATATCCCGGCCTTAAATGGGCCGAATTTTTAAATACGAAAGAATTTAAAGAGTTATGGAAAGAGGTTAATTAGGATTTAAGTAAAAATTAACTCAAATTAACGACATTATACAATCAATGCGAAAGCTTTATAAAATAAATCAGCTAAATAAACTCCAAATTCAAGAATGCTTTCACACATTAAGTAGAATAAAAAGGTTTCGAGGGTGTCTTCAAGTAATCTTATCGAAAATCCACTATTTACATTTTTGGAGTCCTACGATAGGTGTTAAAGAACAAAAATAATAGAAAAGGAAATAAATTAAATTATATCTTGTCTCTGCTTGTTATTTCTCATGCTTTCAATAACATTTTTTCCGACTTGGAAAACCTGAACGTAATTTTTAAAGATTACTTTGAAGAAAAGAAGAAAAAAGCCGATAAAATTGATTTTACAGAACTGAGATAGTGGATGTCGAAAAGCAAAGAAGTGACTCTCAATAACATTGCTAAGTCCATTATTAAAATATATTTCACGATGTGATTATTCATACCAATATTAATGAATATTTCTTTTTGTTTGATAAATAAAATTATCACACTCTAGAAGAGTTTATAACCACTACAACAAATATAAATAATTTATCGAGGAATTTTATAAAATATAAAAGAAAAAAAGTTAAAAGTGAAGATTTTTAATAATTTGAAGGATAGTATACTTGGTATTTATATAAGATAAGACGAATAGTAATCAATAATATTTATCCTGTGAGTTGTAGAATATTTAGTTCTTTATTTCTTTCTAGTAGTCTGCAATTTTGATTTCCTATTCTCTGTACACCTACAAAAACTATTGATACTGACGGTCAACCATTTCTGCGCTCACATTTGGCAGTTGGACATCTGCAAACTTTTTGTAGAAATCAAAATTAAATTCATTTGTGACTTTCACATATTGAATTATTGATTACTCTTCAACTAACTTGATTGACTTTGACTTCTTGCTTTATTTAAGTCTTTGCAAAATTTACTTTGGCTTTTCTTTTATAATTGTAAAAGAAGCACAATTAAGAACATGCTCCTTCTCGATTCTGATGAAATTCCACATGCAACGTCGAAATATTTCTATCAGTCCCGTTAAAAATGGTAGAAAAGGAGAATTTGGAACTAGGAGGACCAAAGAAGGAGAAATTGTGAGCGTCCAAGAACATCTAAAGATAAGATTTACGACAATTGCAATGTAGTATATGAGTGGATTACGATAACATAAATTATTTCTCAAAAATCGATGCTTCGATCCTTTTTAGAGTAATCCCCAATCATTTTTCTATATAATGATTCATTTACAAGATCCCAGTAGTATGAGTAAAGAGTACTAATGATACTACTCGTGATGAAGAATGGCAAAAGTCCTGAGTATCTTGAACTGAGGAAACTAATCGTAGAAGTCATAAAGGAAGCCATATATTTACCGAAATTCCACATTTGTAGGTGTCCAAAAAATCTTCCTGAAGTTTGTCTCGCCTGATTAAAGCATTGAATCATCCGAAGAATAAGTGGTATAATGGCTACGATATAAGCTATTATAATTCCATCAATAGCACTTGAGTTAAGACAAGATTTAACATCTTCCACCTAAAATTCTGAAGTGTAAAAGCAAATGGTATAAGCAAAATCTTTGATTGGGACAACGAAAGAAACAGCTTGATCTGTAGCATAGCTGAGCAGAAAAGTCATTTTAACGAATGGACTCAGAGCTATATTCTTCAAGATCCTATAAAAGTATCTTCTCCCTCTAGGGTTGAATACTTAGCGACTTGGAAAAAATATGTAAAGAAAGTAAAATACCCAAACAACAAATGGAGTATATTCTATGGGAAATCTCATTTCTTAATTTATGTTTAAACTGAGCCCGAGCAGATAGGTAAAGAGCATCAAACAGAAAATAAGAGTAAAGAAACCTGCCCTCTTCATAATCTGAAAATGAGTGGAATAATGAGTGCCATACTCTAATATGGTTTTAAAATTTATCTTGTAGGCAATAAAGCCATAAACATTCCACGCCATCCCCCAGAGATAAAGAATGAGTAAACCAACTCCTCTAAACATAGGAAAGATATAATTCATAGATTATATCTTCGCTTGATCATAGTCAAACGATATAAAATTGAGAACTAGCATGAGAATAAGAGACACTAAGATAACCGATCCGAGCCCAATGTATAATCCCAATAAAAAATAATTTTTATTAGAAGTGTACTTTAGTTTGAAACGGGCATATTCCTACAACTTAATTTCAGCATTTTTATTGAGAAAAATAAAGGTTGAGTATAAAGACTTAACTGCTCCCTTAATCTTGCTTATAGATTACTCTTCTTTTTGCAGTGATTCCATATTCCTAAGTATTTCCTCATCAGTTTTAAGACTCAACGGATGAAAGTGAATCTTTTATTTGCTTTAATCACTATTATTTATTTCAGAGAGGACACTTTTATTTGTTTGTTCTTCAAGATCTTATTTTAAAGGAGAATATTTTTATTTTTAAATAAAAGGCAGTACGTATTTTCTTCTCACAGCGATGATGCAATTGATCATTCTCTTATTTAAGTCAATAAACTCCTCAAGATAAAGGATGTTAGCATAGATGATCTTTAATAATTGCTTTATTTATGGCTTTTTCGCAAAATATTAGTAAGAGTAAATTTAGGATAATTCGTTTGAAATGACAACTTGAAGAAGCTGAGACCAAAGATGGATAATTTCGCTGGTTTTGTATTTAATGAATTTTTCCATTTTCTTTTGTCCCACCTCTTAAGTAAAGTAAATAAAACCAATGGCATGTTAGACCTTAGCCTGTATTTTTGGCTCCAAAGGCTGCAAATCTATAACAATTTGACAATTCTGAAAGAATTCATGATGGTTTCGATCATATATATTTTTGAGATAGAAAAGGTAATACTATAAGGCAGGATAATTGATATAAGCCCCTGCCCATTCAGTGATTACAGACTATTCAAAATGTTCCTTAAATTATTAAAGCTAACTAGTTTAAATAGAATCCTCCTCTGCTATTTTCATGAACTAATAATTGTAAAAATAATAAAATATTAATTATTTAACCTAGCTTATATTAAAATATCATTCCCCCAAAGTTAATCCATTTTGTCAAATGTAAAAACAATTATATAATAAATGTTTCAAATCATTACAATTCAAGGAAAATTCGTTTATATGATTTTTCACTGTAACTACGGATATTATGACGAATAATTTAAAGTAATTGACTTATATTATTATCATCATTATCTTTAATTCACTTATACTGTTCAAATGGTAGGTCTGTGCTGCCCCATTCATTCTCCCATGGATCAAGTTTATCAATAATTATAACAGGACGCGATTTACTTTACTTTTTTTCAAGAGGTGGAAGACCATCACTTAATTTCTTTTGTATTGCATGGCTTTTTTAAATCTGTACTTTTCCTTTACATTATTTAATTTATCTAATTACTTCAGTGAAGCTATCATTATCTAATGCCCGTGTAGAGGGAATTTAATGAGGAAGTGAAGATTGGTAAGATGTTGGAGACATTTGTTCTAAAATCAAAATTCTTTGTTTGCCGTGATGAATTACGGGCAAAGGTGCGACATCGCAAGTTAAAAAATGTGATTCTTCCTGAGCTTTACAATTATTAGCAAGGAGTAATTTCTTTTTCTCTCGTTTACGCTGCCGTTTTAGCTTATCCACATAATTTTTCATAAAATTACTACAAGTATGCTCACCGATATCTTGAGAACTCGCCCGAGTTTGAGTCACTCTGAAATCAGGCGAATTGACTTGATTTTGATCATTGGCAGATAATTTTTGTCTATGAGTGGGAGACATCTTTCGTAGAGTGTAAGTAGTGCTTCGAAAAGGATTTTTTTGTTTGTGATTAAATTTATCTCTCTTTTATAGGATATTTCCTTGAAGCTCTTCCTCTTAAATACGAGCCAGGATCATTCAAGTACTATAAAATAAAAATAAAAGCAAAAAATATAGAATAAGTTTATGATATTTAAAGTAGATGTTTGAAAATGTTGGATGTAAAGATGATGAATAGTCAAATTGAAAAGAAGTAATAATATTATAAAGTTATTAATGTTTGATAGTTTAAAAATGAAAAATATAAGTATTCATTGAAATCAAATAAAAGGAGCGACCTTCAACCAGATAATGTTATTCTAGATATTTCCATTGTTATACATTAAATTTAGTAACATTAAGATTTATAACTTTTTATATTTTCATCAAAATGAAACATATGACTTGCGTCAACCACAAGGAAGCAGAGCAAGTTTGCATTAATTCAGCATGTCAAGCTAAATGCTCTTATACATGTATCGAGATACCAGACACCTGTAGAAATTAGCATGAAGCTTGTTCAATGGCTTCTCTATCATACTTGCTCAGAAAAAGCAATAAGATTATAGAAAAAGGTCGTAATTTTCATATCTAAAAACTCATAGCTTTTCACACCTCGGCTAAAAAAATTATTTAATAACTAAGTTCCTTTTTAGAGTCGTATAGTATGCTCTCAACAATAAAGGAAGGACTTGACACTCACGGATTTATCTCTACGAAGTATAAGCAGACAATAACAACCTTTTTAAATTCATCCATGAATAATAATAATCAGGCATAACCATCACTCAGTAGTTTAGAAAAGAACCTTTCTAGTCTAAATGTGGACATAACAAACTATCTGCAAATTATCAGGCAATAAAAGAACATAGAAGAATAACTCTAAAATAGACGCGAACCAAAAAAAAAGCAATCGCTTATTAGATCAAAATTAATTGAACCCAGTCCTGTCAAATCAGGATTAAAATAGGCTCCATCGTCAAGTTCCAAAATTAGATCAAGACTTGAAGAATTACAAGCAACCAGCAAAGATGTTTAAAATTCTCCTTTTTAATCATCATCTTCAAAAGTGGTCGTGTCTTCCCTGAGGAAACATGTTCCAAAGCCTCCTTTTTTTAGCAAAATAACTAATGATGTTCAAACAATATCGACCTTTTTTTATCATAAATTTTCAGATGTTAACTTGTTATATCGCGCCAGTGAAAATTAATTTTCGACAAGCAAATTCCATTAAAAATGTAATGGTTATGAGAATACACTGACTCTTATATTAACAGAAGGAGAAAAAATCATTGGAGGATTCACACCTTTACCCTGGAAGTCAGGAGGAGGGTAATGGTATTAAGATCCAAAAGAAGCAACCTTTTTGTTCAGTCTAACTTCAGGAGAAAGATATCCTCTTGTTAATAAGAATAAAGCAATTTGGTGCAGTCAAGCATTTGGGCCTTCTTTTGGGTATCCTGATCTAGAGATTGCTGATAAAGCAGCCTATCACAGCAATAGCTGTGCCAATTTTCCTCAATGTTTTAACAATGGCAATTATACTCCGGGTACTGGAAGCACTCAAATGTTTTGTGGCAGTAAAAATGGGCATTTTAAGATAAAAGAATGGGAAGTATACGAATTGATATTCTGATCTGCATAATGAAAGCTATCTTCATGACAACTTCATTAAAATATGATTATTTTCTCAAAAAAAACCATCTTTATATTTTTTAAAAAATAGTTTAACTTCTATAAATGAAATGAAAAAGAGATATAATGCTAAATTTAAGACTCTGCTTTATAATCAACGAAACAAAATTAGATGAATTAAGTACAGCTATCATCTTTGGCTGAACTATACGCAGTCTACAAAGATCACATCAGGCTAGGTTCTTTATCAATCAGTCGTGATAACTATCCCTTTTCTGCCTTCCTCATTGGTTTTTTTATAGGAAGAGTTAATACAGACTTTGAGCGTACGTTTTAATTCGTAGAGCTTCTGGACTCCCTTGAGCAAATGAGAATCGTGTCTCTAAACCAAATAAAGCAAATATTGCAGTTATTAGCTGACTTTCCAAGATATATTGCAAAGATGCTGACTGTCCTTGATGACTTGAAAAACGGACAATTAAGAGATATCGACTCATGGATTGAATCTTATGAAATTTCAAAATATTTAGACCTTTAGGATGATTAGATGGAAAAAAATGAGGAGCAAAAACTAATACCAAACCTAAATATAGCTTAAAACGAAGATATAGAAATATAGCCAATGGAAGCGACTATTGAAGAAAATAAAGAACAAATAAATGAGTAAGATATTGCTTTAGCAATGAGAATGCAGCAAGAGCTTGATAAAGAAAAGCAGTTCTATGGACAAGTCGATGATACAGTTTGCTAAATATGTTGTACGGGGCTTTATTAAAGCTAGTTCTTAGCTATGGACAAATGTTAGCATATCTTTCACAATAATTGCTTGATAGGACTCATTAAAACAAATATCCTAAACAATAATTTTCCTATCCGATGCCCTAAAGATGGATGTGATCGGAATATCAGCGAATTTGACATCAAAAGTCTACTCAGTGAAGAATTGTTCCAAAAATATCAAGACCACACTTTAAAATCATATGCTGAGGTACATGGGGATTCAATGTACTATTTGTTTAATGCAGCTCTTGGTGCCCAACACCTTCTTGTGGATATATGTTCTTCTATGAAAAGGATGATGGATCATATTTCCGGTGTCTTGAATGCAATAAAGCATACTGTCTTAACTGTAGAGCAGATTGGCATGAATTCCAAACTTGTAAGGAGTACTCCATCACTTCTACTTTCAGCGAAGAGGACAATAAATTTATGAACTATGTGAAAGGGAAAAAATATAAGCAATGCCCTCAATGCAAGTTTTGGGTTTCAAAAAATCATGGTTGTAATCACATGACCTGTAAATGTAAATTTCAATTTTGCTACAAATGTGGTGGAGTTTATCAAAGATGTGAATGTATTGAAAAAAACAAAATAAATGTAGAAAATCGCCAGCAAAGATTAGAAGAGAAAAGACTTCGAAAATTGGAGATACAGAGAATAATTGCAAGCAAATTATCTCAGCCAAAATTATCAAGTTAATAATCGAATCAAAAGGAATGATGTTTACCACTTCAAATAAAACTATAACATTATCAAATCAATAAATAATATTGGGTAGAATTGATTAATTATCATCAACAAATATCTATGTACTTCTACAACTTGAACTGGATCTCTTGCCTTGAAAGCGACTCCATTCCCAATGAAACGTCATCGATCGAACGCTCTATTTCCCAATTTTTCTTGAGGAGAGGTTCATAGTTTTATAATCTTGGACCTAAAGCCAGCATACTGGAATTTCCTTCTTTTATTGATTTCAGAATATATTAGGAAAGAATCTCCTCAAGGTCCTTTCCTTGAACTGCCAAAACTGCCTCTTTAAAAAATCTTGCTTGTTCGAAGCTAATCTGATTTTTAAATTGCTGTTCGACCGTATATCTGTCAAAATTCTGAAATATTTTTCTTTTAGCTACATCTATCTTATCTATTTTTTTGTAGTAATCTTCGAGTTATAAATATTTTTGTCTACTTCCCTGAATGAAGGAAACCATTGCTCCCTTATATAAGAAGCAGCCCCCTATTTTGTTGAAAGTGGATATGTTAAGATTGATTAGGGAAGCTAATACGAGGGCGGCTGGACTCTTTTAATTTCTATAGGGTATAGAAAACGCTTAGAATGCTATTTATTGATCGTAATTTGGATAGTATTTCATCCATTTTTAATTTGGAAAGGTGGTAACATCAATGGACTAAGGCGGTATTCCCTCGTTTTGGATTTGAGATAGTAGCATTTATATATATCTTTGATAAAATTTCTTTTTCTCAGGATGACATTGCCATAAAAGTGTTGCTCTTGACCATCCCATCATCTTGCTCCAAATCTACTGAAATTTAGATGATAATGCACTGAGGTAGCCCTTTGGATTGGTAACCTTTTTCATATCTCCTGCAATACTGCACAGAGTTCTGGCTTGAAAAATGGGACTTTCAAAAAATGCATAGGGTGATTTGGATGCGGCTACGTGAATACCATGATAGTGCAGTATATTTTCTGAAACCTCGTGGAAACAGTTAGTCGCTGATTCTTGAATAACTTTAGAGAGAGTGAAAATGTTGTTATAGGCAAAATCAGTAAAAAGACCATTTAGTACATTAAACGCGAATTAATAATTGCGATCTGAAAATTCAATATTCAAGAAAGCATATATTTTTAATTGGCCCTCTTCAGTTCGAATTGTCTAGTAATTCATATCCAACTGGCTGATATAAGTCTATAGTAATCCTTAATAAGCGTGCTCTTTCACAGCTTTATAACCCATTCGAGGAAAAGCCTTGCAAAAAAGAGTCAATAATGGAATATCCTCCTCGCCAATATCCGTCAGATCGAATTTAAAAGTCAATCTATTTCCAAAACTTTTGGGACAATACGTTGTTTTTATATTCTTGATCTTTATGTCCTCCCCTCTCAAATCTTAAAAAAATTATAATTCATTAGGACTGATTTCGGGCAGTCGGCTGATATCTTGCAAATATGAAGGAGGACTATAACTTTAAATTTCATGAAGCTTTTGTTCGGAGAGTGTACTTTGCATTTGTAATAATAGAGATCTATTTCTACTCTGTTCTTGCTCGATTATCCTCGGATTATTAAATCCTCTTAAGACTATATAGTTATTGTTCGATATGATGAATTTTTAGAGCAGAGACTAAAAAATATTTTACTTCCTGAAACTCTTGATGAGTTCTAAATTAAGTTTAATATACTTGTGATGAGACTTGTAACTTCAAACACACTATCCAGAGAGCTTCTGTTTAGCACACGCTCGGTTATACTCTATATAATACTAAAACCCTTTTTTTAATAGTAGTTATTCTATAGGTGAATGAGGCATTTTTCGATCAATTTATCATCGAACTTAGATTTGGTCAAATTTGTCAGAACACTCATAATTTAACTTTCTTTCTCAATGAATAATTTTTGTCTCATCTTAAAAGTTTCAGTTGTTTCTAAATGCTTTTACTCTCCATAGGTAGGCTCATAAAACGTGATACCAATATTGAAATATCGCTGATGATACCCATAGAGATTTGGGTATGGTGTTTAGAGAGTATTGAATTTCATGAATGGGCTGCCTGGCATATCAAATAGTAGATAGGATAAAATTTAGAGAAGAGTGCCTTCTTCCTCCGTTTGATTATCTATTTTATAGCTTAACATTAGAATTGTTTCTTGCTTAAGGTGATCAAAGTTGATAGTCCTTGGAAAAGAAACAGTCCGAAGAGGTTTTTCAAAGAAAATGGGAGAGTGAGTCTTCGGTTTAAACTCCTCAATATTCTTATTAAGCTCATCTATAAAATATCTAATATTCATGTCTCCATGCAGTAAAAATGTGCAGTTCGGCAAGGTAATTGTCTCCTTGTAGTATTGAAGTAAATCTGTATAGTTGATATTGACCAAATCTAAAGGCTTGCATATAGAATGAGAGGATTGACCTAAAAGTTACTCTGTAATTAAGGTATATATTGCTTGGTCAATATTGAATTGGCTTTCCATCATTTCACATGAAAGTTATCCACTGAATCCAAGTCTCTCTTTTTCGTAAGTAAACCTGCGGACAACCTCATAGAAATCCTCTTCCCTCATAAGCGGATCGAATATCATTGAACTGTACACTTTAAACAGGTTGCTGAAATCACGCAGAATAGGTGAATTGAAAGAAAACATTAAATAGTCATCTGTGGTTTGAGTGGGAGTTAATTGACTAAAAGATTTCATACTCATCTCAGCTGGCAGATTACGAACAGGATATTTTTTAGATCCACATTGCAATAGTTTTTCAAGAGCATAATTGATTGCTGGTTTAACTAATCCTTTGGTGTTGAAAGCCATACTGAGAGTATTGTTTTATTCGGCACATTCGAACTGGTGAATTTCTGTAGAAAGCTACTTATGCTTTAGTGTTAGGTGAGTCATATCAAAATCCCTATAATACTTGGAATGAATCAATTCGAAATTACTAATTTGATCTCCAACCTTAAGATTGAAGGGCGGGCGGTACTTTCCTCTTCGAGTGTAACTCGTTACCTGCGTACTGAAGCAAGTCCAATTGGATATTATCCTGATCATTGTTGAATGACTGATCAAATTATTATTAAATTGTGATGTATTTTATAGAATCGACATAAATATCAAATGCGAAGTAGGTAACAGACCGGATAGTAAAGAATAGTCAGAAAAAAAGCAATGATAATGGAGCAATAACGTGATTTATCTTCTCCTGGTTTTTAGCCATTTGTGAAGATGGCAGGAAAACATACGAAAATGGCACAGTATATTTGCAATCCCGCGCAGATGCAAGGCAATATCAAGAGTAGGTAGTCAGGAGATATTGCAAAGCTTAGAAGAAAGCCTACAACTAGTCCAAAATTCATAAATACAGAAAATGTCATAGTCATACTGTAATCTATGACGGTCTATCCAAGTAAATAAGCTTTATTAGGATAAACATACCGTGAGCAAAGTTCATGAACAGACTGAACAGTAAAAATAGAGATATCTCCTTTAAGAATTGAATTTAGTCTTCCTAAAGGCAAAGATAATAGAAGTTGATTACATTTTGCAGGGCTATGGATAGAGTCAAAAAATATCTTAAACTATTCTTATGATTAATAAATATGCCTGTTTCCTCTCCTTCTTATTAGTTATTGTTTTCCATCTTTATTAGAAAAAAACGGTCGACTAGAATAGTAAAAGATATTGAGATCAGACTAATGAGAAAAGCATAGGGGTAGATCTCGTCTTCATCAATGGCTTATGAAGTAGAGCTAATACTATAAGTAGTGAGTTTATAGTTGGCATCAGGAAGTGATATTATGAGAGGGTAGAACAAGAACAGAATTGAGGTAATGGGCAGAAACAAATCGCGTTACTCTGACTTGGTCTATTTGTATCCTAGATGAGAGGCCAAAGTATTTGCTATGAAGCTGAAAGTAAGTCCGGCAAGTTAAATCAGAATCATACCTTTTAATTATATATCAAAATTAATTGAGCTGCCATTATCAGAGAAAAATTTATCTTAAAAGTTAATTAAAAGGAGGATAAAGCAAATCGCTTAATAATACAATCAAGCTCAAATTGAGAATGAACCAAATTAAACCACATCTGAAATCAAATTTCATCAAAGAGATTCCACAAGACATTACCACCTATCCAAAATGTTCAATAAAAATCATATAGCAGTTAATTGTATTTCTCGCAAAGAAGGAGATCAGCAAAACAATACATGAATAGATGGCTAATCCGTCTTGCCAATGAATTAAAAAGAAATAATCTTTGGAGCCATGATGTATATAAATTGAAAAACTATGAATAGCAATTTAGACTTAAGATACAATCACCAAATCTCTAAATTGTCTTAGGCTTATTGTACCGATATAAAAATAAAATAAGCTTATTTTGAGATGATAAGTGGTCAAGTCGCCTGAATTAAATCTAAAAGAATGTTATAATGAAGAAAAAGAAAAATGCTAATCCTGCTTGTGCATACAAGGGAAGGGAGTTGATTGATAATTGTAGAAAGACAATTCATTAAATACCAATAAAAATATAAAATTTTGAGAGATATCTCTGCTTTTATTGATTAGAAACATAATAAAGACGAACACTATGCATGGAAAATAGCAATTACTTGTGAGGAAAAAGGGAGTAATTACTAAATCGCAAAAGTAAAATCTAACCACTGCTATTGTCTAACTATGAGTAGGCTCAATCATTTTTTGAATTTTGATAATTTTTGAAGTCAAATTAAATTTAAAATAAAGGGATTCATCAATTCAGATCTTCACCCTCGATTGATGGCAGGGTATCATTGAATCAATATTATTATTTTTGCGATCAATTTGCAATCCAATATTAATTTCTGTTGCACATTTAAAGATGAAATTCCCTGCCTGCTTTGGTCTTAGTCAATCGTTATACTCATGATTCTTTCCTAATCTTTTAGAATTCACCTCTATGTTTGTTTTATTGTGAGAATTTGAGTTTTTTATTTAAGTTGATGCCTTTAAGAATTGAGTAGAAAAAGTTTTCTGTTGGAAAACATATAGTCCTTCTTGAAAATATCTTTGTATGTGGTATAACTAATCTCTTCAAGGTGTAGATCTTTTTTGATGGATCGAATACAAGAATCTTAGAAATAAGATCCCGAATATTATCTGAGATGGTTACCGGTTCTGAAAAAAATATGAGCCATATGTTTTAATTTATCATTGGTTTTACATTTTTATGTTTGGGAGGCCGTTATTTAAATATCTAAGCATCTTTGAGTAACTGTCGTTGTCCATAATGATGCTCCAGATCAACATTAACTTTTCAAGAGATCATTTTCGGTGCTCTACAAATTGTTTTTTTCTTTTCCTTGCACTATTACAATCGGTTGGGTTGTCGTGTATCTTTTCAGGATACTTAAAAATCCTCATTTCATCTCAATTTAGATATAATTATAGGGTGTTTCAATATCTAAATGATGGCCCATAAATAATTAATTTGAAAAACTTTTAATAACCTTCAAGAAAGATTAAAAATATTATTCTTCAAAGCATCAATGTTGGCCCTCCTTGTGTGCGTTTTCTACCTCTTGGCTCTTGGTCTTTCCCTCAGACTGGTTGTATGTTATTCTTGAATCAGAATTTTGTAAGGAATCATTTATTTATATTGGAATCAGACCGTATCAATGGTATAGATTCAGAGTAAGTATTTTATGAGTTAGATGCATGAATTTCATTGACATAGAGTTACTATTAAAACAATTAGACGTATCATCAAAATTGATTAAGCGTAACTATCAAAAAGAATCAGATGTACCATTTTACCGATTTAGGGTTATCATAGAAAAAATCAGATGTATTAAACATTTTATTTAGCGTAATTAATAAAAACAAATAGAAGTATTAAACATTTTTACTTTAGAGTCATTATTGAGAGACTCAGCTGTATGGGATATTATATTTAGGGTAATCATCGAGAAAACCAGCCGTAGGAGATATTATATGAAGAGTAATCATTAAGAAAATCAGCCGTATCAAATATATGATCCCAGGGTTATTATTGAGACATTTAGCCGTATTAAATATTTTTATCTAGGGTAATTTTTGAGAGAATCAGCTGTATCAAATTCTTTATTCAGGGTAAATATTGAGGCACTCAGCCGTATTAAAAATATTATATAGGGTAATTATTGAGAGAATTAGCTGTATCAAATATTTTTATATAGAGTAATTATTGAGACAATTAGCCGTATCAGCTATGTTATTTAGCGTAATTACTGAGACAATTAGCCGTATCAGCTATGTTATTTAGCGTAATTACTGAGAGAATCAGCCGTATCAAATATATTATCAAAGGGTAATTATTGAGAAAATCAGCTGTATCAAATTATTTTATTTAGGGTAAAAATTGAAACACTCAGCCATATGAAAAATCTCATTCAGAGTAATTATTGAGAAAATCAGCTGTATCAAATTATTTTATTTAGGGTAATTATTTAGGCATTCAGTTGTATGCAATATTTTATTTAGGGTAATAATTGAGGGAATCAGCCGTATCAAATATTACATTTAGTGTAATTATTGAGAGAATCAGCTGTACCAAATATTTAATTTAGCGTAACCATCGAGAGAATTAGAAGTAATAAATATTTTATTTAGAGTAATTATTGGACGAATCAGCTGTATGTAACATGTTATGTAGTGTAATTCTTGAGAAAATCAGCCGTATCAAATATTTTACTTAGGGTAATGAGTAATAAAATCAGGCGTAGGAAAATATTTTATTTAGTGTCATTATTGAAAGAATCAGTCGT
>Ga0302188_10000271_pt1 | contig 44438 bp, 23 predicted proteins | sample II_Bog_E2_1_FD_198783 | JGI IMG/M metagenome (GOLD analysis project Ga0302188, IMG submission 198783) | Peat permafrost microbial communities from Stordalen Mire near Abisko, Sweden - II_Bog_E2_1 | ecosystem: Environmental > Terrestrial > Soil > Wetlands > Peat | place: Sweden: Abisko... | reverse complement strand
AGTTTTGCCAGAATCTAAGTGATTAACAAGGTCTCTAATGGCATAATCAGGATCAAGAGACAAATCGGAAGCTTGTTTTGCGGTGAGATTCTTTACTCCTGATTTAGTTCTGAAATGTAGTTTGACCCAAAAGGCTTCACCCTCCTTGTTTACCCAACGGAAAGTATGGGAGCTAAATCCATGCATATGCCTGAATCCGTCAGGAGTTCCGCGATCGCTCATCAGGATAGTAACTTGATGTGTGCTTTCAGGGGTCAATCCCCAGAAGTCCCAAGCTGCCGTTCCACTCCTCAGGTTGGTGCGAGGATCTTTCTTTTGACTGTGAATGAAATCTGGGAATTTTAGTGGGTCTCTAATGAAGAAAATAGGTGTGTTGTTTCCAGTCATATCCCAGTTTCCTTCCTCAGTATAAAATTTGATAGCAAATCCTGAATATTAGAATAATTACCTCTGGGATCTCTTTCTGTATCTTGAGCTCCTTTTTATCCAGCTACAGTTGAGAAACGCATGAATACTGGTGTTTTCTTTCCAACCGAATCAAAGACCTTTGCCTTGGTGAATTTGGTAACATCATTGGTAACTTCAAAATAGCCGTGAGCTCCAGCTCCCTTCGCATGGACCACGCGTTCAGGGATACGCTCTCGATCAAAGTGAGCTAGCTTATCAATCAGATGGAAATCAGACACAACAACGGGGCCCCAGGTACCAGCGGTGACAGAGTTCTGATTGTCGTCAACTGGAGTTCCAGTGGAAGTGGTCATCGGCTGTGACATAATACTTGATGATGTAATGAATGACAAATCATAAATAGATGAATCTTTAAATAGTTACTATGGTTACTAATTTCAATGATTGATTTATCCCTCTCACTATGCTCTAGCTATTTTTTCCGAGTTAGCAGTTTTCCATTCGAGAATGTTTTTGATTTTAAGATCATGGATTGACTTTGAATTGAAAAACTAATTATTAAATATCTCAAGTTAAAGATGTTAAAGGCACATGATTTTTGATCATCAACAAAACAATTGTACTTGCTGAATTAAAATAATATTTTTTAAAGGTTCAAAGCAATGTTAATTTTGATTTTTAATTTTCCTGATGAAGGTAAATTTAATAATCAAATATATTGGAGGGATGGTATATGATGAATATGAATTATTGGACTTGATAGAATCTGATTCTATTAAAAGAATAGATCAATAGTTGATTATCGCTTTTCATTGTATCTTTAATGACGGAATTAATTTTATATTGTCTTGATATATTTCTATTTATCATTAAAATTTTAAATATGCATTATGACTAAATTGATTGGAAAATATATTGTTTGGAAGGGTGTCACTCTGGATTTATATTTTTCCTAAACTACAATCATCTGCAAATATAACCTAAAGGGATATAAATCACCTAAATTATTTTGCAACATTAAATCATATATTTCTTGTCCTTACTGCTTTAAACTCGGTGTAGGCACGCATATTGCTTAAACTTAATAATAAAGTTAATCACTTCCTTCATATTGATATCAAATAAAAGTTTATCCTTCGCATCGCATTATTATAAAAATGAGAATCAGTAACCAAACGAAAAAGATCCCATCGACTTTAGCATTTTTCCCTTCGAGAGATACTCCTTCGGAGCAAAAGAAGACAAATGATATCAAAATCAATGTCATTAATCCCAAAGATAAAAACCATGCAGAGGCCACCAGTTTATAAAATTCGGTGATTAGCCTGCACTTTAAGGATTAAGACTTTAACGAGGGTAATTATAGTCATAGTAGCAATCGCGAAGGTCTTAAAGAGTCAGTCATCAGTTTAAAATATACAGGCAATTCAATCGTCAAAAATGTTAGGTCTACTCTTGATTCTCAAAATATTAACAACGAAACATCATCAAAGTATTCTTCTGCGAGTGTCAGAAACAGTAATCCTTCACTCGTTTCTAAAAATAGTCAAAACAAAAAAGATGAGTCTGATAATAAAATTATTTCTCTTCAGCCACAAGTAAATTTAGGTAATCCTCCTTCATTGCTTATGAAAAGCATCTCTGATCAGAAACAGAAACCCCAATGGATTTAAAATAGCAAATTATTACTCGATGTAAGCTTTAATACATCCTTCTAAGATAAGGATCCTTCAAAAATAGAGATTGATAGTCCTATCACCTTAATGGGAGAGTCATTCAATCAAAAAAGTTAATTAGAAAAAACTGTCACTGAATTGAGAAAAACTGGGAGGTTGTGTGAGTCAGTTATCAAAAATGATGACAATAAAACTGAAGAGAAAAGTAGCAGTGGCAAAACCAAAATGAAACTCAGAGATTATCTCTACATGACTCAGACCTCTTCAAAAAGAGCGAGCTTAGATAAACATTAGTTAATTTAAAAAAGAAAATCTCCCTCTTCGTCAGGCATCAGTCAAGCAGCAAGCCCGACCCACTCAATCGTGTCCAAATAATTTCATAGCCCACAATCAGCATCTTCATTTATTGGCAGATAGAATTTGATGCCAAAATACCACATATCTAATAGGCAAATGTTTGAAATCGTAAAAAAATAGATATCCCAAGAGTTACATTCTATACACGAGAGCATGAACAAAATTCAGATTGAGTTATAGGAATTATAGACCTTTGATAAGGAACCAACAAATTAATAGCTCCTTGTCCTCTGCGACATGAGAAGAGAGATCAAGGAACAAATTGAAAAGCGAGTGCTCTCTAGTTTACAGACCTTAATAAAAAATAAAAAAAATAGCCTCCTGAAAAGTAGAAAAAAACTAACGAATAAATAAGTTTAGAGCCACATAATTAATATGGATTAATTTGAGGATAATTGTTGATAAAGCTGTAAACTTAATTATTACCATCTTATATTTTTTGCTAAATTTAGTGAGCAATGATCGTTGTATAAAAACTGTAATTAATTTTAATAATAATATCGGGGTTAGTTGGAGTCTAGCCAAATTAATCGAAAATCATAATATAACGAACTGATAATAAATACATTTATTAACGTTTGAAAAATAAAGCTAATGTCCAACTTCAAAACGAACTTGGCTAAAAACTATAACCCCATGCACAGCTCCCTCCTCTTCGGCAACAATCAGAACATCACTCTCCCGAAGGAGGACGATAAACATTCTCAATTGTCGCCTTTTTGCACTAAAGCAACGACTTCTGAGGTTGGAGATGCTGACCATCAGGAGTATATGAATATAACAAAGACTTATTAGAATCGCATTAAGCATCTCCAATCCGGATTTTAACGATCCAAAGCACAATTTTAAAACTCTCTAAAAGATCTTTACAAATAAAAAATTGTGTTATTGAATATCATCAGCCACAATCAAACTCTGATTGATGAATTTCGCAATAAATTGAAACTCAGCAATGAATCAACTTTCAAAGAGATAGAAACCAAATATAGTATAATAAAGTCGGGACTTTTCCACAGCCAACTCTGTCCTGATTGTATACTTAATATAAGCAAAACAAATTTTCAACAGGGAAAAACTCCTGATAAATAGAAGGAAAGTGTGAGGAATCCCGAAAGTACTATTAAAAAGAGTCACCTCAAAAAGTCAAAAATAGTGCTTCAATACAATTGGATGTATTTGCCACAAGAGGAGAGCATGGCTGTAACTAGACTTAAAGTTGAAAATATGAAATTAAAAGCTACACTGGAGGAATTTATGAAAGAAAACTCTAGAAAATTATATGAGTGCAATCGATAAATTGATTTCCTTCGAAATTAAACTAACAAAGCTTCGGTGGCGCCAGTCAAAATGATACCAGCCGAAGGAGACAACTAAAAGATAATAAGATATAAAGAAAAGATAAAACAACTGGAGGAAAAGATTATTGAGAGCACTACCCAGAGAGAAAAAAGCGAAAAGCTGGCAAAGGAGCTGAATTAGCGGATTATTGGATGCTAATTGGAGAAGATAAACATGAAGTACAAGAATAAGTATTTCTGATTGTTAATTTTCCGAATTATTTAAATAGATGTTCATATGAATAATGTGGGAGTTTTTAATCGAGAAATGCATCAATTTTGGAATGAACCAAGTCTATCCATTAATGTTTCTTTATTCCTTTGAAAGGAAAACAAATTACATATGACATCATGCAATCATTAAATTGCCAAAATCAGGTAAAAACATTATCAAGAGCTCTCTAATGTTCTGGGAAGGCAAAGAACGAAGGGTATCATTGAAGTAAAATTCTAAAGGTTAACTGGTTTTGTAGCTCCAATTGGCAGAGCTCTCGGCTGTTGACCGATGGGTTGGTGGTTCGAATCCACCCGAAACCGATTTTTAACATTTTTAAAATCAATCAATCAAAAGTATCAATATTTAGATGGAGTATTCTTTATTTTTTCCTCAGCCATTTTGCTAATTTCTCCTTTGAGCTTGGCAAATGTAATATTTTTTCCATATTTTTTTTATATAGTTTTATTGATTTAATGGGCGTATATATAATAATGAATTCAAGGATTTTCATTAGAATATAATTGTTTTATGGATTGAATTTATTTTTTCATCTTAACCAAAGTTGACTATAAATTTTGGTTTATACTCGCATTAATTTTTACCATAATATTTAAGTTCACAGATAAAAATAAATTAAACATAATATCTACACCTCCATTGGAAACAAACTTAAAATACGAGATGGCATGAAGGCAACCGAGTCAGTCAATCAACATGAAGCCCGATCGAACGATTTACTTATAGAATAAACATATAGATGTAGAGCCAAAACCGCCTAATGGACAAGCCATCTCCACTGCTTGCACTAATTTTGTTCTAAAACATAAATTGATGGTGATAAATGAAAATATGGTGAAAAGATATCAAAAATATATTTTGTCAAGAATTACCTTAATTTAAATTCACTGATGAATTTCTACTGCTGTAATCGACATAGTGCATCCGATCAAAATGAATTATTTTTACTTCTATAATTAAAAGTGAATAATTAATAAAATTCCTTTGATCTTGATAAATTTTAATCAAGCTAATTAATTACTGAATATATTTATTTCAAAATTGAATCTGATCTTGATGAGTTTCATTGACGGTGACTTTACCTCCTTGGAGCAGGATTCTTCTGAGTACAAGGATAATTATGAGTCGGATTACAATATCCTCTCTCGGAGGCTGGCTCTTTCACATGCCATTAGCTATCTCCTATTTATCAAGAACAAACTTAAAATCAATGAAGAGGCTGGCCAATAGGAATTACAAGATTAACAGTTGAAACCTATCAGATAAATGGATAGTTCAATTTATTTGGGCAAATTAATAGCATAGAATTTTTTGAAGATAAAAGAAAAGAAAATCAACAATGAACCTCTTGATTCAGGTGATTTTTTTACACTATTGATAATGACTTTCAAAACGGATTTTCTAACATCAATTTCTTTTTACCTTCTGGATGCCCTTACTCGCATCGGTTTTTCAATTCTCATTCTCTATTTATTCAACGCAGTTGCTGATGGAAATTATACAATTGCTTATATTTATTGTGCAGTTGAAATAGTTCTTTGGTATTTGAGTCAGCTTTTTAGACAAGTAGGTTTCACAGATGCTTTCGTACTTGCATCGAAAATAAAAGCTGCTCTTGCAATGCTTCTGTATGCAAAGATATCAAAGATGACGAACTATGGGATAAAGAATTCGGAGTTGGGCAAAATTATTAATTTGTTAGCCAGTGATTTTGGAGTTATTGAACAGAGGTTGGGGTTATTTTGTAATGCATTTAATTTTCCAATTGTTATGATCGGATGCACCATTCTTTTGATCATTCGATTGGGATGGCCAGGAGTGTTAGGCATCGTGATGGTAGGTCTTATACTTCCTATCTCAAATGCAATATCAAAAAGAAACGGATCAATTATTCAATAGATCAATGTATACAAGGATAAAAGGATACAAATCACCAGTTAAATTATTGAAGGAATCAAATACATTAAACTTTATGGATGGGAAATCGCCTTTCGTAGAATCATTCAAGGCTTAAGGGAAAAATAAATTATAAATTATAAAAAGTTGAGTATTGGTCGCAGTTTTTAGCGAGCCATTGGCAACTCTATTGGTTTTTGGGCTGCCTTGGCTATGTTTGTAGCAGCCCATTATGCTCAAACTGATTTGACGCTTTCTAAAATATTTTCTACCTTGGATATAATTATCCACTTTAAGATTTCTATCTTTATCTTTGCTACGGGTCTTGGCTTTTACTATGAAGTCAAAGTAGTATTTGAACGGTTTGCCAGTATTTTCAACATATAGAACGTATCCATGATTGAAATTGATCCCAACACGTTCCAACCTATCAATAAACCTGATGACAAAGGACGTGAATAAATAATAATAAAGATACCATCAGATAACTTACTAACCTCTCAATAAAATTTGATAGGAGCCAATGATAAACTATAAAGCGACAATCCTCTTTAAACTTGTCAATATTTGAGAAGGGATATTAAATAAAATTAAAAATAAATTCAAAGAGTTGAAAAAGGGTAAATTATCTTTGAAAACTTTAACGGGTATTGGAAGAAAGATTTGACCACTCCATCTTTAAAGAACCTCAATCTACACTTCAAAAATTCTACCTATTACGGTATCACAGGCAAGGTTGGCTCCGGAAAAAGCGGCTTATTGGGTGCAATACTACAGGAAATCCCCTATTATTCAGGAATTTTAGAAGTTGGAGGTTCAATATCATATGTATAGCAGGAACCTGTCATATTCTCAATGACCATTCGGAAAAACATTCTGTTTGGTAAATAGTACGAAGAAACTCTATATAACCATGTGGTTCATGTGTCTTGTCTCGAGTCTGATTTTTAAATCTTGGAGTTAGGAGATCAAACAATCGTCGGAGAGAAGGGAATCACTTTATCTGGAGGACAGAAGGCTCGTTTAGCTTTAGCAAGAGCTGTATATGCTTAATCAGACATATACATCTTTGATGATCCTATTTCTGCTGTTGACGCCAAAGTAGGCAAGAAAATCAATGAAAGATGTCTTCAAGTTTTAAGTAAGACCAAGACAGTAATTCTAGTCACTCATCAGATCAGTTTCCTCTATGACTGCGATTAGGTGATTATCTTGTAAGATGGGGCCGTCAAAATCAAAGGTACTCCTTATGAGCTCCGGAAATAGCTTGAGTAAATGAGTAATATTTTTAAAAAAGAGTAGTAGAACGAAGAGGAGCAAAAGATCGCTGAATAGCTTCTCTAGGAGCAGCGATTATTAGTGGTAGAAAATGTAAAAAGTATAAGGTCAGCAAGTATTCTCTAATAAAAGCCTCCAAAATTTGTATCACCTTTTACATAAAAAAACGCCACAGTGAGCTTTAATACTTATACATCATTTTTCTTATCAAGCAAAACCAACTATGTTCTCGTGCCCATAACAATGCTTTTGTTTTTAATGAGCTAGGGAATCACAACTACTTACTTCCGTTTTCTAGCTATGTATATTTAAGTATAAACAGGAGCATCCAATCCTTTTAATCAAGATTTCTAATTGTACTGGGGTATTCTTGGATTGCTGATGGGTTCTTACTTTTTAATATTGGCCCTTAAATACTACTTTCTAAATATTTCAATTCTGATGGCAAATCAATAAATTCATGAGAAAATGATCAATGGAATTGTCCGCAGTCCTGGCTCGTTTTTTGACATCACACCTTCTGGAATGATTATCAACAAATTCTCTAATGATCTAAGCATTTTAGATAACTATCTATCAACTTCTATGGCCGATATGTTCGAAGGACCAGCCTTGTCACTCGTAGCTTTGGTCAATATTTGCCAAATAGACCTGTTTTTCATTCCTCCGACAATTGTAATCCTCATTTGCGTCTTCCTGTTTTTTTCTTATGCACGGCCAGCAATTATTCAATGCAGACAGAAGGACCTAAAAAACAAAAGTCCAATTTTTCATTTTTATAGTGAGACCCTCAACGGATTGGTACAAATTAGGACATATGGTCGCAGGAAAGATCTAATTAGTAAATTTACCAAATTGATTAATAACTCAACCAAGGCTTCAATAGCCTTTGACGTTGTATCGCGTGGATTTGCCCTTTATGTTTTTTTCTTAGGTGGCATTGTACTCATGGCCATTGGTATGGAGGTTGGCATATAACAGGCTTCCTCAACCAACAGTGGACTCTACGGAGTGACAGTTATATTTTTAATACAGTTTAGTGAGCTTTTGCAATGGTATTTGAGGCAAGCCATCACAGTCGAGAGTCTAATGCTTAGCAGCGAAAGGGCATTTCAAATCATTAACTTGCCATCAGAAAAGGCGTTAAGAACTGACTACGACAACCAAATTGGACTGATGGAAGAAGTGGAAGCTGCAAGCAAAGATGAGGATTTGTATAAATAATGGCCGTAAAATCCTTCCATTTAATTTACGAATCTATCGGCAAAGTACAAGGAGGATCTTCCATTGGTGATAAATAGCATCAATTTTAAAGCCAAGTCTGGACAAAAAATAGGAATTGTTGGTAGAACAGGAGCTGGCAAATCATCTATAATCCAAGCAGTCTTTAGGATCATCGAGCCATAAATAGGTTCCTCCTACACCATTGGTGGACATAATGCTTTAGAGATGGGTCTTCACTCTCTAAGGCAGCATATCTCGGTGATTCCTCAGACGCCATTCCTCTTCAAGGGCACTATCAAACAAAATATTGATCCTTTTAGTAATTCAAAGGAGTCGGACCTTTGGAGAGTCCTTGAGGAATCGGGTTTGAAGGAGTATATCTAATCAGTATCTTTTCCTTAATTTAGCTACCAAAGCAACTTGAAACCGATATATCGAATACTTCTGAGTCTTTTTCTGTCGGCCAAAAGCAGTTGCTTTGTCTTTCAAGAGCATTGCTGAGACATAATAAAATTTTAGTGCTGGATGAGGCGACTTCTAATGTAGACATGACGACTGATGCCTTTATCCAAAAAGTGCTAAAAGAACGGTTTGCTGACACCACAGTGATCACAATTGCACATCGTCTGAATACTGTGGCTGACTACGATCAAATAATCGTGATGAACAAAGGCAAAATAGTGGAATCAGGTTCTCCTCATAAGTTGATCCAGCGCAATGGTCTGTTCGCGTAGATGGTACAGCACACCGGCAGAAATGCAAATGAGATTATAACAAAAGCCAGAATGTGCTATTAAGCCAAACACAAGCTAAGATAACAGATCTGATCTGAAATGATGAATGAATTGAAAATATAAATTGCTAATATGAATTAACTTTAAGAAACTACTTATACTATAGAACATTAAAATAACAGTTGTTTCGATATAGTATCATTGCAAAGATAATAATTTAAAGATATTTATTTAAAACATTTTTCATAAATGCTGCAGATATTGCTCAAAAAATATAGCTCTTGTTATCTTCTATTGAGCACATGATAAAATAAGAAATTTATCTATATTAATTCGAGAACAATATGTTCTTTAAGGACAATGCTTATTTCCCATCCAATGATGAAGAACTAAGACTATTTTATTTTACATAAATCATCACTAAAATAACAACCTTAATCAATAAATTGCTTTACGAAACCAGAATTCAGATTATGGGACCATCTGAACCCTAATCGATAATAGCCGTGAAATTGAAGAAAAATAGATATCAATATAAATTCTTGATTTTTAATTTTATAAAATATTAACGCACCTCTTCAGTCATAACCACTTTTTGAGGAAAAATAATGATACTTTTAAAATTAAACGGAAAGATAATCCCAAAATTAATGTATCGCTTTAAGAGTTGATCTGCGTAATTATATAATAGATAATCATAAACTAAATTTACCGATGAGCAGCTTTGTTGTAATTTAGAGGAATAAATCCACAAGTGAAGAAATGGCGAAGGGAAGTGATCAGGTCAAGGGCTCATGCAAGCAGAGGATTAATTTGAAGGCTTTGAATAAAAAAAAGGGGTGGAAGGGCAAATGGACAGGAAGGGAGGAAAGGAAATATGTAAAATTTTTATAGAAAAACACTGAGACGATGCAAAAGAAATAAATGCGAAAATCACATAAAATATTTCGACAAATGGCTAAACTCATTCGGAGTAGAAATGCGGATCAATGCCGAAGCCATCACCAAAAATTGATTCAATATCACGAAACTATCCCCCAAATAGTGAATCATTATCGGACATTTGTTTTCCCCCACATTTAAAATTCTTTAGAGAAAGGGAGTATTATACAAGATATTTCTAAAAATTCAAAATAAAAAAGCCAAAGTAGTGAGTCCTTCTACTCGATTTAGGTCGTGGGAACTCAGATAAAGATTTTCATTGATAGTGGAGCAGTTAGGAGTTACTTTAAATGAATGATCATCTAATTTAATATCTCTCTGATATTGACTATAGTAAGAATTATAACAAATCATAATAATAATATCGGATTAACTTAAATAATAATTAAAATAATATTTCTAATTAACATTAAATATAAGAATTAAAGCAGTATTTTTATTTTGTTAGTCATTTATCATTTGACTTGATACTTTGAGTAAATTATTGATTTATTAGTGTTTAATAATTGATGATTAGAAAGAATAGAAAAATCATAAGACAGCCTATAAAATTTGAAAACATATTAAAAACTTAAAGACTACTTCTGCATCTCTGCTGAAAGGCTTATAATCATCGATACTCACATTGAAAATAAACAATCTACATGAAGAGCTCACTTTAAATATTTATCTCCAGTCTCACAGTATGTGAAACTGATATATTTAGCTTGCTTCTAAGAGGCAGGTTTCCATAGAGCAATAGGATAACAAAATCAATGAAATTTTCTCAAAGTTGAGATAGAGCAATATGTAGGAGCAACTTCAAAAAAATAAAAGAGACCACCAAGACATTTGCCTTATTTATTAGGTGATATCAACCAATGAAGTGAATATGCACTCGGTGTGGAATAACAAATAAATGTTATGAGCAGTGATGAATATTCAAGCATACAAACACATATTCAGTCTTATTGAGCAATATTAGATCATTAATGCGTCTGTCTATATGAGTTACAATCTATTAAAATTGAGAAGTTTACGTAAAATAAACAAATTGAAATATCTATATTCTATAAATTAGCCATAAACAATATTTTTATAATGTTTAATTTTAAATTGTCATCAATTGGAAGATCTATTCGAAGATTTTTAACTGGCATATCTATTATTTTCAATCTCAAGAGCGATCTCTCTGCAATACTTAAATATTTAAATGTATTAATAGTTGGGGCATGAGAGCACATTGATGCTTTCGATTGGAATAAAATTAATGGTAAAATTTTTATGAATTTATTTTTTTCTTTTTAAAGCAATGCTCTCACGGCAGATAATATAATGGGTGAGGGAGATATCGGTATCCATCATTTATTTATATTATGGATTATTATTTAAGTATTATTCTTTTTCAAGTTCTGTCAACTGAACTTTTTAAAATTAGCTTATACTTAATGATGAAAAGCACCCTCTTGCTTTTTATGTTTTTTTATCGATTGTTTTTTAATCAAGAGTTACAGTTGTGTCAAAAGAAGTAATTTTGAAATGATTTTTCTTTTACTCATTTGATGGTTGGTATGAGGCAATAGCAAAATCTACTGATGGATTTTTAGGATAAAATGTAAAGCTTTTGTATTTCTATTTTTTATTGTTTATCATGTATTTTACCTCGTATGGTTTTCCAAAAATTTATTTATTTGGATTTTTTTTTGACAATACAAGCATTTTACTGAAATTGATCCAATAGTTATCTGTATTTTAAGAATTATTTTAATTATAGTGAAATTTGAGAAAATCAGTCGAATTATTTATAGTAAATAGTTAAGAAATGATTTTCTTCTATAAAATGCTATATTTCATTTAAATTTTTGTTGTTGGAGTTTAAAGAAGTTTAATCATAGCATTTTAAAAAGCAAATCCCGCTTCTTTCTTTTCTGATAAATAGGTTGAGAAAAGTATCTTTGGTTATATATAACTATATTTTTGCTGAATTTATATAATTTAACTAATTTAGAGATACTCCTCAGGAGTCCACCGCAAAAAAGCAATTGAGCCATTAGAGTTAATTTAAAAGTGTCGAAATACTTTATCATTTGCTTCAGAATTGAGTAACTTAAGGGTTGTTCCCATATTCTGCTAAAAAAATATTTTATCAATTTCATCTAGTTTTAATTACATAGATGTATTTTCTTTTCCTTGCTTAATTTGTTTCATTGCTAATTTATGGAGAATTACAATAAATTTTTTCATAATTTATTTGTTTTATATCTGCAATTTGTCCAAAAATAAAACAATTTTTTACAGACAACTTTCAAGACTAAACAGTTTAAAGTGTTCGATTATTTAACTAAATCTTACATCCATGTCCTAATCAGAAAATTTTTAGGTTTTGACTGGAAATTTAAAGAAATACTATTTGTTTTAAAAAGATTAGCGAATGTTCAAAAAACGAAAGTATTTGTGGATTTTTTAATCCTTGATTTTATCATACAGCAATGTTTTAAAGGTTTTTAATCTCTATTAAGTGAATCCTTTGGCTACGAGTCTTTTTTATATTTCGAACCAAAAATAATGTTTAAAATCATTTTGACCCCATTGCTCACTTAATCCATCACTAAAGAAAATTTATTTTTCATGGACTTTGTCGTGTCCTGACAAATTAAGTGTTATATAGCGACCATTTCCACTGTTCATTGCGAGAAGATACTTTTCAATATTCATAGAACTGTTATAAAGTTGAAACTCTCCTGCCTCCATAAATGAAGTCATCAGTTATAAAAGAGCATTTGAAGGCACTAAAAACATTTTTTATTTATCCTACAATTTTTTTCTTGTATTTGACTTCCACGAGTAAAATTATTCAAATTTTTTCTATATTTATAATTTTATCTTTATTTTTTATGACGATTACTTTGCTTATTATAATTTTATTTATAATTGTTTAATTTCAAACTCATGATGATATTTTTATAATTATGACAAATTATAGCTGAGATTCCACTTTCTCATTAGAGAAGCTGCTAAATTTATTTAATCAAAGGCGACTTTCGTTTCAATATTCTTTACTTTGTACAAACGATGCAACTCGAATCCCAATGCCTCGAGAGATTAGAATTGTGGGAGCTGCAATCGATTTTTTTCATCTTTTGATAGTTCCGTTGCCTGCTATAGTAAAATATTTATGAGTGTGCTTTCCAAAGGAGCTTTATTTTTTCCTCTAAGAGCTAAACTCCAATAAAAGAATTTTGGGACTTGAAATATTAGTCCCTTGGTTGTTAGTTATTCGAGAAAAGGCTACTCTTAGGAATCAGAAAAAGCTGAATATAAATACTTATTAACTATGGAAGAAAGATGATAATAAAGAACCATGGAAATAGTTTTCGTAATTCCTTAACTCCCATAAATCATAATGTTTCCACTAGATTAGTGAATATATTCGAACATGGGTTTAGTGACTAACATATTTGGACAAAAAATAAAATATTAGTCAATAGTCTTAATTTTAGGTTTATTTTTATTTATAATAATTTGTTACTATTCTTTTCCTTGAAGAATTTGGTCTTGCCTAAAAATGTTTGAGTTTAATATGATTCCTTTTTTAAACATATTAATGATCGAGTTACGATTTTATTGGCTGAAAGTAAAGTTTTAAATATCGAGATTTAGAATCTGATCACGAAGAGATGGTTGGTAAATGTCTCTCTTGTTATCAGGCTAAGTATCCTTTATTACTTTGATGATTTGGCATGCCCAAACCGCCCTCTCACGATTAGATATCATAGACTTCCTTTCTTTCTTCATTTTACTGTAAGGTAACTGGGTGAAAGTATGGTGAATACGGAGGTTAATCGAACTGAAGAGTCTACTGACTTGAGAAGCAATCATATATTTAGATATAAACATTGAATTCACACAAATTAATATAATCAACTCAAATATAATAAAAATAAAATTCCTTAACTATTGTGTGACATAGTGAAAATTGTAATCCTTGAAAAGTATCCTGAATTTAAAGGATTAAGACAAACTGAAAGATTATTTTATCTTTACTATAAAACTTTTTTTAAAACTTTTTTAACATCATTGACTAAGTCTAATTTTACATCGCTACGAGCAGTGAATTCATGCCTATATCCTCAAGGACGAGTCCCTTCATGAAAAAGAATATGAACTAAGTCTATAAATTACTAAAAGAATAATGCACATTAAATCATTCATCCCAAAATAAACGCCGATAGGCTCTATAAATGTCAACAAGTTCCTTAACTTTCCATAAATATGTTCCATCAAATCGGTATTCAACTCCTTCTTCTTGAATAAATATTGAAAAAGTAGTAATTTTGTAATTTAGTTTAGCTAAAGGTATTACAACTTCAATTTTTCTGTCTTTGGCTCTTACAATTAATAAATTCTAATAATTGACTCCAAGAAGATACTCTCTTTCGACTGTTTTTTTATAATCAACAACGGCAAAGTATCTGGTCAGCCATTAGTTATTTTGCTTAAATACTTCCAATATCTTAATGTAGATATATTATATGCCATTACGTTGAGTTAATAGATCGGAAAGCTCCTAAAAGTTATTTTTTACTTACTCTATTAGAGTTTTTTTAAATTTGTCATCCTCAGCAAGATACTGATCCTTTTTCGGCAACAAGTTTTTAATGCTTCCAGTAAAAATTTAATTAGTGGAGTGCTTGATATTTTCCAACTAGTTGATGAGAAGATAAAACGAACAGATGGTTATCAGCTCTTCCCAATGAAACCATATTTCCCCGAATTTAATTCTCCCGAGCTGCTAATTGATCAAAAAATGAATACGTTCCTTATTAGCCTTACACCAATCAATTTCTAATTCCGGCTAGAAATATAGATATTTTTTTAGGAATAATCTAACTTTTCGAGTACTCAAAATCTATTCCCCCCATTTCTTAAAGTCGCCAAGAATGCTGCCTATCCCAAAAGATTACTCCTCTTTCTAGAATTTAATTTGTTATATTTCCATTCCCAATTTACCAATAAACTCTACAATCTTCTAATCATTGCCAATGTGGATAAATTGCTATTCTTCCAGCATAAATATTCCCCAATCGTAAACATTAATCACCTTATTTTTTTCTCCAAATTCCTAAATAATATCCCGTACGGTTCGATCCTCCTTTAAGACTATTTAGATATATTCCTTGTCGACGGTTAATAATTATATCTTAATAGTGATGATTTTTTATAAGGGCTTATTATCATTGCTGAGGAAACTGCAATTAAAATTTCCCATCTCAGCCTCCAAGCATAGCATTCGTTGATTAAAACTGATAATATTAACTTCTTTTTTTCCTTTTTTTATTTAGTGGCTAATTTTGAGAAGATAAGTAGGACAAATAAATTTATTAATAGGGAGGACTGAACGAGTTTTAGTTGATGGATCTTTCTTTAGTGAAAAGTTTTCTTTAGAAGAATTACCATAGGAAAGTCTTGATCCAATCTCTTCTTTATTGGCTTTGAAAAAAATGTCATAACGTTGATTTGAAATATTTTATCGAATTTATTTGATTTATTTGATTAATTTTTAATAAAATTAAATTGGTCCTCCTTCCTTGAGGGTAATACATCTCTCACAACTGCAATTAAACTTCTCTGTGACTGAAAATTCATAAAAGGCGCTATGCAATCCAATTAGATTTGAAATATGTTTCCACTAGTTATAGAACCATTTATTTCGGTAAATAAAATTTAAGGATTATTCAATAACGAAAGAATAATATTAGATTATGGCTGACTTATTTTTAGATGCTTACAAATAGCCAATATGCTCAGGTCTTTGATCAATTCTAGGCATGCTGTTATCCTTATATTGACTCAAGAGGTATTCCTGTATTTTCAAAATACTATTGAGGGGAAGGAGTAAGGATTGAGATATGCAATAGGGATAGGATATTTGAAAATAAATGGAAAAGACAGGTTCACTTTTTGGTTTTCCAGTTCCTTCTACTAATATTTTGATTTTAGGCATGTAGTGTATTTTCATAGAATTTTATTTTTACCAAACTTAGACAGTAAATTTGTCAGTAATTTTTCTTCTAGATTCAAAATTGCTAAATCGTAATGATTTATGTTCTTCACTTTTTTGCACTAATGATAATATGCGAATGATTTCCTCATAGAAATGGGAAGAATCTTCCTAAGCATAAAATGCGAGATGAACAGATTCACAATTTCCGCATACAAAAACAATATTTTTAGAATATTTCAAATGATATTTTTCTGCAGCAAAGCTTGTTTGATTGAGCTCGAGTCTTTTGTAGACCTCATCTGTTTTTCCATCTTTGTTTTTTTTTGTAATCAGCAGCATATCATTAAACGCATAAATTTTGCATCTAAAATTTTAGCATGTGGAAGTAAATTATTTAAAGTACTCGCGTCCCATTCGATCTGATATAATGCCCCCAAATAAGCCTTAAAGCTTGATCATTTTCTCATTTCTTATCTGTTTATCCATTGATTAATTGTTTGTTTCATTAACTTCTTCATATTTTGATATAGTATTTCCCACGAAGTTATAATCTTTATGTGATTTCGGCAGAGCTTTGTAGTACTCTCTGAGAAGCAACTGATATTTAGGAGGGCGCTGAACTGGTTTGATCGTGTACGATTCACAATCCATTTTTAATTTATTACAAATTTTTTAATAATCAGGGTTATTTTTTAATGTTTTAAGTATGTCAAGAGATTTCATGAAATTGTTGCAGTACTCCCTATAAATCATGAAAAATTTATGAAAGTGCATTAAGCTTTATCCGATCATCGTGCGATGCGGATTCCAGTCTTTAATAAATACTTAAATGCATTTAAGCATCTTGTCGCTTAATTCCACCATTGCTTAAATGTTAGGAAATATTATCTTATCCTCAGATTCAGTGACTATTTTTGATTGTACTAAAGGTTTCTGAATGTCATTTTGGATTATCTTTAGATCTCTAATGTAAGACTTTTAAGTAGACTGCCACTATTGTAAAATATTTAGCCGTTGTTTCGATTTCTGAAGACATTTTCGCCACTTGGCTACGCATTTACCATTCTAGATAATGAGTCTCAGCTTATGGATAGTTTCAGACTCTTGAGGAGCCCATAATTTTTTATCATTTTTTTTCATAGATGAATGATATGTTTAAAATATAAAATTTAGATCAAACATTGTCTATTAAAAAATATAAAGACATATGCCTAACCAATATTTTATTTTATTCAATCTGTTTTTCTAACGATGGATAAGATAAAATATAACAATTCTTAATAAATACAGTAGTCACAATAATCAACATCGAGTATTTATTAAAATTATTAATTAAAATATTGCATTATTCAATCATCTTCATTATTGATCAATAAGATATTGATTTTTAAAAGTAAATAAGAACTATATTTATAATTAATATTAATCTAATCAATCATCCTGCCTAATGAACCTATCGAACTCCCAATCGACTGAGTTGATGTTTTTTCATGAAGACTTATATTTTCTGCTTATTCTCGATAATCAGTTGTTCATTTGTGAACAAATTAAAGAAATTTAATTGCACTGACTTATTTAATTCAAAGTCATGAATAATCTTTCCGATAAACTACTACATCAGTAAAATTTGAAGGTCTTTTATCTTGTAGACTTTAGATCTTTTAGTAGTACTCATCACAACAACTTCTATTGTTTCAATTTTTATGTATTCCTTTAACTATGAAAACTAAGAAGAGTTAAGCAAGTTGATTACGTAAAATTTGAGCCTCTTTTGAGATGAGTATGAGCCAAAGTCAAAGGTTACATTCATTACAGATCCATCATCTCGAGAATTAAGTCTTACATCATATTTTTTAAGATTTTTAAGTTCAACATAGTGATTAATTTACTTTTCTCTCGCCTTTTAGCTGAAAATATGATCAAGATCCTACTGAAACATATTTTTAAAGTACTAACCTACAACTTCTAATTTGTCAACTTTGTGATTAATTTCAATATTTCTATAAACAATAATGATATCTCTGTAGCGCCTCTAGTCTAGCTTTGATGATTCCATTAGTATAATAAGTACGTCTTAAATAATATTAATGAAAGTGTGTAAAAAAGCAAAGTTAATTTGGATATCAGCCATTTATTAATTTAAGATAAAGCTGCCGATTATCAAATATTATTTTATTGATCAGTAGAAGTAATGAGATAAATAATTGTTAAATTACTTAAAAGTAAAATAACTGGCAGTTACTCAAATAAAATTTAATAACATATTATCAAATCTCATTAAAATAACAGATAGCTTTTGTGGAAAAATTTATATATCTCCATATTTTTTACTTTATTTAATCAGTATTTTTTAGGTCGTTGAAACTGTTATTTAAAATTTAAATTGTCAATAATCTCAATAAAAATCGATGTCTTTGCAACAAAGAAGTAAAAATACCTCTCCATATAAAAAAAGTATTCAATCTATACTGCAAAGCCCAGTTGAGGTCTATTGGCGGCAACTCTATCACTCTGATAATCCTTCTCCCGTTCATAAATTCGCACCAATACAAGACACTCGATCAGTTATTTAAAAATTGCTACAAGTCAAAGAATTCCCTAATTTATATAAATCTCCTTCGCTCCAATATAGCAATTTGTATACAAAAAAAGGATTATTGGTCTAAACTGAAGAAAGAATTTTTGCTGAAGTACTTAATCTTATGGATGAAATTGACAAACTGAAGCTTAATATGATTGAAGAAGGAGAGGGAATTCGTAAGTTACAAATTGAACGCCCTGACGTATAGGAGCAAGTCAATTTTCATGGATATGCAGAAAAGTTAACACTTAAACAGTGCAATGACTTGTTAACCGAGAATAATTAACTGTCAAAGAAAATTGATTAGTACCGATTAAAAGATGGTGCAAGTTTGGAAGAAATTCTTAATATAGAACGCCAGAAATACGAAGACTTGAAGATGGGACTCGCTGAAAAATTGCCCTAATAAGCCAACAAAATTAAATTGCCTTAATAAGTCAGTAAAATGAGTGAATCAAGGATTAAATAATTAAAATAGCAGATATAAGATCTCTAAAAAGAAAGAGATAGTCTACTACGGAATGAATATCCTGATTTTGACCGTATTAAACAGATGAACGAAGAACTAAGGCTGAAGACTATTCAAAATTTAAAACTTGAAGACCGTTCTAGTGACGAGTTAATAGAATTGCGAGAGTATTTCCATAGAGAGGAGTAAAACCGTCGTTCGTTCATGGAATAACTTAAAAAATTTAAGAATGAATATAAAAGGATGAAAGGAGAAAACGATATTCTGAAAGAAAAACTATCTCAAAGAAGAAACTATGAGACGAAAGAGAACAATATAAACTCTTATAACAGGAGCAAAGTATCCACTAAATCCTTACAGAAAGAAAGTTATTTGCCCAATCAAGGTTTACGATCTGAAAGATTTGGTGAATATGAATCAATAATTAAAGAGATGCAATACCTAAAACATTGATGTTGATAATTATATTGATTTGATCCGGATCTTTTCTGTTTTAAATTGAGCCTTATACTTGTATATCTTTCATCAATGTAACAGCTAATTAAGTACAAAAAAGAAAATAGGTTATTTACAGTGAATAATTTTTATTTGACTTCAAGTCTTAAATTATTTTTATATGCCTCTTCTTGCATTCAGAATCATCAAATTAATTACTCATATTTATAGGCACAACCAATGCAAGAAAAGGAAACAGATAATCAGATCTTCCATCAATAATTTTCCAATCTATAGAGGCAGTAATTGCCACCTCAATTACAACCAAATCAATCATATCCTCCCAAACTCGATAATCAACCATCCAATTAGAATCTCAGAGTTGCCCTTTCCAAATGGAAAGCATAGTTAGATGATTAAAATATTAACAACAACTCTAAATCATCAGACGAAGCTGAATTGACAGTACCTAAATAAAAAATGATCTATAGGCTGCCTCCTTTTATTGTTGATTACGTCCCAAGATAAAAGATTTAAAATGCCCGTGCATTTTCTCCAGCTCTTATCACATAACGAAACTATTTGAATGAGCGAATCTCTTTTAATGTTTCTTAAATAAAGCGAAAGCCATAAATTTAGGTCTTTAAAGTTGAGAATTTAGTGGAGCACCTCCCGCAACAAAGAGCATAAAAATAAGCTAATCTTAGATTTTATACTGGATACGCAGATTGTAAAGATGAATGCTCTGAAGAAGAATATATCCCTGAAAAATAACTTGTTATCATTGAAGATTAAGTAGGAAACGGAAGGAAAAAGAGAAAATACGTGCAGAAAAAAATGTGGAAAGGGATATGCTCCATCTTAGACCGTAAATATCATTTTAATCCATCCGTCAGCTAATATTTCGATGAATAATAGCTCTTGAATCCTAGCTTTACTAGCGATTAATGCAAACTGTGGAAGAATCTGATGAACAAATATGTCACGGAAATTAAACACAAAAAAATTTCAAAGCAAAGATCAAAGGCCAACTCTTTAAAATTTTAAAATTATCATTAATCAGCTCTCCTTTCAAAGAATAAAAAAAAATCTAAAAAACCTAAAAAGTGTGCATCAGGATCAAAAACTGAAACTTTAATTAAAAAATTTAATTATGTGCCTCCTTTTATGCCCATTATGATGCCAGATATGGCTAATTTCCCTCTGTTATTTCCTCAAGCCTTTCAAATGATGGACTAAAATATAAATTTGAAAATTTAATAAATTGAAGAGATCAAAAATCAAATTACCTCTATTCTATTTCAATCCTCAGCCATTAATAAAATAGAATCAAACTCAGATTAAATGGCTGCTAATTTGATTAGATGCTTTTCAACCCAAATTTTCAACGTTACTTCTAATGTGCCAGTAAAAGAATAAAATATATCTGATAAAGAGTAAATATTGCCAGCACCTTTTTTCCTCGAATATTTGCCATTTGAAAAAAAGGTAATGTTTTTAAAAATGCTTGAGTAGAGCATAAAGTATATCAAAGATAAAGATCATATTATAGATGAAATGATTTAAAATTGTACTAGAATCTATTGTGAACTGAAATAATAAAAAAACAATGACGAAGATGGAATTAAACAAAATTTAATTCAAGATTTTATCAAAGAAGAAGTTATAGAAGACGAGAGGGAAAGAGATCATCGTTAGTGATTTAGGATTAGTTATTTATAATATATTTTACCAACCAATACTAAGATATCAGATGTGGCTGATCTCTAAAAGCTTCATTCCAATTTGTTGATAAAATTTTATCCGAATCGGCTACCTCGATTAAACTAGTAAATAGATAATAGATATATTAGCAGAGGCATTTATAATTATAAATCATTAGATTTTTAGTCAGTGGGAGATAATGAACATCGACAATATCGCAATCTTTATCAAAATAATGAATATTATTACGGGGTAATCTTTGGATAAGATAGAGCCGGATTAATCGTCATAAGCGTTCTATCAATCCTCGATATTAAATAATGGTTTAGCTTCAAAATATTCTTGATCCCATGTCCCTTTTTTGTCGGGTATTATCAATGAAAAATTAGATTTTTTGGAATCTGCCTAATTGCAGCTGAGCTCAAAGTGAAAATAGTTCTCAAAAAAATGAGTTTCCTCAAGACCTTGATAGGGAGAGGATTATTCAATGTTTTGTAAAGCAATTATGACATAGTTTATCCTCTTTAGCCTTTTGGTTTCTTCAAAACTCTGAAGTATTAGCGTGGGCAGCAGCTTTAGTTCTGTTCATTACAGGGATAATTTATATTGTGTTTGGAATTGGATGGGGCAAATAGCTACAATAAAAAAATGAAAAATAAGCAGAACAATCAGATAAAAGGACACCAGGAAGATAAAATCTCATTTGATTAGAATCATTAATTAAATATTCATCGATTTATATAATCACTTAGCTAGCCGGTCTCTTTCAGTTGGAGTCAAAAAAAAATTGGATATCGAGCCAAAGAAACTTTTTTATTCGATTTTTTCTGATGGGATTATTTAGCTTTTTGGTTGGTTTGATTGCGGCTTTTCTGGTTCTTTCACAGCGATATTTATTGCTGATTTATGATGATCTTTAATGGTGTGAGGGCTTTTAACTCCAACTAATTTTTGATTGATTTCCATTAAATAACTGTTGCTTCGTAGTAATTCTACTTTTTAATTATTCAAAGCAACATTTTACAACTACAGGGCTTTAAAATTATCTTCTAAGGTTTTATTAATATTCTTGAGAGAAATTAGATTTAATAACTATTTTTATAGTTCTTATATTTTGTTTTTGTAGGTCTATTCCTTTAAACTAAATTATAAGCAAAGCTATTAAAGTTGGAGATTTAGATGATTTAATTTAACCTAACTGGCAGCATGATTATTTTCCATCATTTAATTATCCTGAGATATGGTAGGCAAATGCTATATTTATTTTTCATTTTTAAGAGACTATAACTCTTATCGTTGATGTTCAATGATTTTGGTCATGTGATCAAATTTCTCCTGCAGATCAGTGGCTTTATGAGTTTTTTCTCTCAACTATCTCTATTTTTATGCTAAAGCCTTGCGGAGTTTGCCTATTTTTGATAGATTTTATATTTATTGATCTTATAGATTACTTTATATCTTTGGAATCTGATTGATGTTTTGAAGGTTTCCAGCTTCTTAAATTTTCTTTTCTAATATTTAAATGGACTACACTTTTGATTTAATTTACAATTATAGTTAATTTATTTTGGTATTTTTGTCATTAATCATGACCTACTTTTACAGAAGAATTCCCTATAATTTTTATAATGACTCTAAATATTGAATCCCTTCCACTGTTTTTGTTTCTTCTTATTTAAGAGTTGATTATAATTCGTATTGATTCTTTATTATTTTTTATAAGTCTATTTTTTATTTTTCAATTTCTATACATTTTTAACAAGCCATTAATTAATTTGTTTTTAAATCTACCATTTTATTTCTCATTTATTAAATAAGAGCCTCTCTAGTCTTTAACTATCTTTCCTTTTATTAGATTGATCGAGATAAAATTTAATTGTCCTCTTTATACCTTTCAACAACAATATCAGTTTATTGGATCTGCTTTTTCAATTCAGAAAGATCATGCTATTACGACTCAATTATCTTCTCCAAAGTTTATACCTTCACTTTAATTTCATTTTATATTTGTTCTTATAATTTTGCCGATTCTTCCTCCTTTAATTGCATCTTAAGTATCAAATCAACATTTTGTTTTTCCTTTTCCAGGAATGTATTATCATAATCTGCGTTTCTACTTTTTTATGAGGCCAACTCCTAAGTGAGTGAATGAATTAAGCGTTATTTTGTTTAAATATCCTCGCTGAGGGATGCCACAGCTTCATTGAGAGCATTTACGTGATTTTGTGCGTCGTCTACTTAATTTTACAGTTTTTGCATCATTGTAAATTCATGAATTTTTTATTCTAAAATATTAGTTGTGTTTAAAACATCATTCTACAGCCTGATGATTTCTGAGTTCTTGCCTTCTAAAATATCCTTTAGTTGGTTGATTTAATTTTCCAGGAGCATATTTTTGTTAATGATTTCCTTATTAGTTTATATTATATTTTTTAACTCTTAAATATGAGTTTAACTCTGTTTAAAATCAATAGATAATTTTTAAGTCTATTGTATATAGGAAGAAATTAATAGTTATTTTTACTTTAACTACTCCACTCTATTTGCTATTTCCTCAGTCTTGCAGATTATTTATTAATTTTTATCTAGGAGTTAACGCTATTTTTGTAACAATTATAAAGTAAGCTGATTAGTTCGATTAATTGCAATTTAAGTCTTTTATTCATTTTATCTCTTAAGATTTAAAATAGATAAGGCAATTTCACTCTTGATGCTTACATTTTATTGTCTTTTGTCCTCAATCTATTCCTGCATAAAAAGGATGACTTCTTGCAATTTTTGTAACTACTACTTAAGTGTTGAATTTTCATATCCTTTTGTTCCAATTTATTATGATAGAATTGAAATTGTTTATTGCAGTTTATGAATTTACTATTCCGAATTTCTAATTTTTATCTCATACTGATCTTTACAAATTGATTGATCTTCTTGCAATCTAGTTATCTGGTAATCGAAATTGGTTACCAACTCGGAGTAGTTGGATAGTTGCTGCAATAATTTTTCTGATTAAAATTTGGATTAAAGGAGCTATTATTAAAGCTGTATTATTTTTTGTTCATATGTTTGTTTAAATTCCTCCTCTTAGCACTGATAAGATTTATACTTTTAAAGTATGACAGTTATAATTCCATTCATGTTGGCCTCGTTATCTTGCAGGATGGATATTTATTTCAAATGCTCATCAACTAACTTATTCATGTGCAGTGATAGTTACTAATATCTCATACACTAAGTTTATCGATGACGTTTGAAGAACTAGATTTAATGATGAAATTGCCCTTCCTTCTCCTGATATTGATCAATCAATGAATATAGTTTATTGATTTCAGTTTATTTATTTGCTAATAGTAAGTTGATCTCTTGCTCCTTACTGAGATGATATTCCTCCAAATGTTTGAGTCTATGATTAAAAGATGATGTGATTTCATTTGCTTCATCCTTCAAATGAAGATTACTAATGACTGTCTGTTCGAGTTATTGCTTTAATATTTTAAATTTCTTCTAATGTGTACCTTCAATATTTGCTATTTTTATTTCATACTTGTTTATCAACTATTAAATTTTTTATTTTTGGTTCTTTAATTTTAACTACAATAACTTTATCTTATTTGTAAACTATTGCTTTTATTACTTCTAAAGGCGCAAGTTACGATCATATTACTTAATTCTTTTCTATAGCTACAACTGTCTGAATTGATCCTTTTGATAGTCAGCTAATAAATCCTCTAAATCAGTTTGAAGTTTTGTCAAATTTTCATTTTTCAAATTTATTTATTTCTACATTGAGTCCAACTTTTAGGCTAACTCATCATTATCCGATTGTAGACTAATCATACTGTCATTATTAAGGCCCAAATTTGATGTCTTTAACTTGAAGATATAGGACCTATTGAATTCCTCTTCCTCCTTGTAGTGTCTAAGCTTTTTACGTAGTTTATCACATTAAAACTATAGCTTAGAACATTTTTAATCTGCATCTTCTTTAGCTGTTTTATAGCTTTCAACAAGACTTTTTAAACGAGCTTGACTTTGAAACATAATGGTATTTTCTTTAGCATAGCTGTCTTTTAATTTTAATTGAATTTATTTCCCCTGAGTGTATTTATGGTTCAGAAGAACAATATTTTAATAAATAAATTCAATTTTTTATAAATGCCTTTTGCTTGACTCCTATATTATATCAACAAGCCTTTTCTCGCTAGTAGGAGATATTTTTTGCTCCTTATTTATAATTTATTTTTGTTAAAGTCTTTAATGTTTGCCAAAATCTTGTAATTAGTTTTATTTTGTTTAAATTAAATTGATCTTAATAAACTTTAAATACTCTTATTCTTTTTATTCACAAATGGTTAATTTATTATAAATTTATTTCTTTTCATTATGAATTTGCAAATTGACTTAGTTTAAAGTTCCCTAGCATGATTCCACCTAAATTTGAAGTGTATCATTGATCTTTCGCAACAAAGTTATTTCCTGTTTTAAAGATGATATTGTTTCTGAAGATAATGAACAATCTTTTTACTTGTTTTTAATGATTTAATTTAATGCTAACATATGTTTAGTCATAACATCTATCTATTTATTTAAATGGACCACGTTATCTTCCAGTGAAATATTATCGCAAACTAATTGTTCTCTATTTTTTTAAGAGAAATCCTTACTCAATTATAAATTTGCAATTATATTTTATAGAGAATTAATTTTATATTCAAGGTCTTATATTCTACATTATTTATTCTTATAAATTTATTCTTTTTATTCATATTCTTTGGACTTCTACTAGAGGAATATTTACATATTTTATCTTTCTGATTGCGTTTGCAACAATTATTCTTCGAGACTCTTAATTCTCTCTAAAAATTAACTATCTCTCAATGTATTAGTCACTTCTTTCTTTTAACTAACTATCCTATCCAGCTGATCATATATAATATGAGATTAATGGCATTGTTTTACTATTTTTTACATGAGCTTCAATTCAATATTCTATCCAGTTAAAATTCTCTCACATTTTTAAATTAATCTATTCTAAGCAGCATTTATTTCTTGGCTATATTATAATGTTCGATCTGCAAAATCAATCATGTGCTTCATTTACTCATTAGCGTCCCATTATAATTTATCCTGATCTAATCTTCCATATAGGCCAAGCCCTATTTTTTGCAACAACGAATCATATTCGGCTTTTATTTTTTAAAGTAAAAGACTATTCTTAGATTTTAGCTATTTGTATTTATTATTTAGCCCTAGTTTTCGACTTTGATAGGTTTGTTCCCTTTCTTTTAAATGCAGGAGGAGCGATCATTGCATTTAGCTCAGATATATCACTGACTGCTTTAGATTATTATATTTTATTTATTAATTTCATTGAAGGAGGCTTTGGAATTATCTTTGGAGCTTCAGGTTCTTCCCCTTCGAAGATGTAACTACGACTTTTTTGATCATAATAGCAATTAGGTTCTTTATCAGGGAGTATGATTTAATAGGATTTTTTGTCTTTATTGCCAATTTTCTTAAAGATTGAAGCAAAAAATGATCCTTTTTATTATTTTTTATCATTTGTGGATGCTGTGCTGCTACTTTATTTTTTTCGAGGCTATTGAATTTCTGATTTTGAATGTGTAATCAATGGTTTTTATTTGGTTTACTTTACTTTTTCGATCTCCCTTATTTTAGCTTCAATATTTTATATATATTTATGTGTTACTTAGTTTGTAAATTATGCTTGCTTTTCCTTAATCTTTTGACAATCAAATTCGGCAATGCCTTCTAGTAGTCCTTGCAATTTAGCATTGTACTTCTCCTAAATACACAGAACATTAATATTTTCATAGTTAGTTAACCATTAAACTATTCTTGTTTCCATGGCTTTAATATCATGTTGCAAATTATCCATAATTGAATTAATTAATATTATAACACTTGCTTATTTATTGCTTCTTTGAGTAAATGCAAGCTACTAGACAGTCGATTATTACTATAATTTATGCTCACATAATAAAATAATGGTCTTCATCCATCTATTATTTACTATTAAATCAATATTATGATTGATATTTTACCAAAATTTAAATTAATCATTTATTAATAAATATTTATTAATTAATTAATTGACAAGAAATTGTCGATTATCATTCATCCTTGCAGAACAGTCTAACAAAACTGTTGGTAGAGAAAGGATAACTCTCCATTTAGACTCCTTGGAGGTGGGTCGCCGTTTGTAAAGCACTAAAATTTAATGATTTTCCATATTGAATTCCATCTGGGAAGTTTAATTTAATCTTTTTACTGGCAGTATATTTTTGGTTGGAAAACTAATACAATTCAAGATTAATAAGCATCTCAAATTAACAATTTTAGAAGCTGTCCATCAGTAAAAAATATATCTTGTCCTCTTCATAGCTTACAGAGGGACCATAGAATGTACGTTCTATTTTATTGAAACTTGGGTTTTTCCAAATTTTAGGATTATGAGTCAGCATCTGCCCCTTCATACATTAGATAGTAATATTAGCACGTTTAATAGCCGCGCTATTAATCATCATGTGATAAAAGTTGATAGTTTTGCTGAGGCTCATCTAATATTCAACTTGATTGGCATATGTATTTTCAGTGTTGATGAAGTTAATGCCATCATTGAACGTAATATCATTTGTCTTGAAGGAGCCGAATAAAGTGCAGATATAATTGAATGAACCTTATCTACGGGCTTATTATATAATTTGAATGAAATCCTGCTCTTTCTATATTTATTGATCCGACAATAATAAATTTACAACCATGTTTTAATTACAATTTCTTGAGACTTCCATTCCTTTTTCTGTTAGTTTTTCCCGCTGCTCTTGTGATATATTTTAACTGCAAAAGCGTTTGACTATTCTACTGATATTAAATGTTTAAATTTGTGACTTTTCAATCCAGTTCATCTGTTTTGTCTGTTGATGATTGTCGCAGTAAATAATGGACAATAAATCACCATATTTCATTTTTTTGTAGTACATCTACAGTAAACTTTCAATAAATGATTTGTTGCTGTCATAGATAATGAAAAGATGATGAAAGTACTTTCGATCATAGCGAAGGTCCGTAAAGTTCCACTTAAGGACCAAACCCTTCTTTACATCATAGCAAACTGATAAAAAATTCTATTTTTACAAAGGCATTTGAGTTATTGAATTATTATAATACAGACCACAAAGTCAAACCATTTATCAGGTTTCATTTAATTTTTGATTAATATCAGTGAATATCATGGTAGAACTTGATGGGGGAATAAAAACAAAGTTTATGATCAACTTAACGATTTTAAGGGAAATGCAATGAAAAGGATAAATAGATTAATCTTTTCAAATATGGGAAGGATCTATTGAATATAAATAAGAATGGATGCATTTTTGTTCAGCAATCGAAAAGTGTTTGCTACCGAAGAGGCTTCAGCATATTTTTTTAAGAAACTAAAAATCAAGAATTTGTATTGATCTCTATTTTTTTTATTTCATGACTATTATCGATAGAGTTTAATCTGGCTCTATGATCTCAATTCTGGTTCAGTAAGGCAAGATATTGATTAAATTTGTTGTTTTGGATAACAGTTAATTAAAATAAAATAACCTCAGCTCTTCTTCATTATCGATCTATATCAATATGGAAAATAGGTATAACGCTTAACGATTAAAAAATTCTCAAATTAATTTAGATGGATTGCCCTTTCGAATGCATTCAATAGATAATAATAATTGTAGTGTTAATGTCAATATATTCGGCATCTCTGTTGAAATTGCTAAAGAAATATCCTCATATTGTTTTTGGGTTTCTTGGTGTACCATATATTAATTATTTCATAATCTAAAGAGTTTCTCTTTGAAATGTTAAATTATTAAAATATCCTTGATTTTTATCAAGGGTGAGTTTGGCTATTTTAACTTTCTTATGAGCAATTATATATTATAGTTTATCTATCATTTAAGATATAAGATCTATTATCTTAACTTGTATTTGGCTTAATAGCACATTCTGGCTTTTGTTATAATCTAATTTGCATTTCTGCCGGTGTGCTGTACCATCTACGCGAACAGACCATTGCGCTGGATCAACTTATGAGGAGAACCTGATTCCACTATTTTGCCTTTGTCCATCACGATTATTTGATCGTAGTCAGCCACAGTATTCAAACGATGCGCAATTGTAATCACTGTGGTGTCAGTAAACCGTTCCTTCAGCACTTTTTGGATAAAGGCGTCAGTGGTCATGTCTACATTGGAAGTCGCCTCATCGAGCACTAAAATTTTATTATGTCTCAGCAATGCTCTTGATAGGCAAAGCAACTGCTTTTGGCCGACAGAAAAAGAGTCAGAAGTATTCGATATATCGGTTTCAAGTTGTTTTGGCAACTAAATTGTGGAAAATATACTGATTATATATACTCCTTCAGCCCTGACTCCTCGAGCACTCTCCAGAGATCTTACTCCTTTGAAGTATGAAAAGGATCAACATTTTATTTGATAGTGCCCTTGAAGAGGAATGACATCTGAGGAATCACCGAGATATGCTGTCTTAGAGAGTGAAGACCCATCTCTAAAGCATTATTGCCGCCAATGGTGTAAGTAGAGCCTAGTTATGGTTCGATGATCCTAAAGATGGCCTGAATTATAGAAGATTTCCCAGATCCTGTTCTACCAACAATTCCTATTTTTTCTCCAGACTTGGCTTTAAAATTGATGCCATTTATCACCAACGGAAGATCCTCCTTGTACCTTGCGGATAAATTTGCAAATTAAATGCAAGGATTTTAAGGCCATATTTTGTGCAAATCTTTATCTTTACTTGCAGCTTCCACTTCTTCCCTCAGTCCAATTTGATTGTCGTAGTCAGCTCTTAACGCCTTTTCTGATGGCAAGTTAATGATTTGAAATGCTCTTTCACTACTAAGCATAAGACTCTAAACTTGGATGGTTTGTCTCAAAGACCATTGAAGAAGTTCGCTAAACTGTATTAAAAATATAACTGTCACTCCGTAGAGTCCACTGTTGATCGGGGAAGACTGTTGTATACCAACTGTCATGCCAATAGCCATGAGTGCAAATCCACCTAATAAAAAAATGTAAACGCCAAATCCACGTGCAACGATATCAAAAGCTATTGCAGCTTTGGTTGAGTTATTAATCAATTTGGTAAATTTACTGATTAAATGTTTCCTGCGACCATATATTCTAATCTGTACCAATCCATTGAGGGTCTCACTATAAAAATGAAATATAGGGCTTTTATTTTTTAGGTCCTTCTGTTTGCAGTGAATAATTGCAGGGCGTGCATAGGAAAAAAACAAGGAAATGCAAATGACGATTACAATTGTAGCAGGAATGAAAAAGACGTCTATTTGGCATATATTGATCAAAGCAACGAGGGATAAGGCTGGTCCTTCGAACATATCAATCATACATGTTGAAAGAGAGTTGTCTAAGACGCTAAGATCATTAGAGAATTTATTTATGAGGATTCCAGAAGGAGTGATGTCAAAAAACTAGCTCGGGCTGCGGACAATTCCATTGATCATTTTCTAATGAATTTATTGGTTTGCCATCAGAATTGAAATATTTAGAAAGTAGTATTTAAGGGCCAATATTAAAAAATAAGAACCCATCAGCAATCCAAGAATACCCCAGTACAATTAGAAATCTTGATTAAAAGGATTGGATGCTCCTGTTTATACTGAAATATACATCGCTAGAAAACGGAAGTAAGTAGCTGTGATTCCTTAGCTCAGTAAAAACAAAAACATTGTTATGGGCACGAGAACATAGTTGGTTTTACTGGAGAAAAAGAACGCTGTATAGGTACCAAAGGTCACTGTTGCGTTCTTTTCCATAAAGTGAGATACAAACTTTTAAGGCTTTTACTGGCAAACACTTGCTGATCTTCCACTTTTTATGCTCTCTAGCAGTAGTAATCGCTCTTCCTCGAGAAGCTATTCAGCTATCTTCTGTTCAGTTTCGTTCTACTCCTCTTTTTTGAAGATATTTCTCATTTACTCAAGCTATTTCCCGAGCTAATAAGGAGTACCTTTGATTTTGACTGCCCCATCTTCCAAGATGATGACTTCATCGCAGTCATAGAGGAAACTGATCTGATGAGTGACTAAAATGACTGTTTTTGTCTTACTTAAAACTTGAAGACATCTTTCGTTTATCCTTTTGCCCACTTTGGCGTCAACAGCAGAAATAGGATCATCAAAGATATATATGTCTGATTAAGCATATAAAGCTCTAGCTAAAGCTAAACGAGCCTTCTGTCCTCCTGACAAAGTGATTCCCTTCTCTCCGACTAATGTTTAATCTCCTAACTCCAAGATTTAAAAATCAGACTCAAGACAAGACACATGGACCACGTGGTTATAGAGAACTTCTTCGTACTATTTGCCGAACAGAATGTTTTTCCGAATTGTCATTGAGAATATAATAGGTTCCTGCTCTACATATGAGATTGAGCCTCCTACAGATAGAGTTCCTGAGTAATAGGGAATTTCCTTTAATATGGCACCCAATAAGCCACTCTTTCCAGATCCAACCTTTCCTGCGATACCGTAATAGGTCGAATTTCTAAAGAATAGATTGATGTTTTTTAAAGATGGCACAGAAAAATCTTTTTTCCAATATCCGTTAAAGTTTTCAAAGATAATTTATCCGTTTTTAATAATTTTATTTTATTTCGTGTTTTGCGGAGTATTTTTGGTCTGTTATCTGCAAATTTAAAGAGGGCTTTCTAATTAAAAGATATTGTGAGTTTCCATCATATTTTATTCAGTAATTGATTTTATCTCAGATATTTTTTTAGTTGTTTATTTATCTTCTTTATCTTCAGGTTTATTGATAGGTAGGAACGTTTTGGGGTCTATTTCAATCATAGATAAGTTCTCTATGTTGAAAATACTGGCAAATCGCGCAAATACTACTTTCACCTCATAGTAAAAGCCAAGACCAGAAACAAATGTGAAGATGGCGAGCTTGAAATTAATAATAATATCTGAGGTAGAAAATATCTTAGAAAGCGTCAGATCAGTTTAGGCATAATGGGCGGCCACAAACATCACCAAAGAGGCCCAAAAACCAATAGAGTTACCAATGGCTCGTTAAAAACTGCGACCAATACTCAACTTTTTATAATTTATAATTTATTTTTCCCTTAAAGTTTGAATGATTCTGCGAAAGGCGATTTCCCAACCATAAAGTTTAATGTATTTGATTCCCTCAATAACTTATGTGGTCATTTGTATTCTCCTATCCTTATATATGTTGATCTTTTGAATAATTGATCCGTTTCTTTTTGATATTGCATTTGAGATCGGAATTATAAGACCCACCATCACGATGCCTAACACTCCTGGCCATCCCAATCTAATGATCAAAAGAATGGTGCATCCAATCATAATAATTGGAAAAATAAATGCATTTAAAAATAATCCCAGCCGCTGTTCAATAACTCCAAAGTCACTGGCTAATAGATTAGTAATCTTGCCCAACTCCGAAGTTTTTATCCCATAGTTGGTCATCTTTGATAATTTTGCATATAGGAGCATTGCGAGAGCAGCTTTTATCTTTGAGGAGAGTGTGTAAGCGTCTGTAAATGCCACCCGTTTAAAAAGATTACTAAAATACCAAAGAATCATTTAAATTGCACAGTAAATATATGCTATCGTATAATTTCCATCAGACACTGCGTTGAACAGATAGAAAACTAGGATTGAAAAACCAAAGCGGGTAAGAGCATCGAGAAGAAAGAAAGAAATTGATGTTAAAAAATCAGTCTTGAAAGTCATTATCAATAGACTGAAGATATCATCCGAATCTAGGGGCTAATTTTGGGTTTTCTTTTCTTTGATTTTCAAAAAATTCTATGCTATTAATTTACCCAAATAAATCGAACTATCAATTTACTTAATAGGTTTCAATTGTTAATCTTATATTTCCTATTGGCCAACCTCTTCATTGATTTTAAGTTGGTTCTTGATAAATAAGAGATAACTTAGGGCTTGTGAGAGCACCAATCTTCGAGAGAGTATATTGAAACCCGACTCGTAGTTGTCCGCATACTCAGAAGAATCCTGTTACAAAGAGGTAAAGTCTTTGTCTATAAAACTCATCAGATAAATTACTATATCAATTATATTAAATAGCAATTAGTTAGTTTGAGCAAAATTAAAATAATCCTTGACAATATATATTTGATCTCTTTTCATGTTTTATGCATTCATCAACCATAAATTTACATCTACGAAAAAATTAGGGAAAGCAGTGCCGGTGGCTCTTCTTTGTTGGTAGGTTTTGGCAACAAAGGTTTATTTTCTAAGCAAATTGTTCTATCGAGATATAGATAGATAGACTCAGTTGGCTTCATACCCATGTACTATTTCAAGTTTGCTTTTAGAAGAGTTGTCGATACCTTGTATTTGTCACCCATCAAGATAAAGCAGAGTACACGTTCTGGTTATTTCCACTTCTGAGCAACCACTGCCCCATTCGACTTCGCAAAAAGATACTTTAATGAAGCAACATCCTGCACCTTAAATCTGATGAGTTGGTTTAAATCCTTCATTCTGGCAATTAGTTTGTTGATAGATGGACTGAGTGAGCAGCAACTTACTTCAGATCGGGCGATTACTAGAAAGCAGAAGAAAAGCCAGCACAGTAGACCAGCATTTTAGTGGGATCCAATTGTTCGATGCTACTTATTTGTTAATTTCCCATTATTATGATATATTATGCCTCTTGAACAATGAACGACTATATTACATACTCTTGACTATAAAAATAGATATTTCATTATTTTTTAATGGGATTTCTGCATGTAGAATTCATTTTTAATTCCTAAACTTTTTTTTTTTTTTTGACTCTTCGTTCAAGATACCTTTAGCGAAGCAATAAATTTTAACAATAATTAAAATTCTATCGATAATTCCAAATGACAAAATTATCAGTCGTAAAGTTACAGTTTGCCTCGATTTATGTGTTTATCGGCTGGATGGTCTAAACTAATGTTGTCTGATTTATGAGCTAAAAATTATTAAATATTCGAGTTGATGTAATTTATATAGTTTTTTTGATTCAAGAGCATTTTGAAAATCATGTATAATGATGTGTCACAGTCTTAGCTGCCTGGAGACAACTTTTCCTTGATCTTCCATCCCAATCCTGAATATTTGAAATAAGGAGATTAAGATTTTCTTAAATCAACCAAAGCTCCCTAAACTCTTTGTTAAGTTCAGTCTCAGGACAGCAGGAAGAAAGGAAGGAACTCTGGTGCCAAAATTAAGTCAGATGGACCTCGAAGTTATAATAAATGGACTCTTGAGCAAGAAGAATAGTTTTATTATTATGTAGTTGATTACATGATAAAAAATCCTTATTTTGAAATTTCTTGGGAATCAAGGAAGCAAAATAACTACTACAGCGACATGCAAAAGCATATTGCAAAAGAATCAGGCCAAATCAAGACCATTCCTCAGTGCAAAATCAAAGATAGCAACTTTAGCAAGGCAAATAAAAACACATCAAAAGGATATGATTTGCTCGATAATGCACTGTCCAAGGTAACAAATTAGCCTATTAAGGTCAAAAATATGGTTAAAAGAGGATAAGGCTCTCTCGATAGAATCAAAAGATTCAAAACACTAATTGAGAGTTATGCAGATTTTAAAACAACAATGGGTACTAAAAAACCCTACGAACTTGACATTGACAACCTATTGGAATTCTCATAATCAATTAAAGTTAAGATGACGTTTCTTACTGAGAACCTTCTTTCTCATAAATGATTTATCAATTGAATTCACATTGAAATCTTATTATGAGACATTATTGATTGATAAATGAACAGAGAAGATGAAATATCAGACAAGATGCTTGGATATTAAGAAGAAGCAACTCGCTGATGATATATAAATTGTTAAAGAAGATGTACGCGAAGACTAGCCAAATCTGGTGCCTTCCAAAGAGTAATAATGTTCTATTCATCAATGATCACATTTAAATTTAAGGCATAATATCAAATATTTCTCCTCTCACAAAGATCTAATCTTGCAAATTGGATGTTTGTATAACATTATTAATATAATGTGATCTGCCTTCCCCAATCTTGCTGAAATTAAGCAAAATATATGTAATCACTTCAAAGCAATAAGATAAATGTGCTAAACTTTATATTTTAAATCAATTTTATTATTTTCAATTTTATTATTTTTATATCAGAGTAACAGCTAAAAGATGAGATTTTTTGTCAGTAGGATTATGAATAGACTGTCCTGATATTAGATATCCTATTATTCTACTTTGTAAATATGGTCTATAATTAAATGAGTATCTGTTTTAAATTATTGTAAAACAATGAGCCAGTCTTTCCAATGCGCGCAGCTCGAGTACTCCCTTTCGCTGAGGTACTTCGCGAACTACACAGATCAGTCTTTTAAATAACGACAACGGAATGGACAGTTATCGTTATCGTTGGACCAATATCATTACTTGTGGCATCATTTAATATCGCTGCGCTGGTGGGGCTTAAACCATTGCGCTAACCACCCGCCGACATCTTACTCTTCATCACAATATTCTCCATTCTTAAGTTATTGGTCATTTATATGACCATGAGTAGATATTAACTAACACAGTTTACAATCAGATGTACCCTTTGTAAGAACCCCTCCCCAATAATTTTGGCGCCTTTTGTATGGCTACAGGTTTCATTGACATACTTGCGATGATGTCTAAGGTAGTCTATACCTTGATCTTTTGTCTATACTATATAACAAAAATCCGCAACCCCCTCAAAGGTAGTGTTCTTACTCCTCAGCATGGGTCACCCAGAACAAGTAGATACACTTCCTATGCGCCTTCATCATCATCATAGTCACGTTTATATTTTATCTTACCAACTCCATAGGCATATCCGTCTATGGATACTGCAGTATCAAATTTAGTAATATTTCGGACTGGATAACAGTAGGAATTTAGGTGGGCTATACAGCGATTTTGATCGGTGCTTCTGTTATATTTCTGAAGTATATCGGGATAGTATCTCAATCTAGAGACTCCGCCAGTAGATTCTTTCGCTATTATTGCTGCTTTCTCATTGTTTTCTGTACCAATCAACTCATATTGACTATCAGCCATCTTTTGGTAGCATCAGCCTGTCGAATACAGTTTGATAAAGGACTGTTTAACATCGGTAGGGCAGCAGTTGATGTGTGTTCATCGATTTCGCCAATATTCGTCTTAATCGTAATAATTTCTAACCCTCAGTTCAAAAAGGTAATGATTGTAAAGGTTATCAGAGCAATTTATGGCCAATACAAGACTTGGAAAAGGAAAAGACAGGACAATTGTAGAGATAGTTTTTATGATGAACTCATGACCACCAATAGAAATTCCATACTGATTGAACTTAACAGCTTATCCCCCAACGATCATGGCTATCTTAGCAATTTGAAGGACAAAAACAGAGCCTGTTTTTTATCAACTTTGCTAGGTTGCCTTGCCATTCATCACTTGTAACTAAAAAACTACAGCAGCAGCAAATCTCGCTCTCCATTGCTGCGGACTTCTGCCGTGGAGGAGGACGAGGATCCACTTTTTGCTTGGAATTACACATAGACTTGCATATTTTCACTCAATCACTTTATCGTTGAGCACTATTAAAACATCTTTATCAGAAGGGTTCCGACGGTATCCATCAAATTTATCTCATATGCTCCGAACATACTGCATGAATTCATTGAGATGAATAGAATGGAAGGCTTGGCTGAAGCATTGTCGCCGGCAAATAACGAAAAGGAAATAATTGAGGATTCAAAAGCAAATGGGGAAGGTGGGAGATCAGGCTAATTTTTTTTCTTTAATTACAATAACACACTGATCCTTAAGACCATTAAACTCAATGAGAGGGAAGTATATCTAATGCGACTGGAGGCCTTTCACCAACACTATAAAGATAATCCCAATAGTCTTATTGTTAAAATGTTGACCCTATTCACTGCTCTAAATACTGATACTAACTAAGAGATTAACTTTATTTTGATGGGCAATATACTTCGAAGACTCAGCAAAAGATATGTATTACGGTCATATGATCTAAAAGGATCTTGCCATAATCGTGAAGTGCTAAAAAAAGATTAAATTCCTGATATGTATTTTAAACAGACTCTCAAGGATATTGACTTCTGTCGGCTGGAGGAGAAGATATGGGTGAGTACCGAAGATGCAACTCGATTAAAGCGAATTATCAGTGAAGATTCGAGGTTTCTATGTGGACTGTAGTTGATTGACTATTCGCTGATAGTTATCAAGATTAATATGGAAGCCATTATTGAAGAAAATGAAGGATATCAATAGATGTTGAAGAATCTAGAATACTTCAGAAGCATCCGCGAAAGCGGCGTGGTGTATGTATTCGGGATGATTGATTACTTGTAAACTTGGAACATGCGGAAGAAGGGTGAAAAGTGGTACAAGAGTCTGTTTACAAAATCGTAGTAAATCTCATCACAAGATCCAACGTTCTACTCGTAACGATTTATCCACTTCTGTCAAGACATACTGACTCCTAAATGAGCCCTTTGGATGGCTATTTAACATTTCTACATGTTATTTTTCCACAAATATATTTTGAAGAAGCGCTATTAAGAATAAATTAATCTATAAAATTATAAAATTTGAGGAGATAGAAGCTCAAAGTGTAGAATAGCCGCGATTGTGCTAAAGAAGTATATCTTTGTTACTGTATTAACTGTATAAGCTAGTATAATAATCATTTAAATGAGGGCAGACTCCAGGAGAGGCAAGCCACTCGAATCACAGCTTACTCGGCAAATTGAAAGTAAACTACTAATTACAACCAAATATGTCAACGCTGTTCCAAAAAATATTAGCAAATTCGACAGTCTCAAACATTAATAGTAATTCAACCGATAGTACAATCTCAAATTTATGAGCGATCGTAAGCGCAATAAATCTTTGAATAAAGCTATGAGCACCAGCAAAATCATTAGTCGATAAAGTAAAAAAGAGAAGATCGCAATTTAAGCAAAAAAATTAATATTCGAGGAATAAGACTTTCGCCAGAAGTATTATGACTTGAATGAGTACTACCTTGAACAAAAAAAGAAGTGGGTCGAAGATGCCTAGGCTATGCTTGCCTATAAGGAAACAATTTGTGACTTTTTAGGTAAATCTAATCTCAAATCAACTGAATCATTAAGACGCTTAAAAAATGACAAACTAGCTGAGTCAATTAAAAAGATAGTGTAGGAAAGAAGGCAATGGGATGAAGGGCAGCATATCTTGAAGGAAATCATGAATATTTTGCAGGTAGACAGATGGGAAGATATAGTCCACAATTTACGAACCAGAGTGGACAGGTTCAGAAATCTGGATGAGTGTACTTTCAAGATTATGGAATTATAGTCCATAAACAAAAGGATAGTTACGTAGTTCGATGAGAGGACGGGTAGTATTGCACGAGAGATAGAAGAAAGGGCTCGGAGAGAGAAGGATAAAATGAAGAATTAACTGGAAATTATACAGAATAGGAATAGTATTTTAGAGCAGGAGTTAAACAAGTAAAAACAACAGTTTTTGAAACTAGTCATCGACTTGGAAAAAATCGTTGACCTGGAAAATGATCATTCACCCAAGTGGGAATCGGGGCGATCTGAGGTTTTATAGATTCGGAAGATAATAGTGGGGCTGAACAGCAAGCTGCAAGATATTGAGATCTAAGCGGAGGAGAACATGATCCGTCTGCTCAATTCTAACAAGGACATGTTGAAACTGTAAAGGCTGATGAATTAATTGAAAGACGATATGAATCTGCAGATTTATGAGGCTTAGCAGAAAAATTAAAAGTATATGCTGGAGATCGATCAAATGAATCAATAAATTGGGAAGTTATAAATTTAGGTTGATTTGCATAAAGGAGAAGTGACGAAGTTGCAAAATTAGAGGGAGAGACGAAATGGAGAAATATAGGACGAACACCAACTATTATCATCAAGCCTAGGATTGAATGAAGCCAACCCTCCGAAAATTGTCATCAAAGTGCAGGAGAATGTGAGAGAGATTGCTATTTTGAAGGCATAGAGATAGGAACTCAAGTAGACCATTATTGACAAAGGAATTCATCTTTAAGCAATCACAAAGCAATTGGATTAAAGTAATAAGGCCATTGTAGAACTAAAATAAACCACTAAAGCTGCACTCTTCTAGAAGTAATAGTATAAATTTTTATTGAACAACCTACGAGACCAAGTAACTGAAATGAAGAAGCAGTTTGTGGACTAAAAAAATAGAATAGTTAAGTAAAAGGACGAGGAGATCATCCACAGTAATAAAGATATCCTCTAGAGTTATGCCAAATTAAGCGATGAGCATCATGAATTAAACACCCAATTAATGGTCATTAAAACATCTTATGAGGAGAATAAAGTTGATCTTGCTTGTTATAAGAAACAAAATGAAAATCAATAGAAACTAATTGCAGAAAGAGAGCAAGAGCTGTCGAAGGCGAAGGAAGAATGCGAGCGTTACTGCAAGTATATGGGGGAAATATAATCTCAATTTAAGGAAGTAGTTGATATGTCTGAGGTAACCTCAAAAAAAATGACAACTATGGAACAATAGCAAAACGAAAGCAACACTACTATAAAACACCTGAAAACTAAAAATACAGAATTGGAAAAGAACAATAACTAACTTATCCAGAAATCTAATGAGCTGCGAATGCAAGTCACAAAATTTACAGTGGATATAAAAGAATTGAGAGATTAACGCTGCAAACTTGAAACCACTGTGGTTGAGCTACGATTAGAAGTCATCGAAAAGCAGAGTGAGAGGACTAAAGTGGACGAAGAATTGAAAAAATTAGCAAAGGAAAGCAAATCCTATAAACTGGCCAACTAAAAATTAATTGGCGAAATTAACTCAGTTACAAGGAAGCTTATTAACTATAAATCAGATTGGAAGAAAAAAATCGTTAGTAAATTAAATCAATGCAAATAGACCTGCCATCGTGTTCGGCAAGAGCAGCTCATCATTAAAAAAGTGGTCCGTGAACAAATTTAAGATATGGCGACTCTGATCAGCGGGAGGATAGATTAAATATCATCCATGATAGTAATTAATAGTATTCAATCACATTACCAAAGTGAAGAGGAGGAAGCAACAGTATAAAAAGAAGAAATAAAAAAGATATAATTGTGCGAGGTTGGAGTATCGTGCAATTTAGGCCTGAATAAATAGATGCTGAAGACAAAATTGTAAAATATACTCTTTCAAATCAAATAGCTTGCACAGTATAAATTAAAATTGCAAACATTGGTGACTGATCAAAGATAGACCTCTTACCAAAATGATCTCCTCATGAATTCTTTTCACGTATTTATAAGTTCACAACTTCCTCCCGCGATCAATATCATTCCTGCTGTCGCCTGTTAATAAAGTGAGCCTGGGTAAGATCACTTGGAATAATAATTGGAGGAAGTTGATTCAATCAGCCAATAGAACAACAACAAGGCCATGATATTTGAAGAGAATCTAATAACTCAAAGGGATTAGGAAGGTGAGAATGTCAACTTGATTTTGCAACTTTTAATTGATGAAGATACCGAAATTCCATCACTCCCTTATTGGAGTAAAATCGAAACTAACTTTTTAGCGATCAAAAGGAAACTCAATAAAAAGAATGTTACCCTCAAATTGGACATTTCTGAAATCGATTTCAAAGAGCCCAATCTCACGAGTCCCAATTCTCTGAGCTACCTTGCATAAGGTGATTTTTTTCGAAGAGTCAACACTGATTACGAAGAAGATTTAAAGGATGCAAAGGAGGAAAAAGAATCATCGCTATTAGATAAATTTAACATCAACGAATTTCTGCGAAAATAGAACTAAAAATTAAAGATCTAAACATTTGAAATGAAAGAAAAACTGGATTGGCTCCAATAAAAAGAAAGGGAAAACAAAATTGTAATTAGAGAATTGGAGAATAAGGTGGCTGTTATGGAGAACGCATCATCGACAAAGGGTGTGGCCTTTCATTTTAAATCGTTTATGGACCATCTCTTTAACGGGTACAATCAGCTGATATTTAGGACCATCGAATAGCTTTAGCAAACGTCCAAGATTATTATGAAGATGCTGCATTTAACGAAAGAGTAAATTGAAAAGATTGATGGTTACTTTAGTGGTCGCAAAAAGAGGAAGAGTGGACTCTTTTCTGGTATTTTTAAATGATTGCATCTTTAATATATAAAAGAAGATTTAGCTATTGATCAAATCACCGCCTATATCATATTAGTTAATAATATTAGCCACTTTAAATCGATGAACACTCTTCTTTATGCATTCCTCCTGACGAGTCTTATTGCTTTCGGCTGTCCCTATCGCCAATACGATCGGGTTTAACTTATAGAATCTTCCTTCAAAGTATATACAGCCAATTTATTATTCGGTTCACCAGCAAAATTACAAAGCCTTGTTTTCGACACGGGAAGCAGTCTCACTATCCTTCCATGTGCGGAGTGCTAAACTTGTCTCAGCGACAGAGCTGAACCATTTTACAACAAGGATCAAAGCTTTACTGGATCAAAAGTTAAATGCGTATTTGTTTTATAAATCAGAGCAGCCGATACAGTATCTGTTCGGATAAGTGTAGTGGTAGAAAATAGTACTGTGAGTTTGAAATGTCTTATCTTGACGGAAGTCAAACACTGGGCACCATAATATCAGACTAAATACGTCTAAACATGCCTGAAAGTGGGGAGGACGATTTCTTTGTGGCTCAATTCGGATGTATAAGTCTCTAAAATCACTAAATTTAATTTTTTAACAAAGGAATTGTAGGTATATCTCAAGTCCCATCTCAGAACATGTTCTATAAGTGGTATGAGCAAGACCCACAAAGGAAACTGTAATTTTCATTCTGTCTGATGAAGGGAAAAGGATATTTTTAGCTTGGCCATAACCCATCAAACGATTTGCTTGAGCCTTCAAATGTTTTAAGACTAAAAAGATAAAATAGGGGTTCTTATAAATTACGCGATTTGGAAGATATGAAGATTGGAGTGTTAAGCCTAGCAAATAAAACAATTTTATCCAACTTTGGAATGGTTGTCGACACTGGTAGCAGTCGAACTGTGCTGCCACCAGCTGAGTATTAGAAGTTATCGATATATCTGTCTAAACGATGTGAATCGAATCCTAGAATCTGTTCTGTTTTACCCACCAGCAATCTCGAATGTTGTTATTCGATCAGATTGCACAGTAAACAGAACTTTGAAGAAGATTTAAGTACTGTATTTCCGACCATTGACTTTGTTTTTAAAGATCAGATACTAACTTGGAACCCTAGTTAATATTTTTAGATCATGGATCTAACGAGTGACGGCCGAGCAATCTGTCTCATGGTTATCGCCTTTGATTAAGATGTGTATATTCTTGGAGTCAACTGGATGATTAACAAAAAAATGGCCATTAATATGCAGGAAGAAACTCTTACTATCTACGCGGATCAAAATTGTACATATGTACCTATTAAACGTGGGGACGTCGGATGGTGGGAAGATCTAGTTGAGAAGGTCAATGGAATTGATACTGAATACCTACTCTTTGCAGGAGTGGTCTTATTTTTAGTTATCCTCATTTTGAGGGAAAACATTCATCGAGGACTTATGAAATTACGGGGAGTCATTGTTCGAGTTTTCGGTTTAAAGAAAAAGAAGAACAAACTACGCGAAGAGACAAAATAAATATAGTAACCCAGTTCTGACTCAAATAAGAAAGACAATGTGGAACTAATGACTGCGAACCCTGACTTAATTAACATCCAATAATCTCAACACCCATCAAATTCTTAAGAGCCTCATCCTTAATGATAGTATAACGTTTGTTTATTTCATTCCAAATTGAATAGACTTCCTACAAAAATATAACAATACAGCATTTTGTTCTTCATGTAGGATTAAATCGATATATTACATCGTTATTATCAGTCAAAATAAGTTTGTATTTAAAATCAAACACAAATAAATGATCAGTCGAAGCTGTCACTTTGGACAGATCTCCTTCACAATATCAATCTGATATCTTAAGATTCGACTGCTCATGAAAAGGTCATAATAAGCGCCCAACCCCAGTAATAGCGTCAATATAAATATGAATCGATAACTGTGCCCTTCCTCTATATAATACCCCATCTCCTCAATCATCCCCTCAATACTAAATTCAATTTTCTATCGGCTTCTAAATCTTTTTCGATTCAAAGGATCACAATCTTTTTTGCAACTTGCAACAAATTCGTTAAAATCACTATTAACTTATCGCCTCAGTTGTCCGTCACTATAATAGTATCGCTTACGGTATCTTATGATGGCAACTCCACAATCAGTTTCGATGCGATAGAGTGTCCCACTGCGGTCCACTGCTTCTACTTTATCATAGATCTGCTCATTTTTAACTTAGGCTTAATCAACCATGTTGCGAGGTTGGATGTATACAAACTTCATTTGACAGGTGGCATTAGTGAGTTCCTGATATGTCTAGTCATATTCGTGCAGACTTCTCAAATTGATCAGCGGCAGCAGAGTAGAAAATTTATAAGCAATGATAAGGTAAATTAGATAAGAGGTTCCTGCAATTGCAACTAAAAAGAATTTCGCAACCAGTGAAGTTGATGAGAGACCAAATATAGTAGCCATTATCAGAACTAGTATATCTAAAACAATAGTACTGCCAATGTACCACTTGCTTTACTTGACAGGACGTGTCATTGGTACGTTTTCTGTGATTATTGGAGTTACGTGTGGATCAATTTCCTGCTGCAAGGCAGCTGGATTATCTTCCTCTCCTTAGAATTAAATGGGCTATAGATTTATCTTGACAGCCACATTACTTTCGTTAACTTAGTTCATTTAGTGGTTTAATTATCCAATAATGATTATAGTTTTTAATCGTTTCAGGTAGAACTGGTTGAAAAGAATAATTATGATCGACAAAGGAAGTTTAGATAGTTATCATTTTTAAAGATAGAAGGTTAGGTAGACGCTATTTTATTGCCAAAAGTATCAAAATATATAGGCGATATGTAAAATTATCATTTTCTTTTGATGATGAGGAGGACCAAAAAAATTAATTTGAGAAAA
>Ga0302188_10000270_pt1 | contig 44572 bp, 32 predicted proteins | sample II_Bog_E2_1_FD_198783 | JGI IMG/M metagenome (GOLD analysis project Ga0302188, IMG submission 198783) | Peat permafrost microbial communities from Stordalen Mire near Abisko, Sweden - II_Bog_E2_1 | ecosystem: Environmental > Terrestrial > Soil > Wetlands > Peat | place: Sweden: Abisko... | reverse complement strand
ATTTTAATAAATTTAATTTATTACAGCCAATGACTGGCAAGAGCCATTTTTAATCAATATATTAATAAATTGTAAATTTAATTGTTAAGGAAGAATCATTATTGCTCATAAACATGCGTCTAATTAATTATCTAATGAATGCAAAATTTTCATTATAACCCTTAATCATAGATCATTAAACGTTCATATTAATAGTATTAAAAATAATAATATAATCAAATTGTTGATGGGCTAGTCGCATAATGATGAAACCCTCAGCGCACCAATGACCGTTGTTGGTATGGTCAACGGAATGATCGGTGGTTTAATTCTTATATTACCCGTACTCACTCTTAATGCCGGATACATTTTCTCTTTGATAGTGCTAGCAGTCATCGGTGCTCTCAGTTACTACTCTAGTTATTTGTGCGTGCTTCACATGGGAGATCAACCAGACCTTGACTACGCCATCTTACGTCATTTCAATGGCAATAAAGCAATAAAAATATTGTACGATTTATGTGTTTGGTCAAATCTAATTCTCATTGATATGCTATATTTCGAACTCATAGTTATTCAATGGATTGGATTAATCCCACCTCACTAATATGATGTCATTAACCCATTAATTAATGGGGCTGTGCTTCTTACTCTAGTTTTTGTACTAAAATATTTCGAGTTCGGAGCAACAACAATGGCCTATGGAATTATTAGTATCATTACTTATCTCTTGTTTTTAATTTGGGTGGTAGCAACTTCTAATCAGGGATATAATGGTCAATAATTTAAAGCGTTTGGATCAGGATCGGGAGCAATTGAAATGGCAGCAGCAATGGGAGGAGCCTATTCTATTCAAAGCTTTTTCATACCTGTCCTTAAAAAAAATAAAAACCCTCATAAATATAAGTATTATACTCTGCTAGCTTATCTCATTGGTGGTTCTGCATATTTTTACATTGCGTATATGGGCTCTTTTGGTATTGTGTTGTCTATGCAGGAATATGGCATCGAAAATTTATTGGACAGAGTGGAGAATAGACCTTAGAGGGATATTTTGGAAATGGAGCTTGGGAGGTTAACATCATAGAAGGAATATATTTGGTTCATCTTTATTCAGTTTTTCCCGAGTTTATGCTAATTTCAAAGTATGGTTTGAATAACTTAGAAAAAGAATCTTTGGAGTCTTTCGTTTAACTGAATCCAAAAGAGGGAAGATTAGTGTGCCTTAAGTAATTTATATTATCGTTGCAGTCGGTATCTGCTTAGCAGCCACTATTCTGAAAGTTAAAATAGGCGATATTATCGATATCAATGGAGCCGTCATAGGATTTTTTTTTATTTATTTTCTGCCTGCCTTATTGCATATTAAATGCATGTACTTTAGCAAAGGGAAGTTACCATTATCCCAAAGTCCTATTATTGCTTTAAGGCCATAAATTAAAGAAACAATCACCCCTAAAATGTAATAAGGCATATCCAGCCATCGTGAAACATAACTTCAATAGCGTACTTCTCAATCAGAAGGGAAATACCAATACAAAATTGATGAATTTTTATCAATGTAGAACAATACTTTAACAATTGATCTTTTGTCCATTGAAAACTCGCATTATTACTGTGACTGTTCATCGAAATCATACGGTCCTATTCAACGAGCCTTAGACTTATTGCTGATCGTTTTCATGGTGCTTTTGGGAGCTTTCATTATGGTAAATGGCATATACACTGTAGCTGTGTGAGATGACGTAACAATCTAATTGGATGATTAGTATTTATTTATTTTTGAAACAAACTAATTTGATGGGAAAGATTTAATTAAAATAATCCTACAGTAACAACTCAAATCAAAGACTCGGCAGTTTTCTTTTATAAGCAGTTATGATTTATCAAAATAATCAGTTGTGAGCCTTTCTTATGCTTCATGCCATTCCGATAAAAATTCAAATGTTAGAAATCCTGCAAATCCAGCAATCTTCAACAAGATCATTTGCAGTGTTACAATCTTTCACATTGCCATAATATTTTGAGTTATTCGATAAGTTTAGGGAATTAAAATATAAATTTATTAATTATTAATCATTCAACAAATTTATGGAGGAAATTATAACTTATCCTTTTAAAATAATGCATAGCCTAATTAATAATCATGCCTCATTTTCAGTTTTGTGACATCATAGTCGCGTCTAATATCTTAAGTTTGGCTTCAATTTTTTGTATTTCCAAATATGGTCTATCTGATTGAGGAGACGCCTCTAGTTTGTATGCCATTTTTTTTAATTTTTATAGTTTTTCCTCATGTGGAAGATTTGAAGCCAGTATCTTCTTTATCTTAATATCATTTAACGTTAAAATATTCATACTTTATTGTGACCGCCCCATTTTCAGCCTTCTTTCTCTCATCACTCGTAAATAATCCATACCTTTCAACTCATTTCTCTTATTATCGGCCTCCTTTTCTGGCGAATTTACTCGATTAGCACTGCTTGTCTTTGAAATTTGTAATAAACCCTATTTCATAAATTGGTTGCCAAGTTTATATAGTTATGTATATGAAAGTTGCCTCTTTCTTTTTGATGATTACTCAGGGGAAATTGGATTAGCTTTGTTGGCAGTCCTCTGGGAAAGGTTAAAATGTGATTTACTTCTCAAATGCTCAAGAAAAGTTTTGATTCGCCTCCTCTGCTCATATTTTAGCGATTCCGCTTACTCTGCCTGTTTTTTTTCGTGACTGATTTGCTTAGCTACTCGCTAATAAAATTTTGATTTTAGCTTCCTCCTTCCCTATTTGACGGCTATGCTATTTGCAGTTTCTTTGATTTCCTCTAATTTGCGCGCTCTTTCCTTTTTATTCTCTTTTAAATAATTGGCATAACTCCTTTCGTGTTGAGATATGGTTTTGATATCAATTAATTCTCGTTTTTGTTCTGACATTAATACAAGCATTTGACTCCTTGCTTTTTCTTACTATTATTATTGTTTTTTAAACTCCATTTCCAGCTCTTTGTAAAGACGCTTTTTCAAACTTAAACTCTTCTATATCTTTTTGTGCTATTCTTTGATCATTTCCTACATTTGCTGTGTTTGCCAACGCCTCTGCTTGCGTTTTACAGCTTCGCCTCGATGCTTCTTCCATTATTCTTTCAGCTTAGAATCTTCCTGATTTTTCTAGAACTAAAAGATTTTAAGTTTCTGCTGCCGTAATTCCTCAGTCTTTTTTTCTAAACTTTTTTCAAACATTTCCATTTCTAATTTTAACTATTTTATCTTTTTCTTTTCATCTTCAGAATAGTCTGATCGAACCTTTTTCGTGGGAGAACGCGATATTTCTATACTTTCCTTGCTGGCAGAACTAATGAGAGGAAGTGGGCCAAGCTTTTACCCAAATATGAGTTGTTGATTGTCTAAGTTTTGAAGAATATTTTAATGAATTGTTGCAATCAATGATTATATGAGATTTTGATGTCTACTTGGAGAGGGTAAGTTCATTAGTGGCATGAATATAAATAAAATGCAATTTTTTAATATAATAAAATGGGTTTGATAATATAGCATAAACTAAAGTCTAATTAAGGTTATTAAGATAAATGGATGATATTTTAGACAATGAGCAAACCAATTATAAAAATTACAAGACTATTGCAATTCTTAATTCAATTATGGGATAATAGATAAATTAATGTGCAATATTAGTATACTTTTATTATTTGTCAATGATAATAAATAATGACTTATGATCGTCATTCAATTTACCATTTTTCACTTCATACTTTCCCGAAGCCATACGTGCTAAAAAATCTGAATAAGCAACAGTTACATTTTTTTTCCAACCTGAACCTCCTCCTCTCTTGCTAGGTTCTATTTGCAGGATTTCAAGTAGAAAGTTTCTGAATGAGGAGGTACGCTTTGAGTCAGGAAAAGTGATAACAAATTTTAGCCTATACTTTATGGCTACAGCAAGATATTCTATGGGAAAAGGTAAACAAGCAAAAGCCACCTCATAAAGTAGCACTCCTATCTTCCAAAAATTTGTTAATTAAGGATCAGTACAAAGTGAAAGAGATGGATCAAGTTATTATGGAGCGATATAATTGACATTAGTTTCAGCAGGGTTGAGGCAAAAGATAGAAGAAATAGTGACCCCATGACTTACTAAAATCTAGCGGGGAGACAGAGAATACATAATTTGCAGTTCCCCATCGATCATATTCATAAGCTTAAAAAAGATAGTGACTAAGTCAATATCTGAAACTTGTCTATCCTCGCAAAGCAATTCCTACATGTTACGCTGTCCTTTCACGCTGGGCATGATGATTTAAAAATGTTTGTTGGTTTACAATGCATAGTAAATCTGTTCTTTGGAATCTTGCAGTTTAAATGTTTCTATATATCTCCTCATTTTAGCAGTGCTTTCCGCATCACTTTTAATTAGTTTACGCATTGTTATGCATTCTTAAGTATCCTTTTGCCGAAAGAGATATGTTTTCTAATCAATCTGCTCTTTGATATAATCGAATTCGTTGAAAATAAAACCCAAACTGCCACTGATATAGAGTAACTCTACGTTCGAATAGATGCATTCATACATCTTGCGCCCAATCTCTAAGACAAAATTGCGATCAGTAACCTCGAGTTGGCTAAAACTATTTCGATCAGCCCATCGATGTTTTTCCTTGTCCTTATCCTTTTCTTATGTTTCTTTTTTTCCAAAAAGTTTTTCCCAAAAAGGTTTACGCTTGCCTTAGTCTTGGATAAACTGAGCCAAACTCTTTTCTTTCTCAATTAGCACAGTGAGAGGGGAAGTATTTTTCAATATCTTTTATCTTATCTTGAGGATATTTTTGATGATCTTGACATTATGCTTTGAGGTCATGCGTATATCTTCCTCTTGGCAATGCATTATCATTTCCTGTGAAAAGGTTGACAGAGTTACTACTTTAATTTCCTGCACTCCCAGCGTCCGTCGAAGATGAGTGCCATCCATGAAGTAAAAACAGACAGTGGTAACAGCCAAAGTATTGTCGGTTCGACGTTCATTATGTCCGAAGATGGAGATGGGAATTAAGTCAACCACAACTTAATTATCCTTCATTTTTTTGGATAATGCATGTAATATCCTCGTATCCATTCAATAAATTATGCATTAATGAATCAACTTAATAAATTAAACTTTCAACATTTTGTCCCCTTTCTTATTTCTGCTTCTACCATTTTCGCCTCTTGCTATTTTGTATATCATTTTAACTATATGAGAAAAGAGCGCATAATTTGAACTCATATAATAGTTTGCTAATTTAAACATGCTGTCTACCTTCCTTAAGAAGAAGTTTTTTCCATAGATCTACGAGTAAGATGCAAAAGACCGCGATCTTCAGTCTATATAGCACTATGATTAAGATTCCAACCAAAGTCTCCCTCTTTACTACATGCCCAAATCATCAATGGAATGCAAGACCTTCCTTCCTGATGAATGGAGCATCCGAGATTTCAAGATTGGTAAGCACATTGGCAAGGGCAAGTATGGTCACGTTTATTTGGCTCGTGAACGTCGAAGTAAGCATATTGTGGCCTTAAAAGTGCTATCTAAAAAACAGTTAATAAATTGCGATGTAATCAATCAACTGCGCCGTGAGGTGGAGATTCATACTCACATCCACCATGAAAACATCCTAAAGATGTTTGGTTTTTTTTTTGACTAAAAAAGAGTATATATTATTCTAGAGTACGCTCCTGGTGGGGAACTTTATGCTCTCTTCAGACAAGTCGGTAAATTCGAATAACCCCTTGTTGCAACATATGTGAAGCAAATAATATTAGCTATGCAGTACCTTCACTAACAGCAAGTCATTCACCGTGACCTTAAACCATAAAATATTTTACTCTCGAATGATTTAACCGTTAAATTATCAGATTTCGGCTGGGCTGTGCACACTTCCAACACACGCAAGACCTTCTGCGGCACAATCGATTACATCTGCCCTGAAATCATCAATCGTTTGGAATATGATGGACAGCTTGATTTGTGGACCATTGGCGTGCTAGCATATGAGCTTAGCACTGGAAGGGCACCATTTTAGTCGGCCACCCGTCAAGAGACTTCAAAAAAAATTAGAAACATTGACTATCTTATACCAAGTCATTTCAGTCCCGAGTTAACCGATTTTGTAAGTCGACTATTGGTGTCAAATCCCCTAAAACGAATGCGTGAGATATAGGCTTTAAAGCATCCTTGGATTCTAAAATATTCTAAAGTATGATTTAGAGATCTATTGGAGCAAATGATTCATAAACTATTAATGAAAGAATATAAAGTTGCATTGGGACATTGAAAATTTCGAAATATATGTGCACTGATTTTTAATGATTATTTTATTTACAATTGTTTTGTTTTGTTGTCATAACTGCGAGCATAATTAATGTATATTTACTATTAGTCATAATTAATCTGGATAAACCAATGCGATCGTTTCTTAAGTGGGCAACCGCCTTTGCTGCCGCTCCCTTAGTATACTACACCCTCAACTAACAGCAGCAATCAAATCTTTATGGGGCCTATCGCTCCATTGTTAATTCGTCACGCGCAACATTCATTCTCTACACAGCAGTCAAAGACTACTAAATATCTCTGCTGGGAGTTAATTATAACTCGTAGGAATATCACCGCATTCGACACTAGGTACATCTACGTGTAGCCAACAGTATTCTAGAGTTAAGCAAGACTAATAGAGGTATCTATCTCAAGCTTGGACAATATCTTGGGAACCTTGAAAAGATAGTGCCCTGGGAATTTACTCATGTTCTCAAAGTATTACAAGATTCAGCTCCCCCAATCCCTTATAAATAGATGAAGGTTGTCATTGAGAGCGATCTACACAAAAAATTTAGTGATATATTCAGTACAATTGAAGAATAGGCCATTGCATCTGCCTCTCTTGCACAAGTACACAGGGCTGTGCTGGCCAGAAACGGAAAATAAGTGGCTCTAAAAATACAGTATCCTTTCCTACAGGTCCAATCCAAATGGGACCTGAGGGTACTCAGATATATAACAAAATTCTGTAACTACTTAGTGAAGCGCAGCAAATCATCAGAGCTTGATCTTATTAAGCTTTTCGAAACATGGACTTCCACCTTGGTTTAGGAATTAGACTTTAGAATATAGCTTCAGAATGCTCTTAAAACAAAGGAACTATTTAAAGATAATCCTCACATTTATATTCCATAATACTACACGGATTTATGCTCATAGCGATTACTAGTGATGGAGTTTGTCAATGGAGTGAAGATAAATCAAAAGACCGAAATCGAGTCTCTAGGAATTAATCCAGGAAATGTGGCTAAAAATCTACTTGACATTTTCACTACCATGATCTATAAGAATGGATTCGTGCATTGCGATGCTCATCCAGGCAATATTTTAGTTCGAAAAAAGAATAATGACCTTGGTCATGATATAGTTTTGCTCGATCACGGCCTTTACAGAAGCATATCTCCAACTACCATCCAAAATTTTAGTGGCTTATGGATTGCATTAATGCTACAAGATCGAAAGTCTGTTTATGATTATGCCCACAAGCTCAATATTCAAAAACATATGGAATACTTACCTCTAATTTTTTTGCAGAGGACAGCAAACAGTCATAAAAAAATAGGGGCTGAAATTACTTCTTAGGAGAGGCAGTACTGCCGAGATAGAGATTTGGCAAATTTCGATTCTATTAACGATATATTGCAGGATCTGCCGCCATAACTCATGTTCATCATCAGAACTTCAAACCTGATAGGGTCTCATAACCTAGCATTGGGTAGTTGCAATCGTGTGCGTTTCTTTTAGTATGCAAGTAGATCTATTAATGCACTTTATCCTTCTGCAATTTGCTCCATATATCGTTACTGCTTATTTATAATTAGGGTATGGCTGTTTGAAAATTTCCCATCGATCTATACTTACCTGTTTGGCTCACTTAAAGAATGATGGATAAATATTTTAGTTACTTACCATTTAATTAATCTTTATTAGTTTCACTATTTAGCTGTTAGTGGCTACTCGGCAATATTATAATTGTAGTCATGACTAAGTTTCAAGTTAATGACATTGTTTGGGTTAAGAAAGATAGCTACGGTAGCTTTTGGCCAGCTAAAGTACTCATTAATTCATCAAGATCAGGCGCATACCGGCAATTAATAATCTATATTACTAAGTGCAACTGTTTTCCGCCAAGGAAAACAGTGGACTGTAAAGCACTACCTCAACTTGTCCAGAGAATAATTTACTACCTTTCATAGGCTATCGTTGTGATTAAAGGTAAACCCCCAAAGACCTCTATTAAGCCTATATCATTGCCAAAAGGCAATTAGCCAATTTAAAAGACATATAAGACAATAGTATCTCTTAAAAGCATCAGGAGAATAAGATGAACTGGACTAAATAAGATATAAATAATTTTCTTCAGGGGATGCTTGAGGAAACACTCAGTGAGGAGGAAATTCATACAGGGAGAATTAGCTGCATCAACTATCAATTCAAACCCGACACTGATGAAAGCAAATATTTTTTTGAAGAGAATCTATGCCAGATTATTTGCTTTCTGCTGGGTGAAAAAAAGTTGGACAGCGAAACTAAGATGTGCTTAAATGACACTAAACGTAAGATGAAAGCAGCAATCATTGAAGTCGTCATGCGTGGAGATTTGTCGATAATATATGATAGTTCTTGACTTTGATGATTTTTAATGCTAAAGGAGAAAACCATCACTTTTGAAACTTTAAATCTCCTTCTATAATCATATGAACTCCCAGTTTAGTAGGCTATTTACCATCTTGACCTTTATGCCAGTCATTACCCAACCCATAAGCCAGCATGTCACCTCTTGGACTAATGCGCGCACAGCAAATGGGACTTCCATAACTCAAACTTTTTATCTTTGTTTTGGCTTCAAAATCCCAAAGATGCATGCCGCCATCAGATCCTGCAGTCATAAACCAACTATCCTTGAGTGGATTGAAACTAACAGAGTTTATGGGGTAGAGGAAGGTCTGATTGCCAATTTCTTCCTTATTACTCTTGAAGGTAATCTGTGATTTCTATTTAAATAAGGAATTACTGCAGAATATCGTCCATTTAAGCTTTTACAAATGTTAGAAATGTTCGCGCGACCATCGAATGATCCGATACCAAAGGAAGTCCCTTTCGAATTCAAAGCAATAGACTCAATTTGAGAGGTTTTGCCAAGATCAGAGTCAACAATAGACCGACTGTTTGTATTAGTCGCGTCCACTATCATTATTTTTTCATCGACTGTTGCTGCGACCACCGTAGGAAATTGGCAATCACTTGTATAAATTTTATTTCCAGCATCAAGGGAGAAAACTGCAGATAAATTACCCGGTTGCCAAAAGTTTACTATATTTTCATAGCCCGTAGATATGAGGATATTTTGGTTAGATGAGAACTGGAGTGAGTTGATTGCAGAATTATGTCTTCCAATGTCTGCCACTTGTCCACTACCCGTATCGTAAACTTTTATTGCTCCGTCCATTAATCCTACGTATATTTGGTTGTTCAGATCGTTCCAAGTGCATCGTAAAGTTGGACATCCAAAGTTGTGTATAATCTTTTGAGTCATTTTCCTCGAGTAAGGAGATACTGTAACTTAGAATATACGTAGAGTTCCGTCCCAAGAAGTAGTGGCTAATATGTTGGGTAGGTTGTTCGCCCAAGCAATGCTGGAGAAAGAGTCAGTGAATGTAACATCGAAATCAGGTTTAATGTCCTGTTTATAATCCTACGAACTTGTATTGAAGAGCATCTCTAAATATTGGCGTTGTATTGAATTAAAAATACTTATGATGTGATGGCGGCTGATAAATTGTAGCAAAAAAAGAAATAGCCGAAGGCAAAAAAGCAAACCATAATTGTTAATTTCGCTAATAGAGATATATAAATATATCACTGAAATAGAAAATATAACTAACTCTATGACAGATCCCTACAATCATCCCTTTCTGCAGAAGGAAGATACTATGTATCTCTCCACCATCTGTAATTGCTTTCTCATTCAGCTAAACAAGATTTTCAAAGACAGCAACCATTCTATCGCGACTCCACTTTTCTTAATCATGACATCGCAGGAACACACCCAAAATAGCTCATTCCCAAATAAGGCAGGACCAATAATTTTGTCCTATCCACATTTGTTGAGCCTATTCCTGATCGCAACAAACATCTAAACAAAACTTCTAATCCTCTCATGATCGATGATATTGAGGGAGCTCGGCCTAAAGCTTGTGAATTCAAGAGTAAACGTATTGTTGATCCCCTCTGCCCAAAGTATCTGCTGCCTTCTGCCTCTGAGATTGTGATTGACAATGGTCGTAAGTTTATTCGTGATACTTTGGACACAACCGATATAAATGGCAAACGTAGTCACACTTGGCAAAATAGAGGTCGATAAATAATAAAGCCAGAGGTGGAGGGCAGCAGTCCTGCTAAACTGACTCGTGAATTGAAGATGATACAGAGATTACAGGTAAAAGATATCAATAAGGATGGATTGTTCTAATCGACTCGGAGGACGAATCCTCTGGCTCCAAACTATAACTGGCGAGACAATGATGACAAACAACTCAACAGCAACTATGGAATTATTAAAGGTAGTGAAGTCAGACAAATGCATCCTACAACTGTTAATAGACCTAACTCTCTCTGCCTGGGTATCAATGATATCGAGGGTACGCAGGCAAATAGCTCATTTGCTAAGTCGCATTTCGTTGATGTAGATATTTTATTATCTAGAAACGACGGTAGTTTCGCAACTACATGACCACACAGGATATATAGAAAGCAGGCGCATCTTCACTGAAAAAGGGAATTGTGACCAAACGACAAGTAAACCCCTTGATGCCAAATTACCAATTATTAGGCAGTAGTTAAAGCAAATGATGCTGCATGATTTCATAATTTATATAATGCAGACAGAGATACAGTCATACAACTTCCCTCTGGCTGACAACTGCGAGGTAGAAATATTTTAAAAAAGAGTTCGTACATCACGTCGCTTAAAAGTGGTCACTTTGTTATCGGAGCAGCGTATGGCAAAAGTAGTTACTTGCATCTTTTCAAATATGAAGAAGAGAACCCCAAAAAATCAACGAGTCAAAATAAGGTAGTTGACGGTATTATCTACGATTTGGTATCAGCAGAAGACGAAAATAGGCAAATGACTCTTGCAGTCGTAAAGGAGGAAGGAGAATATAAAATATAGGAGGTAAAAGTCGACCTCATTACATCACCCGGCAACGATAATATTTTCGAGACTTTGTTAGCCCAGACCGCTAAAATTAATTCCCTCTACCTGCGAAAAGACATGAGCAGTGTATATTTTGCAGAATCTAATCGTATCGGACTGTTGGATCTATAAAAAAAAATATCTTCGGAATGGCTGAGCACTACTGGCAACATCACCTCAATGACTGTTGATCCTATTCATGATTGTCTCACGTATACAATCGATCAAGACATTGTGGCTTGTGACAAGAAATCTAATTCGTATCATTGAACTTATTTAGAGAAAAATTCAGAATCCGAGCAGGGCAGGGCATAACTAACATCGATTATAATCCCAATAAGCAGTACTGCCTGCTGAGCTGCCACCATGAGGCTATAAAATTTTGGGACATCCGAAAGGGCAACCTGCCCATCAAAACATACGATGAGCATCCTAACCTTCTAGTTTCAGCCACTTACAATCACAGTCATGACGAATTAATTGCATGTGCATACGACGATGGCAGTGTTAGTCTATTGCGACTCACTAGCGTCAGTTCTTCCCCACAAAATGAGATTGAGGATGCGGTAGTGAAATTATATGATGAACACGAGGACTCTGTTTATTGGGTCCTTTGGAGCAGTTTTTCGCCTTGGGTGTTTGCGTCTCTAACCTACAACGCTTCGAGTTTAGTAATAAATTTGGTGCCTAGTGTCGAGAAATACAGAATCTTGCTGTGATGTTATGCAATATGAATGCCAATATATAAAACTGCTGTAAAAAGGTTTGAAATTATAAATATTACTCTTTTCGATTTACTCCTATGTTCACTTTCATCTTTTTATTAAAAAATGATAGCCTTCCTTTCTTTCATTTTCGCACTTCAACATCAAAAGAGAAACATCCTGCTCTTGTCATTATTCATCTCATTTTTTATTATTTCCTATATTCATGCCCACTTCATCTTATTTTCCTTCCCATATAAAATAAATGGTTAGTTGCTGAACATTTATTCATAGATGGTTTAAAACCGTTGCTGACAAAATTAAGTTTAAATGTATTTTAACATTTACTATAGATGTCGCTGGATCTATCAAAAAGCTTGGACATTTACTGTTTTATATATTATAACTATAGGCGCAAATGTTTACTGCTTTACTCTTCTCTCTGTCTTTCATTCTTTATCGTATTCATAGTTGACTGCGATGTAAAGGAGGAGCTTAAGATATTTTTCTTGAAGGTTATTTTTATATATGACTTGATTTAGATATAACGCTATAGTTAAAGGAATATATTATACATTTATGAAAGAAACAAATCACAATCATAATTATCTTATTAAAAAACAGATATTTGCCATTGACTTTGACAATTAAAATATTTTATGAGTACAAACAGTCAAACCGGCAGCACAAGCCAGTATCAACCAAAACTCTTCTTTTAAAAGAAATAATCATAGCTGAAGGCTAGATCACCTTAAGTCTTGCACACAGATGGTCGCGGCATTGATCGTGAATAAATAAGTGGGAAGAACAAAATCATTGACTTTAAGGAATCAAAAGCTGATAGTAACTCCAGCCCTCCCCACAAATTTTAATCACTTGCATTTCAAAACGACATCTAGAATTGATGAGTGCAGAGATAAATATATTTATTTTTTCCTAATGTGGGTGGATATATGAAAACCTAACAAACTAGAATGCTAGTATTATCTATAACCCAACACTATGTTGAAGTATTCTGAACAAGAATACTCAAAGCACAGCCTTGACTTTGGGTCTCATTATAATTGTTGAGATAGATTTCTATTTATTTTACCATAAATCTTTCATTTTGAAGTTTTTATACAAGTGATTTTATCAGTCTTTTGTAGATAATTTTTTTGTATCCAATCTTTGTTTTAATAATTTTGAACATTTTCATTGTTAGTGGTCCCTATCTGTGTTTTAGCAGCAGTTATCTTTATTCTTATAAAATTTGAGCTTCACTCTGTCCAAATTATTCTATCTTTTTATCAAAATTGACAATGCCATTGATATACAACATACTACAACAAATATTTTTGCAATATAAAGAGAATATAATCAGCATGAAGACAGACCTTTACCACCAATAAGTGAAATTAGTTGCTCTAGATGTGCGATTTTATTGCTGTTATTAGTCAGAGAAAGACGTGCTTTAGCCATAAACAATTACCATTTAAACTCGCAACAGCTTATTCCTCTCTCTATATTATTCATTTTTAGAGTTTAGGCCAAACGAATTGCGTTTACAAAGAAAGTATAACGAAGACGAGAGGTTGCTGGAGTCAACACTGACATCAAGCGATAGACGGACTCAGTTTGCGCGCATTCGATCGCCAATCTCGCCTCGGTTTACTCCTGGGATTTTATATATTCCTTAAGCTTTTGCATATCCACATTAGAGGGTTGATTTTATTTGCTTCCCAGTTTAGTTTTAGATGGGCCCTGCGATGCTTGATTAGTTGATAGGTTTTTGCTGGATTATCTTGCAATAATTTTAGATTTAGCCTTACTTTGGCTTAGTCCTGCCAGTTGTTTATTTTCAATTTTACTGTTTGCCAGACTGAAAAGCCTAGAGTCACCTTGATCCTTGGAGTTGTTCATATTCTTCACTTTACTGTTCTCCAGTCCATTGATTCCATTTTTTTCTGTTAAAACAAATTCCTATGATGGGTATTATCTCATGGCCGGCACAATGGATAGTAAAGTCAGATATCTCGAATGCTATCTATATTTCCGAAATATTAGAAGAAAAGCAGTGCGCTCCCTTCTGTTTTTAGTTCGAAGTACATTTTTTAGTGCGTGCAAGATCCTTTTGCGTTGGAAACGTTTTTGTTCGTAGTTAAAGAACATTTCGACGTATTTTTTCTTACGTAATGATAACTAAGCCTGTATAAATCTTTAGCTACATAATTAAAAAAAGGAATATCTCCCAGTGGAGCAGTTTTCCGAGGCCAATCGAGATTCTCCTTAATCTTATGAACCAGATTCTAGTCATATAGGGCATTGAGTCGCCATAAATACAAGTTCATCAATTTTTTGTGATTAGTTGGTTGTGTATTTTTGGTGAACTTATCTGAGTACTTTAACCAAAGTCTTAGAAATTTAATATGGAGTTTTTCCTTGTTTAATTTTTTCCCAATGTCCTCTTTTTCTTAAGTGGCCTCCGTCTGTGAAGATCGTTAATTAAAGGCTTTTCCTGATTGATTTGATTCCGATACTTCTTTATTCTAATATTCGTTGTTCATGAAATTCTCTTGCATTATTTTGCTGGATTATATGTGGATAGGAGTAATTGAATCAGACAAAGGAAGATTAAGAGTATTGTTAGTTGCTTTGTTTTCGAATATTCTGGGTTATGTAATAGATACTTGGTCCTGCGACGCATTGAAGGCTCTGTAATAATATTAACACTATATTTGTCCTCTTCATATGTGCTGAATTTTTGAGAGTTATGCTGAAGTGATAATGTATTGCTTGACTCCTAAAAAGCAGCATGAACAGGTCTGTTCTGTGACTAAACCTGTTTGATTTCTATTTTTTATCTGGCAATCAGCTCATATTCTTTTTGCTATAAAGCTGCTTGCAATTGGTTCAGATATTTTTCATAGCTTTATAATTCGCACAGTTTACTAAGTTTGGCTGATAGTTAGTTTCTTTGCCGATTAAATTCTTAATACTGTGCAACTATGTCCTCAGTTAGAGTGGTGTAGCTTTTTTTGCATGCTACTTCCACAATGTCCATACTTCTCGCAAACTCTTCATACTCTTGATCTGCTTGGCTTCTTCCTGAATACTTTTTTATAAATTATTTCAAAACCGCAACCTTATTGTTAATAATCTCAGCCTGGTGGTTGAGAGTCAAAGGGCTCAACACATTCTTTTTTATCTATTACCGCTGCGCCTACTCTCTATGCTCGAAAAGATATTATTCCAATTCAATCAATTCCTGCTACTTCGCGTTCAAAACCTTCCCCATGTACTCAAGGTATAATTCACGATTCTAAAGTTCAATCGAATTCATTGAATCTTTGGCTAAAGCATTGCGTTACTTTTATCCTTTAGTAAAGCTATTGCCATCTCGAAAGGAAATATTACGATTGGGCAGTGCTAAATTGTTTGCTGAATGCGTCTTGATTGTAAGCCAGGCATATTTAAGTTTGAAAATATCAGCCTCTCTCCTTAGCATGCATCGTTCTAGTTTGTACATTTAAATTGTGATCCGTTATTATAATTAAAAGACGATTTTTATATTTGTGAGAAGATTGTGAGACACTTCAATTATTTAATAAAAATATCAAATTTTATCATTTAAAAGAGAGAAATCCTACTCCAAATCATGGAATAGAAATTATTAGCAACTTTAAAATTCAATAAATCAATCATGAATAGAGTGATAGGAAGGCCAGCTTGTCAATCCAGTCCAATCTTCCACGTTATTAGGACAGACGGCCGTACGACCAAACTGATTATCTATCTGAATCGGGTTTTCAAGGTCATGGTTCATCAAAAAAAATGGACCATTATTATCCGGACATTCGATTTTTAAGCAATCAGTTTTTGACTTGATATAATTTTGAGGCTCAGTATTTTATGTCTTTATCTTCTCTTATTTTTCAGAATTGGTTCCAACTTCGGTTTGCTCTTTGGTGTCTTTGCAAATCTTCTCTTTAATCTTGAACTCCTCATCTCCATCGTCCACTGAGAAACTTCTTCTTTTTATTTTTTTGACAGGGTGAATTCTGGATTTATGGTTAATTCTTTTGAATTAATGAATATCTTCAATGAGCTTCTTCATGTCGTCTTTCTGAGTTGAAGTTAGTTCATCTCCTTAGTCAATAAAAGCCATTCTTAATATTTAGTTCTTTATTTCTATATCTTCCAATTTTTACTGATGGAGATGTTTTATTGCTGAGTACGTTGCTCTTCCTCTTTATGGTAGGTGTTCTCTGTGAATTCGATAAGTCGGTAGATGAAGCTCACTTTGATTTCATTCAACTGTCTTCGGTAGAAGCAGTAGCTGAATCGATTCAATTGCCGGATCGATTTTCTCATTTTAGAGTAAAGCATGTTCTTCACACAATTTTCTGTTCTAGATAGGGAATTAGATACCTGCCTTTGATGAGTTTTGAAATGAGAGCCCATCTGTTTCCATAGAGGATATGAAGTTCGATTAGTTTTGTCTACTCTTCCCGACTCCATTTATCTTTGTTGATTCCGCTTTTAAGGTGGTTGTGGTAGCGTTCCCTACACTGTTTGCTATTTCGGCCAAGAATTCCGTAGGTCTCTTTCATTTTTTTTGAGATTTAACTCCATTTTTTAATGCATTGCTACTCGTAAAGTTACTTTAGAATTTGGTCTTACTAAGGTAAAAATGATGTTACTTATGCTTTCCAGACTTTTCTCTCGCACATGTAAAATATTGTAAGTAATTCTTCGAATTTATTATAATAACTTCATAATACTGTCAAGGCTTAGAGAAAAACAAAGTAAATCCTCATTCTTTTGAAATAAGGTAAGCACAAAACATTCTGAAGCGGTTTCAGTTAGAATAGCAGCAGGTATCATTCTCTTGATTTCATGCTCTTTATAAAATTATTAGTTCAATTAACCGAAAAGACTAAAATCCTGCTTATATTTTAATATCATCAACAAATTGCACTCAGTATTTATAAATCAATTTAAAATATAATATTAATTCCTTACCCGCCAATAATTTACCCATCGCTTGCTATTACAAAATTTTTTAATTTCTTCCGCATCATTGCCTATAAAGCATACTCGATATCCACACACTTTATGTATTGACCGAAAATATAATCTAATTGATATTATTTTATGTTTTGGAAACCCGCAGAATTTTTATCTTTGTTCTGTATGATCTTTTAATTAAAATTATGATACCCACTGCTAATAAATAAAGAAAAAAAAATTGCTGATCAGAATTATAAATATTGGATCCTAATTTTTGGCTGATGAAAAGCAAATAAACTTTAAACTTTAAACTCGAAAATAAATGGGAAAAAATGGTTTATTAAAAACTAGTGATTTAAAAACCTGTGCTTAATGATAATTTGATTTGCACTTGGGCACACATTAATTGTTAATAATTATTATTGACAATACATTTATTTGCCAAGACGACTTTAAAATATAAATTAGAAAGATTTGCATTTGCGTATATTTCGCAAAGGCTTTTGCTATTCCCTAAATAGATTCTTCAATACAAAATATATGATCAGAACAATCATCATTATGCTACACTTTCCAAAACTTTGCAAATCGTCTTGCCCATACTCAAATTATCCTATAAATTTATATACCAAAATATTAACAATTTATACTCTATCAAGAAATATTAATAAGCAGTTCTTTCGAGGCAAGAAAAGGGTCATGAATCTTAGGTTTTGTTGACGGACGGAAATTGAAGTTAAAATCCTTATGCCTTTTATGAAGCTTGCTCTTAATGGCTCGACTGATTACAGGGTTTTGCTTATTAATTGGTTTATTGGTAATATCATTAGATTGCAGCTCTCGGTTGGCTTGATCAGCCAGGGGACTAATTTGATAGCAGCTGATGGCCCTCCTCATTTGCTCCTTTTTCTTGCGAATTTCCTCAATTTCTGAGACAGCTGCTGCCTTTATGGCCAGCTACCGATTGTATTTGCGATCGATAAAAACGACTCTGTCCTCTTCTTTTTAGCGGGTGTTGGTTCGACTGATTCCCTTCTACTGTTTCTGCGTCTCTTTCCCGCAGAATTCGACATTCCCGTTCTCGAAGACTTCCTAAAGCTTTAGTGATTTTGATCGAGCATACGCATGAAGGTTGTGTTTTAGCCTTTGGTAGTTGTTCTATAATGAGAGTAGGTGAGCAATCGAGGCATGTTTTTACTCGTCCTTGATGCGCAGAGAAATTTTTTGGCGATAATAGTTCTGATTTTCTGCACCCTTTATTACGGACGAGGATCTAGTGCCGTTAAAAGAGATATGCGAAAGACTTCCCTTCAAGACCTAGCGATGAGTTGCTCGGTAGTCCATGAGTCGATCATTGATATTTATAAACTGCGACATGGAAGGCTTAGAATAGAAATAGTAGTAAATAATGTGCCATTGCACAAATGCAAAATCATTACTACCTATTTACATTTCGTTATTTAAATCCTTTTTTTCCTTTCCGATATTTACTTATTCATTCAACCCTTTCCTAGAATAGAAATAAATACTACAAATGGCAGATCATCAAAGTACAAATGAATTAAAAATAGGATGATGCGATTCCTCCTTTCCCTCAAATATACTTGCGAATTACAGTAACAATACGGCAATGATTCAAGTATTCGGCTCAATTAGCAGATTAATATCATATGTTAATATTGCACAAACTTAGACGATAGATACCTTTTGTATAAGATAGTAATTATGCAGTAGAACAAAGATAAGACCGAGAGCAAAAAAGGATTGACGGTTAAGATGAGCGAGGAGAAGGGTATTCTCACAATTCAAACAGACGAACTTGCTCTGCAAGCCATCTTTCCCACCTCCATTCTGGAAGTGTGTGACTACCTCGAGCAATTATAAAAGTTTAATTATCGTTCAGCCCTTTCCAGCGTCAATCTCAAAATCAATGAGTTCGAAAAGTACTATTCTGCGCTCAAGGACCGCATTGAAAATCAGTACAGCGCGATGGTGCATCGGTCAGTACTAATGATTCATAATCTACTTGTATCTTTGCGCTTTGCGAAGATAGAACTTTGGAGAGAGCAGGCGGCTATTACCAACGGGCTGCGCACTAACTTGTATATGAAATTGGTTGACCCCTACCGCTTCAACCCAGCACAATTTTAATCGGACGCATCAAAAGTATTTGACTAACTTCAAGCACCAAAGGCCGATTTGAATCGAGCAAGAGAGGCAATCGCGGCTTACGCAGCCAAACTCAAGGCACATGAGGCAGATAAAATGGATGAAATGTTTGCTGGACGCGTCCAGTAGCCCTATCTGGCTCAAAATAAAGAGTGCCAGTAGGTTAATCCCTCCTCTCTCTATTCCTCTTATATCAGTTCTCTGCGCATCCGTTTAGAGAGGGCTGATGAATCACTGATTCGCCGTCACTTTGGCATCCATGAATAGATATTAAAATTTACAAAATATGCCTGCGATCACTGCCTCAAGTATCAGCGCACTGCGTCTACTCTCATTCGCAAGTATATCTTTGCCTTTTCAGATATAACGATTATTCAAAAGGGGATTTCCATTTAACATCGATAGTACCTGCATTGCAACTTATAGGGAAAAGAAAGTTTATTGATGCTGATGAATTGGCAGCTGGCAGGCAGCAGCGCTTCGATTCAAAATCTGCACTTGCCAATCGCTAGATGACCATACAATTCTCTGAAATGAATCGTGTTTTGGATCTAAACACGGATCGAGAGGAGCTGGTTTAACACATTGTGAACGAATAGGGGAGAAGAGATTGGTAAAGGGTGGGTCACGATGATGAGGATAGAGAGAGTCCCTTCTCTGCGTTTGCAGTAAAAAGAAGATACAATCCTCAGGAATTCTTTTAACTGCATGAGTACCAGAAGCAAAAATATCGCTAGTAAGAGATGCGATAAAGAATGAAAGAAAGAGAGGAGAGGGAAAGAATGATGATAATGCGAAAAGTTGTGCGTCCTATTATTACACCCCCACCTGACTGGAGTGATTTTGAAGAACAACAATCTCCCTTTATACACATGTACCTCTCCAGACAACAAAAATAACATCACATTTGGGAGACGAAGACCAAATCTGGAGATAGGAATTATAGCAATCGCCTACCTGTGAAAGAGGATTCATATTATCTCTATCGTGGAGCAGAGGAAAGAGCCAAGCATGAATTAGAAAAGAAGAAGTAGAAAGAAGCTGAGAGCATAGCCCAATAAGAGGAGGCAAGAGCTTATGAACGACGGCGTTTGGAAGAGGAGAACATACGCTTAACTAAGATAAGAAAGATATTGCAGAGCCGAACATATCCGCATTTCTTAAAGCTAAGCAATATCAGCGCTCCTCAGCCCCCACTCTGCAATTAGGAGAAGCTCATTCGTTATGGACTGACACTGAATACTGAGTTGTAGCAAAACAACCAGCAGGACGTTGACCGATTCTTCTTTTACTATTTCAAGGTACAACTTAGGTGATTCAGGAGCGATATTTCAGAGAGAACGAAAAGGTGAAAGAAAATAGCGACATGCCCTTGATATTCCTTGACTCCACCAAGGTCAACATGAGCAGCCCTTCCAAAACTGTTATTGCTTACATTTCTTCAATGCTGAAAAAGGTTGAAACATTTCCCTTTTTCTTAGTCTGGAGTTAAGACCTAATATGTTATCGTATCTCTGAAACTAGAGAAGGAGAGTTACTTAATTTCGAATTCTATTGCTTTGTGAATCCAATAAACTCTCAGAAATTAATGTACTAACTAAGGCGGAGGCTATAACGGCCAATTCGAGAAAAAATTTATTCAAAGTTCATTGGACAAAACAACTGGTAGAGATTTTACAGTAAAGTGTAGATTGCGCATCGACTGATATTTGATCGCCATCTTCCACTGTCCACTCTCGAGCGTAGCGCAGAAAAGGGTAAATAAATAGTGAAAGAGATAATTTAATCGCTGTGCGACTGATGTTTATGTTGATATTAACTGATTGAATATCACAAGCCCATTTCTGCCAACTTCTTGGACATCTAGGTTATTTCTAACTCGTATAGGCGATAACGCTATTTCAAGGCTGTCACTTGCTGAGTTGAATCATTAACTGATTTGTTGTATTAACGATAGTCTTCCTAGATCTACAAACGCAGCTAAACATTGCGAGCTTTTTGATCTTATATTTTTTTAAGTAGTTACTGTTTTTGTTTGTTTAATTATTCAGAATGCGGGCGTATTGTTTATGTTAGTGTTTGATTAGATAGGCCTGTTTGAATTCTTGTATGGACTGGACTACGAGGTGTCTTAATATTAGGCGCTGGCGTCTTTCTAATCATTAATCTAATTACAAACGTATATATCAGTTGATTAACTAAAAATGAAGTATTCAATGATTAAATAGCATATTTACAAACAGAATCACCACCTTTGTCATTGGATCATTTCCCATTAAATTCAATTTTGATCATTAGATTAATCTTTTTCGAGTGCGCTCTTTCTATTTTATTTTTTAAGAATGTTATTTAGTTGAGATTTATGGGATATAATGATTAGTATGTAATATCAAAAGAGAAAGGACACCTTCAACAATTTGTTAAATCGATTTGTAAGTTGCAGTAAGGGGGCAAATCATGAAGAAAAGGTAGAGAATCTGTCCAATGAGCTGCTGAAGTTTATCAAGGAGGGTGAATTCATCTAACTGGGTCTTCATCTATTGCTGACCGAACCCTACAATAAAGAGAAGCTGATCCTAGTCACGTCATTCATTAAAGATAGGTTTAAGTTCGATTTTTAACTTATCCCTCAAACACAACTATCTCTTTATTATAACAAGCTAGCCTAACTTGCTCATACAAAAGTAATTTCTTTAATAACTCAGGATTTATCTTTTGCAGCTTACACGAACGTTGCATTGTCCCTTGCTTATATTTATATTAACATCAGCGTACACTGTGATCAACCTTTGGAGGTTTTTCTGCGCCCTCTTCTTCCTAAACCCTAATCTTCAAGTTATCGCATCTACAACTATTATTTCAAGACTCAGGAATACATCGCCTCTTAAATCAGCAATCCCAAATTAGTGATTGATGAATAATCTCGTAATATGGCCAAGACAAGAATAGTACAGCAGCAATCAAGTGTGCTAATAAGCCTCAATTAGAACGGCAGCAAGGCTTGGGAGTTGAAAGACATACGAAAAGATAGTATTCTAGACTGCTTCAGAGAGTGGGTGGCCCTATCTTATAGCCCATAAGTCATAAACAGCCTTCCTGGTCACTGTCTAATGCAAAAAATGTTTCACTGTGTATAAAGCGATGAATGTGTTGAATCGGCCACAGATTCCCTACGTTAAATTATTGAAGTTGCTCGCGACCCTTCCTAAAACGGGCCATTTTTCTAATACCTAGGGCAAAATATTTTTCAACTTATCAATATCGTATAAAAATTGATACAATAATCAGAACTTAATGATGCTGAACAATACCTTTCACTCATTCTTGACTTCAGCAAAAAGTCTGTCGGCATCTTTGTAAATAAGTTTTAATTTGCGGAGGCCTTCTTAGGAAAGTTGGTAAAATACTTGAAGGATGATCTCCTTTAAATTTATGAAGATCTTGCTGATTTTTGGGGAGTATTTTTATCAGAACTGATAGTCCAAAAGACACAAATATCTCCCAGCCTATAGTCGCTGTTAAACAGTCTTTATGATGCACTTTGCTATCGATGCAATTATCCGCTTCGATTTATCAAAGAGCTCAATAACCGTAAAGAGGAGAAGTTAGGAGACTTTAATGCTGAAGGATAATACATCTATTCAAGAAGAGAGAAAAGTTAATAAATTTTCTAAAAATTCTCAGTACTACAAGGTAAGCAGAAATACTTAACAATGGTGACGGGAAAAATTCAGAATATTGGCAAATAATAGAACGTTTTGTGGTCGTATCTGTAAATCTATTTGTTCTCATTAGTGTAGCCCATCAAACAGCTGCCAACAGTTACTGTTGAGGTACACCTACTCATTAACAGCTACCTCTAACTTAATAATAATCCTACAATCGTATGTCCCCTGATTATTCGCCGGACATTCCTCAAACTATTTAGATCCTTAATGTCAGTTCAGGAGAAAACTGTAGATTTCATACAAAAACTGTTTTATTTTACATCTACATGCTTTGATGTCCCCCTGTTGATTGATACTGCTGAATTCACTTTTTGGAGAGGCTGTGAATTGAACTATACCATCATAGCTGACAGCACTGCTGATTTAATTGTAGTACTGCAGGCTTACCCAAACAGGGAATACATTGCCCGAGGTATTGCCGTTCTTTTGGCTCATAATGATAGTCTTTTAGCCCAATACCTACCCGGAGTTTTGGATTATATATATCAGTCTCTTAAAAAAGCTGAATCTGCCAATAGTCGAACTTTCGTCAAGACCTGCATTTACTCACTGATTGGAGTTCTAAAGGAATTGGGCTAAACTCCCCTGATTCAGCTGCATCTGGACATCGTTAAGAATTTCACTAAGAGTATATGGGATTATGTCAAGTTCATACTCACCGGGCCGCGGAGGTTGGAGGACGACGAAGATCCAGAAGTCGAGCGCATGGTGAAACTGATGAAGATTATCATGCGCTGCCTCAAGTTTGAGTTTACTGAGTTCGTCTAGGATCTGTACAGCAACTTGATTACCGCCTATAAAAAGTTTCCAGTTTGCTCGTACGTGTACTTGGTGTAAATTGCCATAACGGTCTTCTCTTCAGATGCCAACTACTGCGAGTACCTGAAAAACATCTACATCCAATTTTGTTAAATCACTTATCAACATCTGGGAGGGCTTTAGAAATTATAAAAATATACCTTCCTGTTGGATGACTTTATCGGCATGAATAAACGCTTTTTTATCTACAATGCTGGAATTGTGTTGAGCAGTGGACAGTTGCCACAGATATTGGAACTATGCATAAACGCATTTATGGGGTGTGATACTCCCAGAGTGGCTAAAGCTGCTTATGCTTTTTTTTAAACTATCTTTATGGTTTATTGGAGGCAAGAGTTCATAGACAAATACAACGAGCATCATAGCGAAGATAAGTTTGTACTGAAAGCAGAAGACTATCCCAATTATCTTCTGTTAAGAAAATTCCTTATCGAGAAGATGGACCATATTCTGACTAAAATGTTAGAGCATCTCCACAAAATTCCTGCTGAGGCCACGCGAGAATGTATCCTTGACGCACTTTTAGCATAAGTAAAAGCTTTCCCTCAAGAAAATTCTTTTATTTGGAAAAACATTCTGACAGTACTGCCTTCCGATATCCTTGTTAGCAATGAAAAAGAAAGATTTAAATACTACCTCTAGCGGATGAACTTACCAGATTTCAGATAGGTTAAGAGTACTTGTTCGTAATTAAAGCATTACATCTACTTGATCCAGCGAAGGATGATGAACTCTGCTAATCGCACTGATATACGTTTATGATTGAGAAGAGTCTCATGTATTATCTCATGTGTGAATTATTTAAAATTATTTACTATTGGGGACTATTATATATTGGATGGATAGTAAATAAAATTTAAAAAGCCTGTCCTAAAAATTTAACTTTTAATCAATTTTTTTTTCTGAATTTTTTAATTTCTCTTCATTGATCACTTACTATAAATTTTGAGCGATTAATGCAAAAAAGAAATATCATCACGAATGGAGATGCATTCCTTTCAATGATGCTATCGCAATACTAAACAAAATTTATCTCGAAATACATTTCTTTCATCATGTAGAGAACGGTTCTCATACCAAAAATGAGCAATCAATTGAAAATCGTACCTTTTGCACAAAATATTATTGATCTCGTGAATAATTTTTTTAGCATTTTTCAGGGAGTAATTCTAAAAATACCTCAAATAATTTCTTAAAAATGGTAAAATTCATATAAAATTACTTTTGCCATGTATGAAGAATATTTGCTGTTTTGCTTTTTTTTAAATAATTTATTTGCTATATGAAATACAAACGATTTCGAAAATTATCTTCCAGCAATCTTTAACATTATATAGACTTAAATTGATGCTATTTCCAGCGTAATTCGTGGCTAACATAAAAAATGTCTTTTATTTAAAAGTTACGTATTGTTCAATGATTTGGAAACAATTCTGAATTCATAAATTCATAAATAAAGTGATAATCTAAAATTGAGCAATCACAGCTTCAATAATTAGTATATGAGCGTTCAAAATGAATATCATGATATTAGATCATCAACTTTTTTTAAAAAATTAACTTTTACTTTTTAAGAGGCATGAGTGCAAAAAGCCAAGTAAGGGCCAAAGGATATATTTAAAGATTATTTCTTGAAAGTTATCGATTTTTATTATTTCTATTTTTTGAAAGAACATCGGTATATAGTTTATTTTTATATTCCTGATGGATTAATTAAAATTAATTTTAGAAATTCAAGAGAATATATTCTTCAATCAATCTGAGGCTTCTTCTAAAGTCTAAATTACCAATCTCCTTCTCCTGAGGTGTTCTTTCTTCGTGCCAAGCATTATCTTTTTAGATGTGAGCACCTCTAGTGGACTTATACTTCTCATAAAGTGAAAAGAGATTATTCTAATTAACCTGCATATGTCTTGCAAATTAACAGTTTTGACCTCTTCCAATATGGAGGTGACACTTGGCAGGGATCTGATGAGACTTTCAGGATTAAAATATTTCAAGATAGTGTTTTTGTTGATATATTTTCTTCCCCTTTTAATATTAATCAATGCTATAATATCGTAAAAAGTTAATCTGATTAATTTTTCTTCGTCCTATGTTCTTCTGAGGCGTTTAATCGCTTGGGCGAAATATTTGTACGATTTTGATGGGTTTCTAAAAAAGGAAAAAAGCTGATTTGTTAAATTTCCCTCTGAATTTTTCTTTGCACTTTATATCTTTTTGCTTATTTTTCCTGATTTTCTCTTTTTTAGAGAGGATTTTTTATAATTTAATCTTTTGGTGCGAGTTACGTTATGCTGAGGAATTGGAATATTATGTTGTTGGTCTTTTTGGCTGTTGGCTTGATAACTTTCCTAATGAGCTGTAGAGTTATTCTGTGAAGAGGAAATATTGATCAGATAGTAAGGCATGTAACCGGGAGGTATTGAGCTGTACTCTTCAAGTGGAGTATAATAATAAAAAATACTTTACGGATAATTGACGAACATAATAAGCTCTTATTTAATATATATATTACAGAAGATGAGTCTATTAATGATTTAACATGCAAAAAAATAAACATAATTTAAACTGATGATATGAAGAGGAGAGGTCAGTCATCGCAAGAAGCAAGATAGATTACTTCGAAATATATATTATTTTTTAATTTTTCCAAATTTGTTGTTTGATCAAAAACGTTATTTATATCTTTAAACTACCTATTATTTGCAGTCATTCAAATAAATACTCAAAGAATACTTCGTTTGCAATTAAAAATGCTTAAATGTCAATAAAAATTCATGGTTTCTTCAAATACAGATAATTTTCAAAATATAAAGGCTTGAGTATCGATAATTCTTTTACAAAAGATTCTAGGAGAACAACAGATAACCATTAACGTATGAATTTGCACTTCTTTGTGAAATCGAAAGAGTATCATCGCCTCAAATATCAAAAATAATTTTTATACTTCAGATCAACTCTGTTCAAATTAATTATCAAAAATGCCTGATTTTCCATTAAAATTTATGCATTTTTTGAGTCTATCTTCAAAAATGATCGTTAATAGAAAAATATAAAAAATCCAAATGGAACTAACCAATCTAGGTTGCTGAATCTCATTGCTGAATTGGATTTAATGTTAAAAGTGAGCCTTATCATAGTTTAATATGTATCTATGTGAGACCAGAGAAGAAAATTCAGCTGCAGTCCGGTGGTTGATCTTGGCTCATAGCACTGTAGTTTTTAGGCGTAAATAAAACCTAAAATTTACAAATTAAAGCCTTCATCATAATCAAAAAAAATGAGCCAAAAATATTTCAGATAAAACATTAACCCCAAAAGAAGAACGGAGAAGAAAAAAATATCAAAAAGAAGTTTGTAATGAAAAAAGTCTGCAAGATTTACTCCAATATTGGTAAAGATCAGTCGATTTATGAGTGCAAGTGCAATTAAAAGATAAAATAGTTGAAAATATTTTTTATGCAAAGTTTGTGACAATAGCGGGTCAGTCGATCAATAATTCGACACTCATACCAAAATGTCAGACCAAAATCGATATAATTTGAATAAATTTACTGTTTACAAAAACAAAATTTCTGGCTACATTGCTGCACAATAAAAGGACACTTAATTTAATATCGGAAATGATCATTATAAATACAATAATGATGTTAATGATAATAAGCCCATAAAATTTAAATGATTAGTTATATCCTTCAATGCTATCGATTTATTTATGAAAAAGCTGAAATTAATTGTGAATATACCTCAATATACAAAGAAAAAGTATGTTGGTGGATATGATTTATAATCATTTCATAAAAATTTGTTTAGCTCAATGGGAAAAGTATACTTTAGTATGACTCTTACTTGGTAGCACACCTGTCGATTCAATTTTGCAGAGTATCTTTTATAATTATATAGTTGGTATTCGCAATGTTTGCACCTTTTTGCTTGAATGCTTTAGATTATGATGATATTGGCTTTTCTATCAATGGTTTTATCAAAAATAAGAAATAATATAGAGCACAAATTATTCAACAATTAAAATAATCTTCAAATCAAAGTCAACTAAAACTAACTCTCAAGAGTTGAAGGTAATTAAAAAATTATAATTGGCTTCACGAGAAATTAATTATTCTTCAAAAGATGGATCATTCCATTTTTTACTCTGTAATTTATGCTTCTTTGCATGCCATCATAATGACAATAATGATGCCTATGAATGGTTTGTGATAATGGCTATTATAATTGGTAATACTGGCTTTGGACTTTTGATTCTTGTAAATTTTAAAAATAAAAATATTGCGCTCGTGAATGCAGTAGAAAATAAAAAAGTTAAATATGATACTTTACAGCAATCAATAGCAGTCACTCTAATTATTTGATTTTTTTAATGAATATGAAGAACTTGCAAAATATCTTTATCTCTATTTTACTTCTTAATAATCAAATCAAATATGTTGAGTCAACGAATTATAAATTTAATAAAAGATTTTATATTGTTGAATGCCTTTATTTGAGACCACCATCCCTGTTGATGCGGCTTTCATTGCTAAAATTGTGAAATAAAATTGGAATTTAACATTGGGAAAACTCCTCAAAGCTTCTCAAAATCATACATTTGAAGCTTTTTCGGAAGATGAAACTAAAAAATTTTCAGTGAGAGTAACTCCTGATCCTGAGCATAAAAGTCTTCAAAGGATCACTGATGAACTGACTTTTGTCTCATATTTAGTTAAGGCTGGTTTAAATCATATTTGTCCTCCAGTTCCCCCGATCACAAATACTCAAAAAAACATTTTTCTCTTAAAAGGAAATCTTATTATTGTTGTATTTGAATGGGCTCATGGTGCGCCTTTACCCTTTATAGAATTTAGGTGGATGAAGGACAAAGCTGTTATTCATGCATGGGGTCGATTCTTTGCTCAAATGCATAAAATAAGTCGCAAATTCAGTTAATAATTTTCATAAGTTGCAAAAAGGATTCAAAGCTGGGACTAAGTTCATTGTGGTATCTTAAAAGGAATAAAACTTCATCCTTTAGATGAAGTACTTGTATCAAATCCTGAACATTATGGAGTATTGCATGGAGACTTAAACATAAGTAACATTCATTATGTCTAGGCATAAAATCATCTTTCAGTTTATGATACTGATCAAGTACAGCAGGGTTTTTTCTTATGGGACGTTGCCCACGCTATTTTTACAACTGTGATGCTTGAAGAGGGAGGAATGCCTTGTAGTGGAACTCCTGTAGAAGGAGTGAACAGAAAATAATTCTAATAAACAATAATAGCTGGTTACGAATCGGAGGGAGTGAAGATCGACAAGTAAAGACTTGATCGCTTGATTGATATAAAAAAGCAAGGGTGCATAAGATTTGCAAAGAGAGCAGCCTAATAAGGAAATACTCCCACAGATATGGCGTATTTCCTTAAATATATTACTGATTTCTTGGATTAAAAATGGAGAATAAAGGAGGAATGATAATCTATTCTGAAATAATTCCTTTAGAAGTTATCTAATCATTTTTGATTATTGCATTTCTAATTATTAACTATTGATGCTAAAAATAAAATATAAAAGATGAGCAGAATCACGGTAAAAAGTCACAAAGAGAAGCTCGTGGAATCTTCTTCAGAAGTACTAGATAAAAAGATTGATGCCTTGAGATTTAAAATAAAGAGTTCTCAAAATAAGCTAGACGACTATATCGATAATGTCAACACCAAAGTTGTTAAAATCATCAGCAGTCGTCTCAATAAATTTAAAGTCATACACTAATAAATAGTCGAATAAAAAAACATGGAAATCAAAGGATTAGAGGAGGACAGGTAAAAAATGAAACTATCATTACTAAATTAAAATTTGGAAAAACTGGAAAAAACGATTAACTACTATGAATCTGAAATAGAAAGAGTTACCAAGATCAAAGAAATGTTCAAAAAGCATAATTAAAAACTAAAAATAGAAATGGACATTAGAGAAAAATAATTAGAAGCCTGCAAGGAGAGGGAGAAAAGGCTTATCAAACAAATTTGGATCCTTTAGGAGGATGTTAAAGATATATACTCTCAAGATGAAATCCTCTGCAAAAAGGAAAGCCAAAAAGCAGTCATAAAATGCAGTTGCTCTTTCTTAAGAAGACAATAAATTAATACATCAAATTTAAAATTAGGACCTTCATTAAAATCCAATCTTCATGATGGAAGGACTAAATTGCGATAAAGATTATTTTTTCCACTCAAACTCGCTACTTTAAAATAAATTTATTTGGCTTAGAATATTGTTTCCTTAAATTTATCAAACAAGTGATTTCAAAAACAGAAAATAATATAAATTTTATGAGCTAATATAAATGTTAGCACAAGGACAAAAGATGATCTTTCATCAAAATAATGAATTAAAAAAAGTATAAATGAGAGGTTTTTTTTTCTTATTAAATAACCATTACTTGGACTACCGAAACGTCGCCCCACATATTTCTCCAACATCGTTATTCAATTTTCAGCGATCAACTAAAAGCATTCAAGGAGCGATTTATATTGCTATCGCTGGTTCTACGCCTACTTTATATAGGCAGCCTCGCTGCGCCTCCTTTAAGTAATCCTGATGGCATATTATTATTATTAAATACAGTTCTCTTAGGTTTACTCGAGCGTCATGAAGAACTTGAGGTTGGTCGCCTAGGTTCATCATAGAGTATTTCTATGTCTAAAGGCGACCACCCTTTGTTCATCACAGAGTATTCTAGTGTTTGAAGTTGACTACTTTCTTGGTTTATGGCACATTAAGACTATTTATTAAGCAATCAACTAAATTATCAATATAATATTAATGATAGTCGTAGCCGTGAAAATGATTTTTTTATACAACAGAATTTTAACATAAACAATAATCATTTTTATTTGCTCAAATTGTAAAAATTAATCAAATATACATCCTATAAAATTTAACAATATCTATTTTAATATTTTGAAGCTATTGCACTATTATTTGTAAAAAAAACATTTAAATATTTCTTAATTTCAGCAATTCAGAAATACATTTCTTTTAAAATAATTCATTCCATAAGATAAATAAATAAATCATTAAATCATTTCATATCTTTTCAATAGATAATAAAGATTCGCTCCAAAATCCCCTTATTACTGATCCATTCATTTTAGTAAAAGCTCCTTCACCATGAATGAAATCCTGGCAAAATTAACCCTCGTATACTTATCCATTGGTTAAAGTCAGTCTTCCTATTCCCTCCTTAGCATCATTTCTGAGTTCTCCTTCATACTTAACCCACTCTTCATCAATTTTATTAAAATTAATATAATCAAAGGGAGTATCGCGAGATACTGGATGATCATTATAGACCACTCCCTTTCCATGAAACTAATCTTCTTTCCAATCTCCCTAATAAGCTTTTTTACCAGTGGGATAGTACAGAGTACCAAATCCATCCATTTTATTCTCCTTCCATTAGCCAATATAGTAGCTACCATCGGTATATAAAATTTTGCCATAGCCATTTCGCATTCCATCTTTCTTTTGACCTTCATATCTCGTACCAATCTAATACTATTCAATAACAATTTCGTTATTATCTCCTTTACTACTATCTTATTCAATGGCTTCTTTAATCATAGCAGCATTTTATATTTACGATTGTGTGCCATTGTGTTTCTATAAATTTTAGTCTAGAATTGAGATAAGTGTAACTTTTTAGACTGGCTCATTACTTAATCTATCTTTAAAGGCATCATTATATACATATTCATTTTTAATTGATTCCCTTCCTAAAACTAATGTTTGAGCTTTCTGTTATTTCCCCAAGGAAGGAGGAATGTTGGTAGGTATAATGTTTGAGTTCTCAGTCATATTTTTTTTGTTAAATATTTCAGGAAATTTTAATTATTTTGTTGGTGATGATTGTATATTTACATTCGATGAATAGGGAGTCAAATTTTATATAAAAGATGGCATTGTAAATGGTTTTATTAAGTATGAAGAAGAAGGAGTGCTTAGAGATGAACACTTATTTTCATTCGATTTATAGTAATATATGTCAGTCGATATGGTTGATAAGCTCTTTTGATTGGTATTAAACTTGATCTGAGCCTTTGTTTGATAAGGTTCGTTATAACTTGGAATTTTGTGTAAACTGAGTGAATTTTGCAAAAAATTATTTGTTTGAAGCGATTCCTGGGAATGATTAAAATGAATATTGGATGATTAAAACTTTGTTTTTATTGGAGACTATATAAACCTTGGATTAACAACCTAATTGGTATGAAAGATGAGATTTGGTGTTTGAACATATTTTTTTTAATTTTTAATAGAAAAATTGCTAAAATTGTTGGCTTTTGCAACTTACTATTGATTGATACTGGTCACATGTTGCTGATTTTCTTATTCATAAATGGCAAAAGGATTTATTTTTAATATCTTTATTTTATTTTAATCAATTTTCATTTGACTGATACGAGAATATATTTATACTCTCTAATTTGCAATTTAAGAAGTCAATATACAAATATTCTACTTTATTTCTCGGTCTGTCACTAATTCAATGAAACTATATAATTGATTAAGGTTGATTCGAGCATTTTAATAACTTAAGTTTGGTAATATATAAAGATTGTTCATGTTTTAATTAAGGAAGTAGAGTTGGAGAGCCACTATACCTAGAGAAAAGAGATCAGCTGTAAATTATTCAAAATGAGTAAGACTGTCAAAATAGGTGTAGAGTTTTTGGGGAGAAGGAAATCCTTTTATTCTATTTCTTTTTCTATTGATGGCAGTGATGTTTTAAAAATTATGATTATCCTCTTTCATTAAGATGGTATCTTTCAATTTGACTCCATCACTTACTAAAATATTGCAAAATCTAACATCTCCATAATTCTCACCCATGTCTCTAAAGTCTTTGAGGGCTAACGCAATATTTTTAATTACATAAAGTATTTCACCATTAGAAAATCTCTAATTTTTGATTTTTCTATAGTTGAAGTGATTTTCGAGAGTCGGGGAGGATTATTTGAAAATTATATCATATCTCTTCTTATCTCCGCAATAGTTTTATTATTTGACATATTGGTGGCTGTGAACTTGCTGAAGATATTTTGATTTGATATTTTATCTTTTTGCGAGTCTGCTGATGAGAGTGGACTATTATTAAACATCAAATGCATAGAGAGAAAGTAGTTAATATTTTTATTAAGTTCTACGATGCTTTATTTTCCTAATATTTCCTTCGTTTTGATGATAAATTTATTAAAATTATGATGTCCACCCCTAAGACGATTCATTAATACCCATGCAGCAAATTATATTTTACCGATTTGAATTTATAAATTAAAAAATGAAACCTTGAACTTTCATAAATAGCAGATGGTTTGTTTTGAAATCAAATTTTCATCATTTTGGATATCAATCATTCAATTTGCATTCAATTATTTAGTAATACCTGGTCTGTTAAAATTCGAAGTAATTCAAGTCTTATAATTTGTATTAAGCTAGCCATCGGCAATTCAATGAATATAAAAAGTCCTGAATCTTTAAAGCCGCACACTCCTAGTCTCAAACGTACTCAATTACAGCATTCTTCTCTTAAGAGCTGTCCTCGTCTTTCGACAACGCCTTCACTTCCTTTTCGTGACAATAAATCAATCATGAGTGTTGCCATGCTAAATTCCTTTGATTCAGGTGAATCACAACTATTAAAGTCAAACACTTTTTAAAAGCCATCTGATGTATCAACTTGCGATATAAATTCCTAAAGCAAATAGATCAAGGCAGGAGTGGCTTTCATCCATGGGCAAATTGGCAAATTCGTAAAAGAAGATTTATACCATTCAATTAAATCAAAGGATTAATTTCACAAATATGAAGAGAGATAACTATTAGGGGAGGTATGGGTGGATGAGACAAAGCTCATTCCTAAAATTGTATATTGCGCCATAAAAAAAGAAAAAGAAAAGACCCAAGATAAAGAAGGAAAAATTAACTATTCGCAAGGATTACTTCCCAAATCTGGTTTCATGTACTTTGCAATTGAAAATAAGATAATTTTCTTTGATGCTGAAACAATGGACTAAAATTCAGAAGAGGCTGTCTCCTTAGAACTGTAAGATCGTCCATTATCTGCTCTTTTTCATATTCAATAACTTGAGCTTGGTCCACCATATCTCAATCATAAACAATAAGTGCTCGTATTTCTGCATCCATATGAAGCATAAATATATCACTTTGAAGTAGAATTACCTTTCAGAACTAATTCTCCTCCTAAATTAGATAAAAATATGTTCTCTGGGAGAGCAGATTATTCTCGTAAATTAATGATACAAGGGTTAAATATTAGATTGCCTTTGCCACATCAAAGACCATGCCCGTTAGTTAAAACAATGAATGGTAAACTTTATTGTACCAATTAGCAAGGAAGTCTTTGCTGTATTTAATTTGACTAAGCATTATTCAGTGGAAAAAAGGAGTTATCCATTAGAAAATTATCAAGTTCACTACGATCATTTTGGTAAGGCACAACGAAAATGCTGACTACAAATCTTAAATATTTTGGAAAGACTATTAAAAATTATACTTCATCGTTTTTTCCAACCAAATTATATACACAAATTGTATATGATTCAAATCGGCAGCTGTTGATCGTTTTTGTCAGAAAATAATCTAAATAGCCCCGTCAATAACTGCATGTTTATCAATAGAGCAAGCAAAAGAAATTATATTCACTTGTTGATGAATAATTTCTTGGAAAAGAAAGTGCAAAAGAGCTAGTGCTTGACATTATTGTCCTTTAAGATAAATTAAATAGTGATTGCAATACAGCAATATATATGAACAGTGGCAAACGTATATATTTAGATCTAAATCAAGACAAAATCAGAAAATGCGTCATTCACTAACCACCAATTCTAGGACATCGCCGTTTTGGCGATAAAATACATTTGAATATCGGATCTCAATAAATGATCCTTCAATAAAATTACTCAATGCATCTATTCTATTATGATAAAAAATGGACTTGTGCCCTTACTGATTAGCAAAATCGTAAGTATGAACGAGTGTCCACAATCAAAGTAAAAACTTCCAGTTACAATAAAACTGACGATTAGACATATCGTCTTTATCATCAAGAACCTCGATAAATTGGACCAATTAAAAAATTACTTGCTGGAGGCAAAACGGCTTTAATTAAATCATTTTGCTAAAGTGTTCGGGAAATTTACTATCAGCCTCAAGAAATTCTTTATACAACAGATCTGGTGACACAACGAATCAAAATATTACGGCCAATCGATATATTTTTTTCATTGTACTCTTCATTTGAGATGAGTTGTTCTCCTCTTATCCAGACTATAAAAACTGCTTTAAATGGGTTTCAAATAGAAGATTATATCTGTTTCTGTACACAAATATTCACTGATTCATAAGGAATTTATTTAATTAATCATGATTTAGGCATTTAGTATTGTAAAAAAATGGGCTTACCTATGAAATAATTTTTAAAAATATTCAAGAACCGTGGCATTCAGTCTATTCGATACAGTGAAATAACAAAAGACATGCGCAAAAAATTGATGTAGTTAATGATGGATCTGCTTGTTTAATCAGGCCAAAAATCTAAAGAGTAAAAATAACAAATAATGATTTTTGGAATTGCTAAATATGTCGCAAGACTATTACGGATAGTTTGGGAAAGCAGTATTAATGATATCAGCAAAGATATGTGTATAGCAGTTATCGGTTCGCTCAGGTAATCGAGTGATCTACTGAATAAATTGAAAGTCCAAATGAGAAGTGAAAATAAAAGCTTTATATGGCAAATGTAATGTTGGATCGAGAGAGTCAAACAATTTTTTCTGTTTGTTAGCAGTCAATCTTCTCTCCCTGAAATGAAAACGAGCGAAGCTCTGCTTGTCTAGCCGGAGTATTTTCATAAATGCTTATTTTTGCATTTAACAAAGCATTGCTAACCAAACCTTATAAACCAACTTAGCCAATTGATCCCGATATACTGTTCGGCTGCCTTTGTGCAAGTATTTAAACTTTGGAGGGAAGTGAATTCTTTAAAATAAAGTAGCAAAATTGTATAAATTTGTAACCGGCATAATTCATTACCTTAGTATTTTATCTAATATCTGCAAAGAATAAAAGGTATAACTTAACTTAGAACAAAAAACAACCAATATATTGAACCAAAATAATAAACAATAAATTAAAATAATTTCGTGTATAGAGATCTAATAAAAATGATTTAAGGATCATTTTCTCGTTTATAAGATAAAGAAAGATTATTGAGTCAAGCTGATAAACAACTGAGAAAAGAGAATGGAGATTTAAAATAAAGCAGATCAACACTTTAAAATGGACTGATTGAGCTGAGAGTGTTGCATGCCCAAATTAAAATGCAGATGCTAATAAAATAAGAGTATATAAGGCAAAGTAAAGCAAATTCATTAAAAGAATAACATTTTAATTTTTTCTTATCAAAAAATAAATAAAATATCAATGAAACCATTTCAGTGATTGAATGTTTAGAAAGGGTTCTATTTGATCAACAAATCTTAAGTGATTGCATCGATCAATTAGATAAAAATTAACTTAGATTAGTTCATACATTTTATTTTAATAGCTTGCAATTTCCATCGTACTTGTCTGACGTTGTGGACTAGATCTATACTCTTTTCTGTGAAGATTCTGTTAAATTAATAGAGATATACAAAGATCAAATCAATTTTATGATAGTGGTTGCCAAGTTACCTTTGGAAATAGATCTATTACTGACAATTTATATTGAGAGAATGTTAAATTCACCAAGAATAATGAAAATGTTAGAATGGTAGTAAGATTGCATTGATAGTTTGGCTTTTTGGCCTTTGTGCTTTTGTACTGAAATTGGACTTTCACCTTAAAAAATATATCTGTGGACCATCGATAAAATAAAATTCTAAAACAATGAATAAAGATATGAATATTTAATGATGTGCTGCTTGTACCTCGTTATTGACTACTTGCCTATCAAAAATTAAGAATTAGGCAGAGTATATAACAGCAAATTTGTGGACAGTAATCCTTCTACTTCATTTAACATCTTATTCTCCAAATTATAGAAATAATAATGAAATTTATTCATTATTTTTCTTATGATGACTGAAATATTTTATTGATACTCATTTGTTTATTAACATTAATCTTATTTCGACCCAATAACTATTTTATCTCCAATTATTGTATTATTAAATTTTCACAAATATCAATAAATAATGAATTTATTTATGTTATCGTTGTTCTAAGGTACTATAATGTCAAAGATCATTTCAAGGGCTAAACTATTTTATTTGGAAAAATAAAATGATAAAGATTATTAAATTAATTCTTCATTCGTATCCAAATAAATTTTGTCATTAAATTTGGTTGAAGTTTTAATTTCAAAGAGCATACTATTTATTGACTATTATAATAATAATTAGACTATATTTTGTATATTGAATTATAATTTTAGCGATGAGCATAAAGCCAAGTTTAAATAGAATAGATCCGATTTAACCTAACTTTGGGATTCAATCAGAAAACTTGCATTCTCCCACGCGAACGAAACGACATAAAGTTCCTCTTGTTTTGCAGTAAGCTCTTCGTCAAAACATTTTGTTTCCTCCTCATCTGTATAAAAATAAAAGTGACACTGCATCATCAAAGCTAACAATAAATTAATCTAAGTTGGGTAGGCTTTTGCGCAGTAAAATAAATAATTTTAAAAATATCATGAGGTGCTAGATATGTGAAACTGAGGTGAATAGTGACAAACACCTATTCATGTGTGAGTGTTAGCATAAACGTAAATTTTGTTAATCTTGCTTGCATCACTATTCCATTTATAAGGTTAATATGTTTGAGGAAGTATTTTGTCCTCGGGAAGGATGCAATGTACTTATTGATACTAATGGTCTATTTTTTAAACAATTACCTTTAAAGATTCAACAGAATTATAGAAAACTTCATAATTTTTATCAAACAGTCAATGATCACAACAAAAAACTTTGCCAAAAATAGAACTGCGAAGGAATTATCTCAATGACTCTTGATGGAATTATGGTTTGCAATAGCTGCGAATCTGTATTCTGCCCTAAATGTTTATTAATTAAACATGAGGGGGAGTGCGACAAATATGAAGTGGAGTTCTTTTAAAACAACCTCCATTATAGACAGTGCAAGAAATGCAAATTTATCATTTAAAAGAATCAAGGATGCAACAGTATGACGTGTCGATGTGGCTATTCGTTTTGCTACGTCTGCAGTGCAGTTTGGGAGCCTGCCCATTATGGAAATCACGACTAAAAAGGTAACCTTATTCCAGATATAAATTTACCACCTTAAGATAGTTGTTGCGAATGTGGATGCTAATAGACATTAGGGCAGCCATGCGCTGGTATTCTAAAATTTCCTTTTAAACTTGTGCTTTTCATTTTGTATTTAATACTAATGATTATCGTGCTAGTTATTCGTGATCTTCTAATAATTATTGGTCTAATAGTAGTTTCAATTATTGCTGGAATCTTCATATTTTCTTGCTAATATTTATCTGGACTATCAGGGGTATTCTTTATTGTAGCCATTATCTTCTTGCCTATTTCTCTGATGGTTGGCATAGGATTAGCTTTCAAATAAATATTTTGTGATGTAATGCCTGGTATTTGTAAATAATACAAGTCTATGCTTTGTGATGGTCTTTCAGCAATCTGGTAAATCTGATTTTATTTAAAATGTGAATAGTTGATAAGAGTATTAAATAAAAATAAGATAATATTTAGGTTATAAGTATAGAATATAAAATAATAATAGACAGTTCCCTTTGTTAATTTTTAATTCCTTTTACATTTTTTCAATTAATATAGTCTCTTGCTTCAAAAAAGTGTCTGCTTCAAAAGGATATCATTATTTTATTTTATTTTAAGTTTAAATAACTATAAAGATTGTTTATTTTTATCATACACTCAAAAGCAATACAATTATTTGATAATAACAATTTTCTTTGTAAATAGCAATAATCGCTTTGCGAAAAAGAGAAATAATGAGTTGAATAAAGAAGTCATGAGGAGTTGGCAATGCGATTTTGATTAAAAAATGATTTCCTCATTAAATTTGGCCAATATCTCTTATGATCTTCATTTTCACTTGATCTCTTTTCTATATCAACACTAAATTACGAAGGAAAATAGTCGATAGGTTCTTTAAGTTCGATATCATCAAATGTAGGCATCCTTAGTCTTAAATATTTTGCTCAAGAGTTTATTATTTGTAATTCTTTATCAACATTGCCTGCAATTTTGGCCAATTACAAAAACTTAAGTACTTGCATCCCTCCCAGTTTATAGAATTTTCTCCTTTATTATCTTAATCATACCTAGCTCAATAGAACTTAATTGCTTCCAATTTGCTTTGCTGAGCCATTTGCATCCAAGGTCCCCAATTTAATTATCATCTTTGTTAATGAATTTGTACACAAATCTAATGAGCATAAATTTGGCCAATCAGCCTTTAAAAGCTATTTACCTCCTGTTGTAGTAATCAAATTGTGAGCTAACTCAACTATTAATTACCGACATTAAGATGAGTAATATTCCATTTTGTAAGAGCAATCATTTTACATCCATCATCGCCTATACGATTATATCCTTTATATACAAAATATTACCCAAATCAATTTCTGAAAGTTTTGTCCAAACTGTTTTAGTTAAGTAAAGACACCCATCAGGCCCAATGTTATTGTCCCAAAGAGAAAGCGAGATTAAATTTTTGGCTTACAATTTAGCAAGGATGCAACAGGCTTAGTCACTAAAAGCTTCCTTATTTTCATCTTAATAACGACTTTTTTACCAATATTAAGTTGCTCGAGGCTGTGCCAACTTCCCTTGGTTAATTAATTGATTTTTTATGATTCGATATTGCAACTTTCTCCATAAGATATAAATTACCCAATTGAAATAATTTAGTAAATGGGATAGATTTAGATGCCATCATGTTTTTTATCTCAAAGGTTGTTAATCTTTTATCTTCTGCATTTCGATAATCATATACTCAATTAGATTTAACTGCTGACGGTAAAGTCTTTTGCCCGACTACACAAGAGAGTATTTCCAATCTTTTAACTCATATACTAATAAATATAGGGATAAGCAAACAAAACCAAAGATTTATAATAGCATCAATTAAATGATATTATAAATTTATTAACTTTTACCTCAAAAAAATCAGTTGTTACTTCTTTCTCATAAACACTGTAATTTGTCAAAATTTTACAGCCTCCACAATATTTAATAATAGTATGAGTTAAAGATTAGATTTGGGCATATTTTTCATGAGTTATTTTTGCCTCATTATTTTAAAGCTGCTGATTACAAACACATCTTTAAACACATTCTTCCTTATGCTATTTAATTTTTAAATATTATGCAATAATTTAACTATGTTCCTGAGACTTGAATGGATCAAAAAGTCATCTAATTCATCTAATGAAAATTAACTTCATTGTGAAAAGTGCTTTAAAATCATAAGTGAAGCAAATCTTTGTCGCTGTCTTACTTTACTATGCCTTCAATGCATCGATACTCATCTGTGCTAAAAAAATAACGAATTAAATAAACAGGAAACAAAAAAGCCATCTGAAGCAATGAGTATTAATGAAGTTGGAAATAAGTAGGGAGAAATAATATAAACTCATCCAAGGTCTTTACTAAATTAGCGGAAGGAATAATCAATCAACAGATTAAATTGTCAACGCTGCAATATCAAATAAGCAATAAAGCATTGTCTAGAGTGCAAAATATCATATTTTTGCTCGTATTGTTTCGATTAATTTCATCGGACAAAAAAAATTTCCATGCATAAATATGAGCAAATTGACATGACTAAAGTTAAGCCGATACAATTTGGTGAACGAATATACTTTTCAAATATACAATCCTTTAATTAATCTAGTATCAGTGAGAATAAAAAGCTATTTTGTCCAACTATTCCATAAAAATCTATATAAACGTTAAATGTTAATGGATTTGAAAAGAACTAAAATGATAAAATGTATAAAATGTAAAAGATAAACATGATGATTACAAATATAAATTTTGTAAAATTGTAAATGGAGTAACAAAGAAAAAGAATTGAGCTGAGAGGAGAATAAACTTTGAACCAAATTATGAAAGAGTTAGATGGTATAATGATGGAAATAAAAGACAAAAAACTGTAATTGTAAATTTACTGCAGGTAACAGTTCAAAAATTAATTAAAATTGTATTAGTAGTTGAGCAAAATGATAGCATAGTCCAACACAAGTATTGGTAACATGAAAAGTTTGGTTGACCATTCAATAAATTATCCTTATTTTTAGTGTATGCTCTCATAAAAAATGTAAAGATAATTTGAGAAAGTACGTAAAACAACAGAATAATGTTAATTACAAAAGGTATCTGATTGTAACTATCAAATTTCAGATCAGCTTTAGAGCTAAAGCCTACAAATAAAAGATATTTTAAAAAGAATTGACATCAAGAAGATAATTAATCAAAGAATAATATAATTTCAAAAACCTTCTATTAATATAATTCCATGCAAGTCCTAAAAAAATAGCCTCATGGGAGACAAATTAAAGAATTAGCTGAAAAAGATGAAGAAGTCACTTCATCTCACTTCATGCAAATCTTCAGATTATATTAATTAACTCACTCATTCTATGGTGTTGCCAACTCCCAAATCTAAACTAGGAATTAATAAATCTCAGATCATTAAGAAATCAAAGATAGAGTCTTCAAACCGCAGTGGAAATTACGATAACATTAATTGTTCTTCAGAAGAAGAAAAATATCTTAAAAATAGCCCAAGTTTAAAAGCTCATCATCTGCCTAAATTAGTATTAAAATAATCATAAATAAAAGTTGACTCCTGTCATAGGAAAAATATGTAAATAAAAAAGGAGACTGATCGAGGAGCATTAAAAAAGATTCATAAGTATTCATAAAATTGGAGAGTTAATGAAATGACGATGACACCAACTCATAAGGCTGAAACTGCAAACAAATTCATCTCATCCATTCGGTAATATTCTAATCGATCGAACATTGACATATAAATTCAGCATGCTTTTAAATAACTGCAATAGGAAGAAGAGAACTTGCATTCATCGACTCTATCATTTGAATCTTTTTTTATAAAAGGAAATAATAATAAATCATGATCTTTTTAATTTTATTGGTTAGAATATTAGGACTCATCTTATTAGATCACACATTCGTACATAAAATAGAGCCCAGCTCCGGAGTATAATAAAGGATATTATACTATAAACTTTTAATGTTCAAATCTTTTTTAAGATTTTTTGGACCTCGGCAGCTGGGTCTTTTTTCTGCTTTTGCCTTACTAAAGCTTCCATCTATTCGGGCAATAAGCTAAGAAAATGAAATTAATGAAAAGCTTAAAAGAAAGCTTAACGAAAAATTTCATGATCGAAAAGATATTTCTTTCGAGCTCACGGAATAATTAAGGTTATTCACAAATAATATAGACAGAACATGGTTATTTTCACGGGAAACTCGAATAAGGCTTTGGCATCGTAAATAGCATAGATTCTCAAAATTCAATTAGGAAACTGCAAAGTGGGCCGATTTTCTGATGGTGAGGTAAGTATATAAATAAAAGATAATGTTCGCTCTAAAGACGTGTTCATCATCCAATCTACTTCACCTCCAGTGAATTAAAATTTGGTATAATTGCTACTGATGGTTTCAACCATGCGTCGAGCTAGCGCAAAAAAAATTAATGTTGTTATCCCTTATTATGGATATGGGAGGCAAGATAGGAAAACAGCTCCCAGAGTGCCTATTTCTGCAGCAGATGTAGCGAGACTTCTGTAAACAGTTGGAGTGGATAGAGTTATTTTAGTCGAGGTACACTCTGGACAAATTCAAGGCTTTTTTGGGCCCAGAGTGCCAGTGGATAATTTGGAGGCTAACTTAGTGGCATTAAACTATTTTGTCGAGCAAAAGAAAATTCCTTTGAGAAACATCGTGGTGATTTCTCCAGATGCCGGTGGAGTGTCTAGAGCAAAGAATTTTCAAGCTCTGTTAGCATCAGTAGGAGTGAAAGATCTAACGTTAGCTATGATTATAAAGCAACGAAAACAAGCAGGTGAAATTGGAAGCATGCATATGGTGGGTAATGTACAAGGAAAGCAGGCCATTATCATCGACGATATTATTGATACTGGAGGAACGCTGATTGAAGCCACCAAAGTTCTTAAGAAATTTGGAGCATTGAATGTGTCTTGCTTTGCCACTCATGGCCTCTTTTCCGGAAAAGCTCTTGAAAACATCAGCAAATCTTAACTTGATCAAGTTATCGTTACCAACTCGATCCCCCCACAATAAAATTAATAGTAGTTGAGTGGAGGACGCATTATCCGACTGTCAATAGCTCCTATATTGGCTGAGGCTATTTTTCGAATTCAGACTCGAACCAGCATTTCGTCTCTGTTTAGCATTCCCAAAACATGATAGCATATCATATAATCTCATATTTAAATGAAATCTTAGATTAAAGAGCAAGAGCTAGAAAAGCCAAAGGATAAACCGCTTAATAGCTTCAACGAAGACGAAAAATTATTCCATATTGCCTTTGGAGAAAGAAGAAAAATTAACCTTGACAAATTGAAACAATATGTCACTGCCCGCGCCATGAGTCATAAAGAGAGAGTCAGAATTTATGTTACTCTCACTAGCCTGTACAAGTAAAAGATTGAATACACCAAAAATTTCATCAAAGACTTCATTAAATATTTTGAAGATACCCTAGGTCTCTACGGTGGTTTTTACAAATCTATTGCCAAGTTAGATCTCAACAAAAAACCAAAAGAGAATTTCATATATTAAGCTTTTGAGAAGGTAGTGCTCGAATTGACTGAGCTTAACAACGGAGAAGTGGAGAATCTAAAAGTTTTGACCACTTGGATATAAAAGATACTTCTATCCGCTCTCAGATCTGTTTTTGATATGTACAGAGATTGGACCAAGTAAGAAAGAAAATAAATTTAAAACCTCTAAGGAGATTTTGAATCAGCTAAGCAGAAGGAAATTAAATTTTATGATAAAATTATCGACAATAATGACTTGTTGGAAAATTAAATCGTTCTCGTTGATAAATTTGATTTTACTGATGAACTTGCAGTTAAATGGGGCAATAAACTGTTCAAGGCTTGGGAGAGTTTATTGAAAAAAGAGTCTGAAATTCGTGAACAGCTACAAAAAAACATTATTTAATTCCAAGATAAATTTACTCGAGTTTACAATGAATCTGAATCATCTAAGAGTTTGTTGAAGTTTTGGATGTAGTTAGAGTAAACTCCAACTTGGTACCGTACCTTTGCTTCTGTATTAAATGATAAAGACGCTTAATTTATTTCATTTGGATGCAAAACCAATCAAATTAGAGCTAACTTTTAAACTTTCATTAATTTGACATACGAGAAAGAACGCATTGGTGACCCTATTAAATTAATTTAAATACTGCAGAACAAAAGATTTAAGAGCAAATTGCAGAAATCACAGAGAGAGTACTTACCCATACGAATCTACTTTACCATTGACAAGAATGTCTTACTTTTTGACGAAAGCAAGAAGAAAGTTGTGATGAAACTTAAGGAAGATACTTTCAGAATCAGAAGACTCTCTTAAAATTTGATCGAAATTACTGGACTTGAAATTGGTATGATTCTTGACAGCAAAAGAAAAGAGAATATTCACTTTAGTACAATGGACTAAGCAGAATAATTTGTATTTTTTGTGGATAATCTCCTGAAAGAAAATACGACCGTCCATACCCAATGATGCATCAAATCATCAATATGACTAATTATCAA